>Ga0307418_1000191_pt1 | contig 17878 bp, 21 predicted proteins | sample SalMarWE160220MG_2_FD_202160 | JGI IMG/M metagenome (GOLD analysis project Ga0307418, IMG submission 202160) | Salt marsh sediment microbial communities from the Plum Island Ecosystem LTER, Massachusetts, United States - WE1602-20 | ecosystem: Environmental > Aquatic > Marine > Intertidal zone >...
AGGCGCTCACCATCGGCGATCAACCGCTCGAGCGCGGTCCGCGACCGCTCCTTGTTCGGGTGCTCAGCCCCGACGAGGTACATCGGGATGTTGGAGTCGACGAAGACCGTCACTCGTCGAGGGTCAGGTAGCCGTGCTCGATCTCGCCGAGCATCGCGTCGATGTCCGCGGTCGGGTAGGCGTGCCCGGCAGCCCGGCGTACGGCGGCCAGCTTGTCGGCCACGCCGGGCGCGTCCTGCGCCCGTCCGGCTGACCGCAATGCCTGGCGGACCCATTCGGCGGTGGTGAGGTGCTGCCGCCGGGCGATTCGCTGGACCTCACGAAGCTCGTCGTCCTCGAACAGGACCTGCAACCGCTTTGTCATATTGATGACGCTATATGACTCATCGAGATGAGTCAATTGGGACGGGTTCGTCGTGCGCTGTAGGATCGAGTCGTGAGCGCGGTGACGATTCGACCGGCCTACAGCATGTGGTCCCAGTACAACCGGCGTCTCCGCGACGTCGTCGCGGCGATGAACCGAGAGCAGCTGGCGATCCGCCCGTCGCCCGAGCGCTGGCCGATCTGGGCGACCGTGGGTCACACGGCCTGCCAGCGGGTGTTCTGGCTGTGCGACTTCGCGGGTGAGCCCGGCGCAGAGACCACGCCGTTCACGAACGCTGTGTACGACTGCCCGGGGGACGACGACCTCGAGCATGTGCTCAGCGTCCCGCAGCTCGTCGAGGCGCTCGACTCCTCCTTCCACATCGTCGAGGCCTGCCTGGACCGATGGACCGTGGACTCGCTCGCCGAGGAGATCCGTCGCCCCGAGTGGGACGGGTCGTGGGTCCAGAGTCGCGGCGCCGTGATCCAGCGCGTGTTCGCCCACGACATCTACCACTGTGCCGAGCTGAACGAGACGCTCGGGATCGCCGGGCTGCCGCAGATGGAGCTCTGGGACTGACGGGTCCCGGCAGCGTCGAGCGCACCCTTGCGCACCGGCGGCGACGGCGCCCGCTTGACGCCCGATCGGGCATCAAGCGCTGCGCTTGCTCTTTCTGGCGCGCCCGGAGGGAGTCGGACGCGCGATGGCAACCTACGACGTGCCCATCGAGGACCGCGATGAGTGGCTCGCCGAAGCGCCGACCGATCCCGGCGGCACCGCGACGTGGCAGGGTTCGAGCTCCGGCTCGCCAGAGGGCTGCAGTCGATCGCCAGAGGGCTGCAGTCGATCGCTAGATGCTGCAGTCGATCGCTTCTGACGGGATCGACAACTCGAAGCTCAGGTCGACGGAGTCAGGGCCACCGCTGGCGTCGCCGAGCGTCAGCGAGGCGGTCATGTGGTCGCCGGCGATGGTCACGAGCGGCCCGTCGATCTGGTCGGCGTTTTCGTCTGTCCAGACCGGGGAGAAGTTCGGGGGAATGACTGCCTCGCCGGCGCCGCCATGCCAAAGACCATTCGCCGCCGAACCCTGAAGGTCCACGCTCTGCGTTTGCAGCACCTTGGGCTCCATGCCATCACCCTCGACGGCGACCAGTTGCTCCGAGAAGTCGACGAGGATGAGCAGCTGAAGCTGCCCGCCGTCGGCGATGCCTGCGAGATCGAGGCTGCCTTCTTTCAGATTCTCCCGGACCTTGCAGCTGAGGACCTGCTCAATGGCGTGGGATTCGCCGTTCAGGACGATGGCGCCGCCACCGCCGGCAGGGGCAGCCTGCGACTCGGCGCTCGTCCCCTCGGTCGGCTCGGGAGCACCGCTGTCAGTGCCACCCGGAGGCGCGATGGAACCAGTGGGCGCGGCGTCATTCGCAGATGGGACAGCGGCACCGCCACCACAGCCACCACCGGCCAGTGCCAGCACGGCCGTGACCACGAGGACCCGCCGCCACGCACGTTTGCCTGCGGGCGCCAGCCTTGCGCAGCCGGTTGTTTCGAGTTCCTGGGACGCGCTCATCGACTCAGTGTGTCGGGCGGCAAGCGCTCCGTCATGAGTACTGAACTACTCAGTCCTCCACCGCGACCACGTCCGCATTCGGGTGACCAGGATGCTCCTGTGGTCACCCGTTCATGAAACCGCTGATCGGATCGAGCTCGCCCACCCCCTACACTGGCGCAAGGAGGCGAGGACGGGCGATGCTCGAATGGCCGCTCGTCGGCCGCGAACCGCTCCTGCGACGGCTGACGGCCGCGATGACAAGTGGAGCGCCGACGAGCCTCGAGATCTTCGGTGATGTCGGCGTTGGCAAGACGCGCCTGGCCGCGGAGCTCGATCGGCATCATCGGGCCAACCGGAGAAGCGTCGGTTGGATCTCGGTGTCCCGCCCGGCCTCCGCGATCCCGTTCGCGGCATTCTCGGAGCTGCTGAAGATCCCATCTGGCAGCGTCGATCACCCCGGCCTCCTGGCTCGTCTGCTCGACCAGCTTCGCGCCAGGGCGAACGACGCGGGACCGTTGGTCCTGACGATCGATGACGCCCACCTGCTCGACTCCCATTCGACCGCGCTCGTCCATCTCGCGATCGGCCACGGCGCCGCTTCGATCGTCATGACGATCCGTTCCGGGCCAGAGATCCCGTTGGTCATCACACAGCTCTGGAAGGACGGCCTCGCGCAGCGGATCGACCTTGATCCACTCGATCGGTCCGGGGCGACGGGCCTCGCGGAGGCGATCCTCGGCGGCCCCATCGACGCGGTCACGCTCGCGGATCTGTGGCGCCGTTCGAACGGGAATCCGCTCTATCTGCGGGAGCTCGTCCTGGGCGGCATGGAATCCGGGCGATTTGCCAACGTTGGTGCCGTCTGGCGGTCGACCGGACCGCAGGCCCCGTCCAGCCGTCTCGCGGAGCTGGTCGGCGCGCGGCTGGGGCGTCTCGACGACGCCCAGCGGTCCGTCGTGGAGGCCCTCGCGATCGGCGGGGCGGTCGGGCTCAGGCTGCTCGAAGCCGCAGCCGACACCACGCGACTCGAGCGACTCGAGGAACGCCGCATCGTCGCGGTGGAGCAGCACGGCAACCGGAGCCGCGCGCAGCTCGCGCACCCACTCTACGGCGAGGTGGTGACCGACAGGATGCCGCGGGCGCGGGCACGCCGGGTCCGGCAGGCACTTGCGGACGGGCTCGAGAGCATCGGCGTCCGCCGGCGCGACGACGTCCTGAGGCTCGCACTGTGGCGGCTCGATGGCGGAGGTCGCGTCGACGCGCCCCTGCTGCTGGAGGGCGCTGCGGCCGCGCTCGGGCGATTCGACCCTCCGCTTGCCGAGCGTCTCGCCCGCGCGGCGATGGCGGACGGCGGCGTTGCGGCCGCCCTTCTGGTCGGCCGGGCGGTGGCAGCCCAGCAGCGCGTTGCCGAGGCCGAGGACGTCCTCCGCAAGGCCGCCACCCTGGCGTCCACGGATGGCGAGATCGCTCAGGTCGCCCTGACCACGGCGGACCTGCTCTACTTCCGCAGCGGGCGGATCAAGGAGGCGGCGGCCGTGCTGGGCAATGCCCTGGATCGCGTCGCGGACGTCGACTGGCGCGATGAGCTCCAGGCCATGCTGGTCCTCTTCCGCGCCGGCGCTGGCGAGCTGTTCGCCGTCGCCGAATCCGGACGACGAATCCTGGCTCGCACCGACGCTCGGCCGCGAGCCGTGGTCCACACCCTCGTCTACTCCAGCATCGCCAACGTGATGCTCGGCCGATTCGCGGAGGCCGAGGCCGAGGTCCGAGTCGGTCTGGCCAATGCGGCGTCGGTCGCGCAGGACCTGCCGCTCAGCGCAGACCTGTTGCGGATCAATGGTGCGGTCGCGAACGCCTACTCGGGCCAGTCCTCAATCGCGGTCAAGTCGAGCCGGGAGGGGCTGCGCGCTGCGCACGAGGCGAGGGCGACCGAGCTGGCCGGGATGTGGCTGATGAGCCTGGCCGAGGCACAGATGTTGGCCGGTGACATCGATGACGCCCTCCGCACGATGCTCGACGGCCTGACGTTCGCCCGCGAGAGCGATCCCTTTGCGGTGCGGGGGATCGATGCATCCCTGGCCTCGCTCTGCGCGGCCTGGCTCGGGCGCACTGAGCTCGCCCAGTCGCTGCGCCAGGAGGTGATCGACGAGGACCTCGCCAGTGATGTGCGGTCCAGGATCTGGTTCGATCGAGCCAGCATCTGGGTCACCTGGCTACGAGACGGCGACCTGAAGGCCGTGCGGTGCGCCGTGCGTGGCGGTCGTGCGGCGATCGCCGACACCCATCTCGTGTGGGGAGCATGGCAACTCCACGACGCGGTTCGACTCGGCGGATCCCGGCTGGTTGTCGGCCGTCTCGAAGCGCTCGCCGGACGCATCGAGGGCGATCTCGTCGCCACGATGGCGCTCCACGCTCGTGCGGCTGCCGATGATGATGCCGTCCTGCTGGAACGCGTGGCATCAGGATTCGAGCAGATCGGCTCAAAGGTCCTGGCGGCGGAGGCTGCCGCCCATGCCCAACAGGCATGCCTGCGGCAGAGTCGGGACCGCCTGGCCCGGGTCGCCGGAGCCCGGGCGGCGCTGCTGGCGGCCCGTTGCCCAGGCGTCCGTACCCCGCTGCTCGCCGATGTCGCGCCGGTGTTGCTGACCGCCCGCGAGCGCCAGATCGCTCGCCTCGCGTCGGTCGGTCTCGCCTCACGGGAGGTCGGCGAACGACTCGAGATCTCGGTTCGGACGGTGGACAATCATCTGGGAACCATCTACAGCAAGCTCGGGATCTCGGGTCGTGGCGAACTTTCCACCGTGCTCGGCGTGGGTGCACGGCAGTCCGCGGGCGATCGCGTCGCCGCCGATGGTGCGACGCCTGAGTAGCCCCATACTCATGACGGACGGCAGTCCGACCAGTATCAAGGACCGGTGAGCGAAGGGGCAGGCGACGGCGGAGGCGTTAGGCCGCCGGCTGCGTCAAGACGCGGTTCTTGTCGGATGGGCTGGGGCCACTCAACGCGCCCGGAGCCGGGCGGGCGAAAGCGCCCCCGCCGACGGCGGGGAACGGATCCCGTATGACATTCGGGCCAGCGCGACGCTGGCAGTCAGTGACTATGTCGAGCGCGCCATGCGGGCGGTCCCGAGCATCGGGTCCTACCTCGAGAGCGTGGCCGCGACGCCCGGTGAATGGCGACAATTCGCCGATACGCGGGCTGTCGACGACCCGGTGACGCCGAAACGCGATGGCGCCGCGGGGAGCCCCGACATTCGAGGTCGGCAGCGCTGACCTGGGCTCAGGATGTCGGATTGCAGGTGATGTCGAAGGTTCCGGCCACCTGATCTGTGCGCTCCTCGCTGTACGTGATCTCGCTGGTGTCGACGATGAGGAAGCTTCCGGTCGCGTGGAACGATCGTGGGTCGTCGGTCACCGCCGAGGTCTCCAGGGTCTCTACCCTGGGGCCGACGAAGGTGCTCTGGTCCTGGGTCGTGGGTCCGGTCGCCAACCAGCGATGACCGGGGACGGTCACGAGGATCGCGTCGGCCTTCCGCCCGTCCCAATCCTCGAGTGCGAGCGGCAAGGTCACCATGAACGATGCGTCGGTGCCGTCGACCGCGTCGCCATGGGCCGTATCCTCGTCCGCGCGCGCACTGCAGCCGAATTCAGGAATGGCGAACTCGGTTCGCGCCTCGCCGATGACGATGATCGCCGAGCCCCAGCCACCACCCGACAGGACCTCATCGGACTTGGCGGGCCCTGGGCCCGACGTGCCTGCCGGGCCCGTGACCGCAGGGGCCGCCGATCCCTGGGCAGTGGGACTCGCACCACCTCCGCAAGCGGTGACGATCAAGCCGAATCCCATCAACAGCCCGACGACTTCTCGACGCCTCATTCGCCGTCCTCCTACCAGCTGACAGCCTTCAGCTCCGTCATCCTTGGGCACGCCCGAAGCCCTGTCTTGAGTAGTCGATTACCTACCCGGCATCGACATCGATCCGGGCTGTCCCTCGGCGCGGCGGCCCGTGCTCTCCGACTCGTACGAAGGGGGCTACGGCCACTTGCCGAGATCGTCGGTGCCCGACTGACCGCGGCGACAGGGGCTCGCCTCGACCGGCCTGAGGGCGCCCGGTCATCCGAGCGACCAGAACCTCGGTCAAGGTTGGCGGTGGCTCAGTTGCAGGGTCGCGCCGCCGAGCCCCCGGATCAGCCTGGCTGTCGGTCTCGATAAGGCCCACCCGCCGCATCCTCTGGCCGAGCTCATCGACCGACGGTCCATGGTAAGGGGCGACGTGGCCCAGCTCGTAACGCTATGCGAACGACAAGAGGGCACCATTGGTCCCATGACTCACCTCACCGCCGCCACGCCGCCCAATTGCCAGGACCATCGCTGACGCCCGTCCTGTCGCCGCTGTCCGCGGGGCGAAGGGCAGCCCGTTGACCCACGGTCGAAGCCGGCTCACCCCGGCAACCGCCGGTCGCGTCGGGCTGATCGCGCTCGGCGCCGCTGCATCGATCGCGTGCGTGGTGTTCGTGAATCCGGCGGGCGTGGCGCTGGCCTTCGCCTACGCCGGCACGGGCGCCTATCTCGTGTACCGGCGACCAGCGAACAGCCTCGGTTGGTGGCTCGTCGTCGTCGCCAGCGGTCTGGCCCTCGGGAGCGTCAATGTGACCGCGGGGATGGCCGACCTGCAGTCGGGTGACCTCGACCCTCTGGGTGCCGCGACGGCCTGGGTCTACGGCTGGGGATGGAGCCTGGTGATGCTCGGCTTTCTTGGCGTCGCGCTCGTGTACCCCAGCGGACGACTGCCGGCCGGTCGCGGGCGCCGGGCCTCGCAAGCCGCCCTCGGTGCGGTCGTGCTGCTCGGGCTGCTGATGGCGATCGGGCCGACGCTCCAGGTTCGCCCGGCCGGCGAGCTCAGCGAGGTTGCCGTGCCCAATCCCCTGCGGTTTGGCCTGGCGCCAGGGGTCAGGTCAATGGTTCCGCCCCCCGACGCTCTGTTCTCGATGATGAGCCTCTTTCCGCTGGCGGGGCTGATCTCGATGTTCGTTCGCTTCCGTCGGTCCGCCGGGCTTGAGCGGCTCCAGTATCGCTGGCTCGTCGCGGCCATCGCGGTCGTCGCGGCGGGAACCGGGATCTGGGTGGTGGCGACGCAGGTTCTGCTCCTGGAGACCCACGGCGTGGAGTCTGTGGTGCTCCTGACCTGCCCCGCAATCCCGGTCGCCATCGCCATCGCCGTCCTGCGGTACCGCCTGTACGAGATCGACCGGATCATCAGCCGGACGATCTCGTATGCCGTGGTCACGGGTGTCCTGGTGGGCGTCTTCTGGCTGGCCATGATCGCGCTCCAGGCCGTCCTGGCCGAGTTCACCCAGGGCGAGGGGCTGGCCGTCGCGGTCTCCACACTGGTTGCCCTCGCCCTGTTCCAGCCACTGCGGCGGCGCGTCCAGTCCGTGATCGATCGCCGCTTCGACCGATCACGCTATGACGGCGAACGGATCAGCGCCGCCTTCTCGGATCGGCTCCGAGACCAGATGGATTGCCAACCGTGACCGCTGATCTCCATGCGACCGTGCGAGCGGCCGTGGCGCCCAACCACGTGCAGGTCTGGGTCCGCCGCGAAGCCTGATGGTCCGCGTAGCTGGAGCACTGGCGCGCCCGGAGGGCCTTGGGTGCACACGAACAACAACCGCGGCCGGTGACCGACTGCCGTCAGCCCCGCTCCTCCAGCAGGTACGATCCCGGGCCGTCCGCGGCGGCAACGTCGTCCCGGTTGATGAGCCGACAGGTACGCAGTGACAGGCAACCGCAGCCGATGCAATCGGCCAGCTCGTCGCGGAGCTTCTCCATCTCGCGGATTCGTGCGTCGAGCCGTGGCCGCCAGGCGCGCGTGAGACGCGCCCAATCGGCCTTCGCTGGCGCCTTGTCCGATGGCAGCGTCGCGAGCACCTCCGCGATCTCGTCCAGCGACAGGCCCACCCGCTGTGCTGCCCGGATGAACGCGACTCGCCGCAGGGTGTACCGCGGGTACTGCCGCTGATATCCCGCGCTGCGGTTCGCCCTGATCAGGCCGCGGCTCTCGTAGAAGCGGAGCGCCGACGCGGACACGCCGCTCCTCGCCGCAAGGGTGCCGATCGGAATGTGGTCGGGGAGCTGCGGCATTCGCGCATGTTCCCGGAATCAGCGCTTGACTTCAAGTGGACTTGAAGTCGTACGGTCACGCAGTCGCGGTGCCGGATGGCGCCCAAGCGGGAGCACGCAATGGCAGTCGCTGGCGGTTTCGTTCATGGCGCCGATGGACTTGGCCCTGCCTTTCGTGGCCGGGTGATCGGTCCCGGTGACGACGACTACGATCGCGCCCGTCGGGTCAACAACGCGGCCGTGGACGGGCGCCCGGCACTTGTCGTCCAGCCCCTCGACGCGACAGATGTCGCGCTCGCCATTGCACACGCGCAACAGTCGAACCTGCCCCTTGTCGTGCGAGCCGGCGGTCACAGCATGGCCGGCCACGGAACTGGCGACGGGACGCTCGTCGTGGACCTGTCGGCGATGCGTGGCATCGACGTCGATGCGGCCGGGAGGACGGCATGGGCCGATGCGGGCATCCTTGCCGGCGAGTACACGAGCGCGACGCTACCCCACGGTCTGGTCACACCGTTCGGCGATACGGGGTCGGTTGGCGTGGCCGGGATCACGCTCGGCGGCGGTGTGGGCTGGCTGGTCCGGAAGCACGGGATGACGATCGACAGCCTGCTCGCGGTCGAGATCGTCACAGCTGACGGTCGTTCGCGGATCGCCAGTCCCGGAGAAGATCCGGACCTGTTCTGGGCCGTGCGCGGTGCCGGCGCCAACTTCGGCGTGGTGACGCGCATGCAGTTCCGGCTCCACCCGCTGGGCGACGTGCTCGCCGGCGACATCATCCTGCCGGCCACTCGCGAGGTGCTCCGCGGCATGATCCCTGCCCTGCTCGCCGCTCCGGATGAGCTGACGGCGATGCCGACGATCATGCAAGCACCCCCTGACCCCGCGATCCCGGACGCGTTCCGGGGCCGAGTCGTCGTGTACCTGTCGTTCGTTTGGTGCGGTGGCCGAGAAGGCGGCGGGCGGGCGCTGGCGCCGCTGCGAGATCTCGGAGCTCCAATCAGCGAGACCGCGGAGTGGCAGCCCTACGCGAACCTGTTCAAACCGCCGGACCGGGATCACGTGCAGCCGGACGGTGTCTCCAGCCGCGCGCTGTTCATCGAGACGCTGGACGATGTCACGATCGACGTGATCCAGCACCGACTCGCGGCACCAAGCGCGCCCGAGGCACTCGTCCAGCTGCGGGTGCTCGGCGGCGCCATGGCTCGCGTCCCGAACGACGCAGCCGCCTTCGGTTGGCGGGATCGCTCGGCGATCATGTGGCTCATCACGCCATACGAAGACCTCGAACGAGCCGCCGAACACGAGGCATGGACAGCGGCGTTCCGCGCAGAACTGCCCACGGGCGATGGCGCGACGTATCTGAACTTCATGGGCGCGGAGCCTGCGGGTGCCGTACGCGCCGCCTACCCGGTCGACACCTTCAACCGGCTACGCCAGCTCAAACGGCGGTACGACCCCGACAACGTGTTCCGCGCCAACCACAACATCCCGCCCGGGTGACGGCCTGGCGCGCCCGGAGGGCTTCAAGCCCCCAACAACGTGGCCACCGTCAGGCTCATCCTCGCGCCTGCACCTTGGCCCAGGTGTCCTTGAGCGTCAGCGTCCGGTTGAACACCAGCGCGCCCGGAGCTGAGTCCGTGTCCGGGGTGAAGTAGCCCAGCCGCTCGAACTGCACCGTCTCGCCCAGCGGTGTTTCCGCCAGCGACGGCTCCAGCATCGCGCCGGAGACGATCGTCTCGGACGCCGGGTTCAGCTCCGCGAACAGGTCGTCGGAAGCGCCCGGATCGGGCCGGCTGAACAGCTGGTCGTACAGCCGCACCTCGGCCGGGACGGCGTGCGCCGCGGACACCCAGTGCAGGGTCGCCTTGACCTTGCGGCCGTCGGGCGCGGAGCCACCCCGGGTCGCCGGGTCGTACGTGCACCGCAGCTCGACCACCCGGCCGGCGTCGTCCTTCACCACCTCCTGGCAGGTGATGAAGAACGCGTTCCGGAGCCGCACCTCGCGCCCGGGTGAGAGCCGGAAGAACTTGGGGACCGGCGTCTCCATGAAGTCGTCGCGCTCGATCCACAGCTCGCGCCCGAACGCCACCTGCCGCGTGCCGGCCGACGGGTCCTCGGGGTTGTTGACCACCTCCATCGGCTCGGTCACACCCTCGGGCCAGTTGGTGATCACCACCTTCAACGGATCGAGCACGCCGAACCGCCGCACGGCCGTCCGGTTGAGCACCTGGCGAACCGCGTACTCGAGCTGGCCGTACTCGATCACCGAGTCCGCCTTGGACACGCCGACCATGGTCGCGAACTCGCGGATGCCCTCGGCCGGGAAGCCGCGCCGCCGCAGCCCGGAGATCGTCGGCATCCGGGGATCGTCCCAGCCGCGCACGTGGCCCTCGTTGACCAGGCGCAGCAGCACCCGCTTGGACAGCACCGTATGGGTGAGGTTGAGCCGCGCGAACTCGTACTGGTGGGGGACTGCAGGGACGGGCAGGTGCTCGATCAGCCAGTCGTACAGCGGCCGATGGACCTCGAACTCGAGGGTGCAGATCGAATGGGTCACGCCCTCGATGGCGTCGGACTGGCCGTGGGCGAAGTCGTAGGTGGGGTAGATGCACCAGGCGTCGCCGGTCCGCGGGTGCGCGGCGTGCACGATCCGGTACAGCACGGGGTCGCGCAGGTTGATGTTGGGGCTGGCCATGTCGATCCGCGCGCGCAGGACGCGCGAGCCATTCGGGAACTCGCCCGCGCGCATGCGCGCGAACAGGTCAAGGTTCTCGGCGGCCGGCCGGTCGCGGAAGGGGGAGTTCACACCGGGCTCGGTGAGCGTGCCGCGGGTCTCGCGGATCTGGTCCGCGGTCTGGTCGTCGACGTAGGCGTGGCCGTGTTCGACGAGGTGGACGGCCCAGGCGTAGAGCTGCTCGAAGTAGTCGGACGCGTGGTACAGGTGCTCGCCCCAGTCGAAGCCCAGCCAGCGGATGTCGGCCGCGATCGAATCGAGGTACTCCTGCTCCTCCTTGACCGGGTTGGTGTCGTCGAACCGGAGGTTGCAGTGGCCGCCGAACTCGGCGGCGATGCCGAAGTTGAGGCAGATCGACTTGGCGTGGCCGATGTGGAGGTAGCCGTTGGGCTCGGGCGGGAAGCGGGTGACGACGTGCTGGACGCGGCCCGCCGCGATGTCGGCGGTGACGATGTCGCGGATGAAGTCGCGCCGCTCGGGGGTGGGGGAGGGGGCGTCGGGGGTCGATGCGGTCGGCTCGGCGGTCATGCGGCGGCTCCTGCTACCGGTTCGAAGGGGAGGAGTCGCGACTCACGCGAGGGCGCACCACACTCCCAGGGGAGTTGGCTGACGCGCCGGGAGTCGAACCGCGGTCCTTCCGGCTCAGCGCCGGACGCTCACCGTGAGCCGCGCATCAGCGACCGGGCCCCATCTTCGCATGAACCGACGCGGACTGGGCGTCGGCTCGTGGCCGGCCGGACACCGTAGGACGCCCGCGACATCGAGGCTGGCCTCCGGTTCTACCGGGACGTGCTCGGGTTCGAAGAGACCTTCCGAACCCCCACCAGTGGCATCCCCGAGCATGTCGAGCTCAAGCTCAACGGGTTCGGGATCGGCCCGGGCACCGTGGAAGCCGCGAAGCGAGTGTATGGCGTCGACGCGACGCCCGGCAGCCAGGCCATGGTCATCGTCGTCTGGACGCGCCCCGCTCAGTCGTTGGCGATGGCGCGTCGGTACACGGACTGTTCGGCGGAGCCCATGATCGTGCGCACGGGCGCGCTCGACACCTGCTCGAGACCCGCCGCCTGCATCAGTGTCGGCAGCATGCCGGGCGGCAGCGAGTGCCGCGACCCAACGGGCTCGACCACCACGAAGCGTCCATCGGCGCGAAGGGAGGCGGCCAGGGCCCCGAGCGTGACCGGCAGCGCCTCACGATCGACGTCGTGAAGGACGAAGTTGGCGACGATCACGTCGAACACGCCGATCGGCAGCGCGACGTCGGTCGCCTCACCCAGCAGGAACTCAACGTTGTCGTGGTGTCGCAGCCGTCGGCGCGCCTCCGCGAGCCACGTTGGAGAGACGTCGAGACAGGTCAGCCGGCCGCCACGCGCGAGCGCGCGGGCCAGCAGATCGGCCTCGGAACCTGCTCCCGATCCGAAGACCAGGACGTGCTCGGTGCCCGCCAGGCCGAGCGACTGCACCAGTGCGCGCAGCTCACCTCGGCGCAGCGGATCGTAGATGAACCGGTAGCCGAGCAGCGTCAGTCGCGACGGCTGCGTGTAGTGATGGCTCATGGACGTGCTCCCGGCGTGCCGTGCCCTTGATGGCCCTCATCATCCAACGCCGCGACACGCAGCCCACGATCGGGCTGGAGAAAGATCCGGAACCGGACCGTATGCAGGCCGAACAGGGCTCCGACGGCCGTCCGGCGCAACCCCTCGAACGGGTCGGGGCGCGGATCCACCGACCGCCTCCGGGTCTCCGGGTCGAGCACCAAGCGGAGGCTGAGGAGCGCGGCGACCAGGGCGACGGCCGTCTCGAGCCAGAGCAGGATCGCGGGTGCTCTGCGGAGTCGGTGGGGCGCGCCAGCCGCAACCATCGCCACGTCCCGAGTCAGCAGGCCCGCCAGGACCAGCTCGACCAGCACCGCGTCGCGCCGTTCGCCGCGACGGAGCACCCGCTGCGTCAGCGGGAGTCCCATGCTGCTCAAGGCGAGCACGATCTGTCCGACGGGACGTGGCATTGCGATCGCTCCTCTTCGTACGGCTGGTTTCTGCGCAGCAACGCGTGGCCCGGACCGACAAAGCCGTACGCTCCGGGCATGGTGCGCATCGTCGGCCGTGCCTGCCGCAACCTGCAGAGCCGGACAGATCCAACCGCCAGGGACGCGCGTCATTCTTGTTCCCCAGCGCGGGCCACGCGGCCTGTTGGAGCAGGAGCCCAGGCGAGCCAGGCGATCTCATCTACATCGTCGAGCCCGGGCGCCGCGATGTGGCGGCGAGCCCACGGGTCGCGGCCGAGAAGTTCGCAGCGCTCGACGACACGCTCCGGGCCGCGGGGCGCGAACCCTCCACGCTGGTCCACTCCGTGTTCGTTCCCCTGCTCATCGGTCGCGACGCGGCCGAGGTCCGCCGCCGGGATGCCGACCTGCTCCGGGCCCTCGGCCCGGACGAGGCCGGCGATGCCTGGTTCGAGGAGCGCCACGTCAACTGGATCCGCGGCACGCCCGACGAGGCGCGGGCCACCGTCGCGCGCTTTGCCGAGGCCGGCGCCCAGCGGATCGTGCTCCAGGACTTCCTGCCGCGCGATCTCGACATGATCGACCTGGCGGCGGAGGCGCTGTTCGGCTCCGGTGCCCGATCTCCACCCTGCGCCTACACCGAGGCCATCGATTGCCCGATCTTGTCTTGAGACCGCCGACGCATCAGCCCGTCAGGCGCCGGGCGACATCGTTCGCAGTCCGGCCAGTCGCGCGGCCGCGGCTTGCCGCTCGTCATAGGTGACGAAGCCGTCAATGGGCGCGACGTCGACCGCCGCGGCGACGTGGATCGCATCCAGCGCGCGGAGCGCCGGCTCGGACAGCGCGCCCGCAGCCAGGAGCAGCGCCCTGTCGACGGGCAGCAGCCCGAGTGCCTCGACGACCTCGCCGGCGCGACCGATCAGCAGGTCCAGGTTCAATCGGGGATCGCGGGCTGCCGCGCGCCGGATCGCCCGCGGGATCTCGGTGAGGACGAGCTCGCACGACACCAGGTCAGCGTCGGCGAGGAACGTCCGGAGCGGGTGGCTCTCGGGTTCGTCGCGCACGAGCTTCACGAGCGCCGACGCATCCGCGTAGAAGAGCGGCACGCCTCAGCGCTCGCCGCGGATCTCGTCGAGTGCGCGACTCAGGGCGTGGGGGTCGGCATCCATGGACAGCGGTGCCGGCAGCCCCCGACGGATGGGCCGGGCGACCCTTCCCTCCGCGATCAGTCGATCCAGGGCCGCGCCGACGCTGGGTGGAGGACCGAGCTCTGCGACCGGCCGGTTGCGGTCGGTCACGAGCAGCCGCTCGCCGTTCTCCACGCGCCGCAGGTAGCGACTCAGGTTCTGCCGTAGTTCGGCGATGCCAACGGTCCGATCCATGTACACGAATGTAGCATGTCGTCAGGCCAGATGTGCACTGACCCCATACGGCTGCCCGACGGATGGGCATCCAGTCCGTCCGTGTCTTGACCGAGGTCCGCGACCTCGGCCTAGGCCGACGGGCGTCGCACGATGTCGCGGAGCGCCGAACGGCGGCCCTCGACCCACGTCTCGCGAGCGCGGATCGCGCGCACGAGGGCCGCGGCATCCTCGCCCAGGAAGCCGGTTCGGCCGCGGCCCAGGGCCTCGGCGCGGTGCGCATCCGACCCCCCGACGACGCCATAGCCGCATCGGCGAGCGAGCCGATCGACGCGCCGCCGCCAGCCCGGGATCCAGGCGGCGACCGGGTTCATGGCCTCGAGCGCGTCCGGCCGACATCGCTGGTCACCGTCCCCCAGCCGGGCCAGCCGGTCGCTCGTCGCGGCCAGGTAGGGCGGCAGCAGCGGGTGCGCGACGACCGCGAGGCCGCCCTGGTCGTGGATCGTGGCCACCGTCTCGTCCAGGGGCATCCCGGCGGGGACGAGCGACGTCAGGCCGATCCCCAGCAGGTGGCCCTCACGCGTCGTGATCTCCTCGCCCACGATCAGCTCGATCGAGGCACCCTCGTCACGCGACCGGGCCACCAGCTCCTGGGCGACATCGATCCGGTCGTGGTCGGCGAGCACGGCGACGCGCAGGCCGCTGGCCAGGAGCGCGGCGTAGATCGACGCCGGCGTCGATGGCGGGGGAGCGGTCGCGGAATCGCCGCTGGGATGAACGTGGAGGTCGGCGAACGCCACCGGAGGCCGGGAGTCCATCGACGTCGATCATCGCACCGTTGCCGGCTCGGCGGTGAGCGTCGCGACCGCCGCTGCGGCCGAGTCCCCGCCAATGGATACGCGACCCGCGAGTCACAGGCACGGAGCTGGCTGACGAGGGAGGTACGGGCGACCACCGAGCTGGTCGTGATCGCGCCCGCGGAGCTGGCCGCGCGGCTTTCGTGAACGCCGTCCGACTCATCGCGATCTTCCGTGGCTCAGCGATCCTGCGCCGGTATCAGTCGGGCCGCTGACCATCCCGCGATCGTGACCCGCGATCGCGACTTCCGACGCTCCCGCCACGTATCGATCGAGGACCCGTTCGACGTGGGGATCGGCGCGCGAGAGCGGGACGTCGTGGCCCCGGCGTCCGGTCAGGACCCGATGGCAAAGGCCTCGAAGGACGTGGTGCACGGATGACCGGGCGCCACCCACATCGAGCGCGTCTCCGGCTCGCAGATCATCGCGAACAGGATCGTCGAGCCCTCGTCGCCTTCGGCAGGTTCCGGATGCACGCAGATGTCCTGTCCGTCGGCCCCATGGTCGGCGAGGATCGCGCCCATGGCTTCGAGCGTTGCATCGGCGGAGGCGGCCAGGACGCGAGCCCGGTCCAGGCGCGATCGGCTACCCGGGGAGGCGGCACAGGTGACCGCCCCAACCGCCGGATCGAGCGCATGGTTCGTGTGGGCGTCGCACTCGACGACGGCCTCGCTTGCCGCTGTCGTCTCGATAGCGAACGCCCTGCCCCCGGGGAAGGCGGCGAGGTAGGAGTAGCCCCCGGCACGGCCCGCCCGGGTCGCGCGCGCGATCGCGTCGTCCGGATCGCGGGAATCGAGGACGTCGCGCGCGATGAGCGAACGAGGCACGCCGACACGCTCATCGGTCGCCGACAGCGACATCGCGCCGAAGGCGGCTCCATGCTCGTTGATCCCGGTCAGCGCCAGCGAGGCCGCCACGACCGGCGCGAGCAGTGCCGGACCGCCATCCGGCAGGTCGAGCACGACGATCGGCGTGCCTTCGTCGCCGGCGTACCACTGCTCGGTGTGCCCGAGGAGGGTGCGGCCGGGTGCGCGGAGCACGACGTCCGTACACCGTTCGAGGGCGATCGGGGACGCCGCGTTCAGCTCGATGATCCCGTAGATCTCTTCGAAGGCGTTGGCGAAGAAGACGTCGAGGAACGGCAACCCGGCGCCATCCGCCATCCCGTGGATCTGCTCCACGAGATGCGGGAGCGCCGCCCGCGAGGAATCGAGGTACGGGGCGAGGATCGCATCGAGCGTTTGGCGATCGAGCCCGTGCATCTCGGCGTACCGTCGGTTGAAGGCAACGGATCGGGCGGCGGAGGCCGCCATCGCGCGCCCGATCGTCGCCCCACGCTGGTACGGCGTTCCCTTCGCGACGACGAGCTCCACAGCTGCTCCAATTCGGTGTCCCGGCGCCCCTGGAGGGAGGTGGGCGCATGTCCCGCGAGGTCAGCCTCACCTTCCTTCCGGGGATCATGCGCCTTCCCCGCGAGGAATGGCCCTCAGGCGCGCAGGCCATGGTGGCCGCTCCGATTGCGATCCCGGCCGTGACAGCTCTTGAGGTGTCGCGGACCGGTCAGGTGCAAGGAATGCTGCCACCGCCCGAGATGAGCCGGATCCCGACGCGCGATGAGCTCGACATAAGGGGCCATCTGTAACGTGTCGACTGTCGAGACCCCAGGTCGCCCGCCTTGATTCTGGATTTGTGGCGTACATAATTCGGACATGCGATGGTCATCCGGTTCCACCGCTCAGCCTCTCGCCACGGATGTTCCTGGGGCCTGACCAACGAGGCATCCCGCTGGAGGTCGTCGCCGTTGAGCTCGTCGGAGGCGACCTCCTCGTGATCCACGCGATGGGGATGCGGGCGAATTACGCCGGCCTGTACGCCGAGGTGGTGCGATGGCGGTGACCGCGAAGGACCGGCGCACCCTTTCGAACGCAGACCTCGATCGTCTTGCCCACCTTGCTGAGGCAGGGTTCGATCCCTCGCGGCTCCGGCCTCGGCGAGGACGCCCATTTCTCGACGCCGACGCGGCGGAGCAGTCGCCGCGCATGACCGTTCGAGTCCCGGCCCGGCTGCGCGACCGGGTCCGTGCCAGGGCCGTCAGCGAGGGTCGCACCGTCAGCGAGGTGCTCCGGTCCCTCCTCGAGGAGTACGCCCGAGCCGCGGACACGGGTCAGGCCCGTCGCGGCTCACGGTAGTCCCGGCGGCGGCCGAACCGCCGCCCCCTACCCCTCAGCGAAGCCGGCCTCAGGAGACATGGCAGGGGCCGAGCGGCGAGGCGCTCAGCCGTCGGACTGCGCGGGTGCCGGCGCGGGTTCGCCGGGTCCACGGCGGACCGGCTGCTCGGCGAGGTGTTCGTCGGCGACGTGCGGGTGGCGTCGCTCCAGCGCGGCGCCCTCGACGTCGACGTTGGGGATGAGGCGGTCCAGCCATCCCGGCAACCACCAGGCGCGCTCACCGGCCAGGTGCATCAACCCGGGCAGGACCAGCATCCGAACCACGAACGCGTCGAGCAGGACGCCGAACGCGAGCGCGAAGCCGATCGGCCGGATGATCGAGCTCTCGGAGAACACGAACGCCCCGAACACCGACACCATGATGATCGCAGCCGCCGTCACCACCGACCGGCCGGCCAGGAAGCCCAGCACGACGGACGTCCGGGCCGACGCGCCGTGCACGTACGCCTCTCGCATCCCGGATGCGAGGAACAGCGTGTAGTCCATCGCGAGGCCGAACAGGATGCCGGCGAGCACGGTCGGCAGGAAGTCAAGGATCGGAATGGGCTGGCCGATCCCGAGCACGCTCGAGAACCAGCCCCACTGCAGGATCGCAACGAGGCCACCCAGCGTCGCCAGCAGCGACAGGACGAAGCCGCCGGTCGCGATGAGCGGGACCA
>Ga0307418_1000194_pt1 | contig 17719 bp, 17 predicted proteins | sample SalMarWE160220MG_2_FD_202160 | JGI IMG/M metagenome (GOLD analysis project Ga0307418, IMG submission 202160) | Salt marsh sediment microbial communities from the Plum Island Ecosystem LTER, Massachusetts, United States - WE1602-20 | ecosystem: Environmental > Aquatic > Marine > Intertidal zone >...
CCTCCTGGAGGAGGCGCGCCTTCACGTAGACGTTCTGCGCGCGGCCGACACCGCGCTGGAGGAACCATCCGCCCGACAGGGCGGCGACGGCCACCACGAGGAGCGGCACCACCAGGCTCTTGCGGACGCTCAATCCAGGCTTCTTCTCGGGCTCGGGCACCGGCCTCTCTCCGTCCAACCGTCGTGCGCGGGGGGATCCTTCTCCGCGACCTCCTAAACCGTGTCGAGGCGGAAGGTTTCGGGCAACTCCGCCGCCAGCAGCCGGCGCACGTTCTCGTGCACCTCCTCCGGGGACCCGGTGGCACTCACGATCCGCACCTTCGGCTCGGTCCGCGCCAGGGCCAGATATCCATCGCGTACGCGCTGCATGAAGGTCGCACCTTCACGTTCCATGCGGTCGGGCTCCAGGCCTCCCTTGCGCTGCCGGTCCACGCCCTGGCCCACCGGCACGTCGAAGAAGATGGTCAGGTCCGGCTCCAGACCTCCGGTAGCGAGCGCCACCGCACGTCGCACCTCCTCCAGGTCCAACCCACGCCCATAGCCCTGGTAGGCCATGGTGGAGAGGTTGAACCGATCGGCGATCACGGTGCGCCCCGCCGCCAGCGCGGGGCGCACGACCTGGTCCACGAAGGCCGCCCGCGACGCCAGGTACAGGAAGAGCTCGGACTGGGCGGGCATCTCCAGGTCCGTGCGCTCGAGGACCACCGAGCGCACGGCCTCGCCCACGGGTGTGCCGCCGGGCTCCCGGGTCACCAGGTGAGGCACATCGAGGGAGTCCAGCCACGCCGACAGGAGAGCGGCCTGGGTGCTCTTGCCGGCGCCCTCTCCCCCCTCCAGCGCGATGAAGCGTCCTCTGGCCATTCCTTCCTACTCGTAGTACTCCACGCCCAGATGGGTGATCTGCTCCTCACCCATCATCCAGCGCAGCGTATTCTTCAGCTTCGTGTGCTGGATGAACAGATCGTGCTCCGGATACAGGCCGGGCGCCGTCTGCGGGCTCTTGAAGTAGAAGGAGAGCCACTCCTGGATGCCCTTCATGCCGGCCCGGCCCGCGAGGTCCATGAAGAGCGTCAGGTCCAGCACGATAGGCGCAGCCAGGATCGAGTCCCGGCACAGGAAGTCGACCTTGATCTGCATCGGGTATCCCATCCACCCGAAGATGTCGATGTTGTCCCACCCCTCCTTGTTGTCCCCACGCGGTGGGTAGTAGTTGATCCGCACCTTGTGGTACATGTCCCCGTAGAGCTCCGGGTACTTGTCGGGCTGGAGGATGTGCTCCAGGACTCCGAGCTTGCTGACCTCCTTGGTCTTGAAGGACTCGGGGTCGTCGAGCACCTCGCCGTCCCGGTTACCCAGGATGTTCGTGCTGAACCACCCGTTGAGGCCGAGCATCCGCGTCTTGAAGCCCGGCGCCAGGATGGTCTTCATGAGGGTCTGGCCGGTCTTGAAGTCCTTGCCGCCGATGGGCACGCCCTTCTCGACGGCCAGGTTCTCCAGCGCGGGGAAGTCCGCCGACAGGTTGGGCGCCCCGTTTGCGTAGGGGATGCCCTCCATGATGGCGGCGTACGCGTACAGCTGGCTCGGGGCGATGCCGGGGTCGTTGTCCTCCATGCCCTTCTCGAAGGACTCGAGGGTCTCGTGGACCGGCCCCGGGCGAACGTAGATCTCCGTGGAGGCGCACCATACCATGACCAGGCGGTCACACCCGTTCTCCTTCTTGAAGCGGCGGATGTCGGCCCGGATGGCCTCGGCGAGCTCCCGCTTGTTGGCACCCTTCTTCTTGTTGGGTCCGTCGAGCTTCTTCACGTACGCGGTGTCGAAGGCCGCGGGCATGGGCTTGATGGACGACAGGAAGTCCTTGATGGGATCGAGGTGCCTTTCCTTGTGGAGCACGCCCGCGTTGAGGGCGCTCTTGTAGCCGTCGTCGGGGATGGGGTCCCAGGTGCCGAACACCAGGTCGTCCAGCCCGGCCAGGGGCACGAAGTCCTTGATGAGGGGAGACCGCCCCTCCGTGCGCAGGCCCAACCGGATGGTGGCCATCTGAGTCAGGCTGCCGAAGGGCCTGGCCAGACCGCGGCGGACGGATTCCACACCCGACACGAAGGTGGTGGCCACGGCGCCGAAGCCGGGCAGGAGGACACCGAGCTTGCCGGTGGCCGGACGGATCTCAGTCGGTTGCTTCACGGAAGTGCCTCGTCCGAGGATGGTTCGAAGTGAGAATGGATGGGTGAATCGGGAGGCCGCGACGGGTCGTCACGACGGCAGGATGATCCGGCTCTTGGCGCCGTCCTGCAGCCCCCGGGCCATGGTCTCGTTCACCTTGTACATCACCTTGTCGAAGTTCGACTGGGCGGCGACGAGCTTCTGGAACGCGGTCTTGCCCTGCAGCTCCTCGGCGATCTTCTGATACGCCTGCTGCGCCTCCTCGTCGGGCTCCTGACCCACCCTCAGCGCCGTCTCCATGCGGCCCTCGAGAGCCTGGAGCTGGTTGCGCAGCTCCACCAGCTCCCGGTCGGCGTCCACCGCCTCGGCGGCTCGACGCAACGCCTGGTACTCGTCGGTGCGCGCGAGCGCGGTGCCAAGGTCCTTCGCCATGTCGTAGATGCCTGCCATCATGCCTGCCTCGTCCCTCGATTCATGTCAACGGCCGTCGGCGCCCGCCGGGCGAGAAGCACGCGCTCCCGCCCCGCGAGATCCCGGCGTACCCGCACGTCGTCGTATGTGCCCGTGGATTCCACGGCCTCCACCACCGACGCCGCCTGGCCGGCTCCCATCTCCAGGGCCAGCAGGCCGCCGGAGACCACATGCCTCCCGGCGCCGGCCACGACGGCCCGGATCACGGCGAGGCCGTCGGGTCCACCCAGAAGCGCGCCCCTGGGCTCCCATGCCCCGACCTCCGGCTCCAGAGAGGCCACCTCGGTCTCCGCCACGTACGGTGGGTTCGAGACCACCACGTCGAAGGCCTCTTCCGTGCCCACCGCCTCGAACAGAGAGCCCCGGCGCAGCTCCACCACGTCGGCCACCCCCGCCTCCCGTGCGTTCTCCCCGGCCACCTCCAGGGCCTCGGCAGAGGCGTCGGTGGCGACCACCCGGGAGAACGGTCCCTCCACCGCCAGCGACAGCGCGATGGCTCCCGAGCCCGTGCCCACGTCCAGAGCCGACAGCTCGGGACGTCCCCGGGCCGCGGCCCATCCGAGCACCTCCTCCACCAGCACCTCGGTCTCGGGCCTCGGGATCAGCACCCTGGGGTCCACGCGCAGATCCAGCTCCCGAAACGCCGCCCGGCCCAGAATGTACTGAAGGGGCTCGCGTTGCGCCCGCCGCTTGAGAAGCGGGCGGAAGCGGTCCAGCTCCTCCCTTTCCAGCGGCCGGTCGAACTGAAGGTAGAGCTGCAGGCGTCCCACACCCAGGGCGTGGGCAAGGAGATGCTCCGCATCCAGGCGGCCACGCTCGATCCCCTTCCCCTGGAGGTATTCCCCACTCCAACGCATGAGGCGCAGCACCGTCCACACCTCGTTCCCGGCTGCCGGGGCGGATGGCACGGCCGCGCCTGCGCTCACGCCGGGAAGGTGTCCGAGTGGACGCGGACTCTCATGCCTCGACATCCACCAAACGCTCCTCCTCCTTGGCGAGGCGGAGCGCGCCGATGAGCTCGTCCAGGTCTCCGCCCAACACCTCGCCCAGGCTGTACAGCGTGAGGCCGATGCGGTGGTCGGTCACCCGGTTCTGCGGGAAGTTGTAGGTGCGGATCTTCGCCGAGCGGTCACCGGTCCCCACCTGCGTCTTGCGCTCACGGGCCCGCTGGGCCTCCTGCTCGGCGATCATGCGGTCCAGAAGCCGGCTCCTCAGCACCTTGAGCGCCTTCGCCTTGTTCTTGTGCTGGGACTTCTCGTCCTGGCACGAGACCACAAGACCCGTGGGGACGTGGGTGATGCGCACCGCCGAGTCGGTGGTATTCACGGACTGGCCACCGGGGCCCGAGGAGCGGAAGACGTCGATGCGCAGGTCCCCGGGATCGATCTGGAGGTCCACCTCTTCGGCCTCGGGAAGCACGGCTACGGTGGCGGCGGACGTGTGGATGCGACCCTGGCTCTCGGTCTCCGGCACACGCTGCACCCGATGCACCCCGGACTCGTAGCGCAGACGCCCGTAGGCGCCGCGGCCCCGGACGGTGAAGATGACCTCCTTGAGGGAGCCCGGAATGCCCTCGGAGAGGCTCACGAGCTCCACGGACCAGCCCTGGCGTTCCGCCAGGCGCTGGTACATGCGCATGAGGTCCGCGGCGAAGAGGCCAGCCTCGTCGCCGCCGGTGCCCGCGCGGATCTCCACCACCGCCGCACGATCCTCCAGCGGATCTCTGGGGAGGAGCCGCTCCCGCGCCTCGCGGGTGAGGCTCTCGATGCGGGCGTCCAGGCTGGCGATCTCCTCCTCGGCCATGGCCAGCACGTCCGCCTCGTCGGTCTCCGCGAGGAGGTCCGCCGCGCCCTTGCGCTCCCGGAGTGCCGCGTGCAGTCGACGCGCGGTATCCACCACGGGCTCCAGGTGCGCTCGCTCCTGGCCCAGCTCCCGGAGCTGGTCGGGGCGGGACAGCACGGCGGGGCTCGCCAGCGCCTCTTCCAACTCGGCGAAGCGCGCCTCGGCGTCGTGCAGGCGCTGCTCCAGGCGGGGATCGAGGGTGGGGGTCTTCATCGGGGCGGACGCGCGAAGTCGGCGCAGGGCGTCGTCATGCTGCGAGGGCCTCGGTGCGGGGTACCATGGAGGTGCGCCTCCCTTCGCCTCCTCGCCTTCCTAGCCCTGCATCCGATTCGACGCGCCCCATTCCGGGTGATATCTGCGGCGGGCGAACGGCCGGAGCCACCCGCGCCCTTTCGGGGCGGGTACCCGGGCCGCCGGGCTCACTTGCCGACCTTCTCGTACTTCTTCTTGAACCGGTCGACGCGACCTGCGGTATCTACGAGACGCTGCTTGCCGGTGTAGAAGGGATGACACACCGAACAGATCTCGACGTGAACCTCCGCCACCGTCGACATCGTCTCGAAGCGGTTGCCGCAGGCACACGTGACCGTCGCCGGCTTGTAGTCGGGATGGATGTCCTGCTTCATGTCCAGCTCCGCGTGCGAAGTCGAAAAAGGCCTGGGCGCCACGTCGGCCCCCGGCCCGGATGCTGCGCGGGGCGCCGCAGGTTGCCGACGCGCCCGTATAGCCAGGAGAACTTAATGGCGGTGTCCAGTGGGGTCCAGAGACGGAGGCGGCGCAGACGCGACCCCTTCGCTCGGAGCCACGCCCATCGGGCCGGTAGGCTCCGTGCGGATGCGCGAGGGGCGCGCGGAATCGTCGCTCAGGCGAAGCGTCTCCGCCGCCCCAGCCAGAACGACGCGAGCACCAGCACCAGGGCCGCCGTCGCCGCGCCGTTCCCGGTGAGATCCCCGTAGCGCGTGTAGAAGGTGACGATGTCCGTGGTGTAGACGTCGTCGGCCTCCACCGCCGGCTGGAACAGGTGCGTGGCGTCGTAGACGCGGCCCACCGGGTCCACGAACAGGGAGATGCCGGTGTTGGCGGCACGGGCTACCCCCATGCGGTTCTCGATGGCGCGCATGACCATGTGCGCCGGGTGCTGCCAGAGCGCGGTGGTGCGCGACCACCACGGCTCTCGCCCGTACCACGAGTCGTTGGTGATGTTCAGGAGCACCTCCGCCCCGGCCAGGCGGAAGTGCCGGGCCCCCTCCGGATACGTGGACTCGTAGCAGATCAGGGGCGCGAACGCGGTACCGCCCGCCCGGGCCAGAGGCCACCCCTTCCCCACCCCGAACTTGCCGAAGTACTGGAGATGCCGGAGCCACTTCGCCGGCAGCAGCGGCACCCGCTCCACCATGGGCACCAGGTAGTGCTTGTCGTACTCGTAGCCGGTGAGCCCCTGGGGCTCCATGAGAAAGGCCGAGTTGTACGGTATGTACTGGCCGTCGGGCTCCTCGGAGTAGCCCAGCGCACCGAAGAGGATGGGCGCGTCCACCTCGCGGGAGTAGGCCTGGATCCGGCTCACCTCGCGGTCGTATGCGGGCGACTTGGGGTAGATCTGGAACGTCACCTCCGGCATGACCACCAGCTTCACGGAGCCCGGCGGGATCTGGGCCATGAGCCGGTCCAGCGACGCGAACGTGCTGTCGAGGCCCGTCTGCACGTCCATCTTCAGGTCCTCGCGGATGTTCGGCTGCACCACCGCCACCCGGCCCACGTCGCGCATGCGCAGCGTGTCGGCTCTCCACACGCCCCACGCCATGGGGAGGGCCACCACCGCCACCGTCACGGCGGCCAGGGGCCACCACCGGCCGCGGCGCCCGGACGCCCCGTCCGCCCTCCCGCCCGCGTCGGCTGCGGCCCCGCGAGGTCCCCACACACGCAGCACCAGCACCGCGAGGAGCCCGTTCACCAGCGCGAGCCAGAAGGTCACGCCCCGGGCACCGACGATCTCGGCGATCCCCACCAGCTTGGGGAAGCCCGTGAGGGAGGTGCCAAGCCCGAGCCAGGGGAAGGCCAGCGGCCCCGGCCAGTGCGCGCGGAACCACTCCGTGGCCGTCCACGTCACCGGCAGGGCCAGCCAGAGCGGCGCGCGCACGGTGTGCACCGAGCGGTGCAGCATCCACCCGAAGAGCGCCGCCGCCCCCACCAGCAGGATCATGGAGCCGATGAACGCGAAGATCGCCAGCCACGTGAACCAGATGAGCGCCACCAGGATCCAGTAGAAGAGGATCCCGAAGTACAGGGTGCCGAACACGAGGGAGCCGCGCACCGCGGAGCGGCGCCCCGCGGCGTCGGGCGTGCGTCCGTACACCCAGAGGGCGAAGGGAACCAGCCCCACGAAGGGCGGAACCAGCGGATTCAGCGGTGGAAACGACGACGCCAGCAGCAGCGCGGATACCGCCGGCACGAGCCGCTCTCCCCGACGCGGCCAGAGCAGCGCAACCAGGCCCTTCATGGCGCCTACGGTGCCACCTCCGACCCCGCTTCGGCGGCGCGGTAGGCGGCCTGGATCACGGCCATGAGCCTGACCTGCTCCTCGGGCGGGGGGGCCTCGGCTCGGTTGCCCACGGCCCGCACGAAGTGGTCGAGCTGCCGCCGGTACGCGTTCATGTACGGGTTCTCGCCCCCACGGGGTCGCGGTTGGCGTGGCGTGACCTCCAGGGGACGGCCGCCGAGCTGCCTGTAGAGCTCCAGCGGGGGCAGGGAGCCCGAGCCCTCGGTGCCCATGACGCGGGCGTAGTAGCGATCGTGGCCCGCGAAGTAGCGCGAGCTCACCTCGAGGGTGATCGCCACCCCGTCGTCGGTCTCGGCCATGAGGGTGGCGGCGTTCTCCACCTCCAGGTCACCCCTGGTCGTAACGCAGATCAGACGCTTGACCGGCGGATAGCCCAACAGCCACAGGCACACGTCCAGGGACGGCACCCCGAGGTCCATGAGGGCGCCTCCCCCGGACAATTCCGGGTCCTGCCGCCAGGTCGTACGTGCCCTCGGGGTCCGGCGGGTCAGCCAGCTCCCGCGCACGGCGTACACGCGGCCCGCCTCGCCGCTGGTCACGAAGGCGCGCAGCGCCGCGACTTCGGGGCGAAAACGCTGGGGCATGCTCGCCACCAGCGACTTGCCGGACCGGCGGGCGGCGGCGAGGACGCGCTCCACGCCCTCGGGCGTGAGGGCGACGGGGCGCTCGACGAACACGTGCTTGCCCGCCTCCAGCGCCGCGATGGCCATCTCCTCGTGGAGGTGGTTCGGCGTGCAGATCACCACTGCGTCCAGGTCCGGCCGGCCCAGGGCCGCTTCCGGCTTCACGACCTCCGGGATGCCGAGCCGGTCGGCGATGGCCCTGGCCTTCGGCAGGTCCACGTCCGAGACCGCGACGAGGTTCACGTCCTCGCGCTCGGCCAGGATGGGCACGTGCACGATCTGGCTGATGGCGCCGGTCCCGACGACGACGACGCGGGGACCGCCGTTCTCGACCGTGTCGCGCGCGCCTTCGGCAGGGCTCATCAGCGCCGCTCCTCTCCGGGTGCGGGTTGGCCGAACATCACCTGGGCGCCCAGGCGAATCTGGGCGTACCGTAGGTGGCTCAGGATCTCGTAGCGCGCCTGCCCGAACACCCGCACGCGGTCGGCGACGGGATACTCCAGCCCGCCGTGCGCGTCGAGGCCCGCGGTCACCTCGTCCAGGAGATCCTGCACGAACGTCCCGTCGATGGCCGCGCCGCTGCCTCTCAGTACGTGGATGGAAACGCCCGCGCCCACGTAGCTCAGAATGCCGAAGGGCACGCGCCAGACTCCCTGGGCGTCCACGGTGAACTGGACGTCGCTCCACTTGATCTGCCCCAGGTCCAGGGTCGGGCGGAGCTGGCCCTGCGTCACCATGAAGTCGGCCATCCGATTCGCCAGCTTGGTCACCTCGCCCTGCTTGAGGTGCGAGGACCAGTACGTGATGCTGGGCACGATGCGTACCCCCGGGCCGAGGTAGCCCAGGTCCGCGCGCACCCCGATGCTCTGCGTGGCGTCGACCCGGGTCGGCCACAGGTACCCCCACTCCACGCCGAGGCCTCGGAACTTGAGGTTCGTGTAGTCGTAGTCCGCCAGGCTCTGGGCCGCCGAAGCCTGCACCGACAGGGCCAATGCCATCGCGGTCGCCAGGCCCGTCAGCACACCGCGGAATCTCATGCCTCTCCTCACCGGATCACCTCCGCCACCAGGTCGTAGTCCAGGGCATCCACAATCTCCAGGTCCACCATCGCGCCGGCTTCAGGATACGCGCTCCCGGGCTCTCCGCGCACCATGGTCACGCCGTCCACGTCCAGCGCCTGCGCCGCGGTACGCGCCACCGCGACGTATTCCGCGTCGTCGTCCACCGTGCGGTCCACCAGAGCCTGCGCGCGTCGCCCCACGAGGGCCAGGTTGTGGTCGAACGAGATGCCGCGCTGCAGCTCCATGAGCTCCTCGAGGCGGTCGTGCTTCAGGCTCTCGTCGACGTGGCCCTCCATCTCCGCGGCGCGGGTCCCCTCCTCCACCGAGTACGTGAACGCGCCCACACGGTCGAACTCCACCTCCTCGAGAAGGGCCAACAGCTCGCGCACGTCCTCATCGGTCTCGCCGGGGAAGCCCACGATGACGGTGGTGCGCAGCGTCAGATCGGGAACCGCGCTACGCAGCCACGCCACCCGCTCGAGAATGGTCTGCCGGCGCTCGGGGCGGCGCATGAGGCGGAGCATGCGGTCGCTGCCGTGCTGGATGGGCATGTCCAGGTAGGGAACGATGCGCGGCTCGGTGGCCACCAGCTCCACCATCTCGGGGGTGATCCCCGAGGGATACATGTAGAAGAGCCGGTACCAGGGGACGTCGGTGCCGTCCAGCAGCGCCCGCAGCAGCTCCGGAAGCCCCGGGGCGTCCCTGCCCGCGGGGCCACGGCGCAGATCCCTTCCGTACCAGGTCGTGTCCTGGGAGACGATGTTGATCTCCATGACGCCCTGAGCGCCCAGGGCCGCCGCCTCGCGCACCAGCTCGTCCACCGGCTGCGATCGATGCAGACCCCGCATCAGCGGTATCGCGCAGAACGCGCAGGTGTGGTCGCATCCCTCGCTGATCTTCAGGTACGACGTGTGAGGCGTCTCGGTGGAGAGGATGCGCAGCGGCCTCTCCATGGTCGGCACGAGCTCGCCCTCGGCGGGCAGCAGGCCCCGTCGGCGCAGCTCCGGCACCAGGCCCTGGAGCTGTGACAGCCCCATGAACAGATCCACCTCGGGTATCTCGCGGGCGAGCTCCTCGCCGTAGCGCTCCACCATGCACCCCACGGCAACGACGGCCCGCACGTCCCCGACCTCCTTGAGCCGGCACGCCTCCAGGATCGTCTCGATGGACTCCTCCTTGGCCGCCTGGATGAAGCCGCACGTGTTCACCACCACCACGTCGGCTCCCGCCACCTCCGAGGAGACCTGGGCGCCGTTGCCCACCAGCGCGGCCATCATGCGCTCGGAGTCCACCGTGTTCTTGTCGCACCCCAGCGTGACCAGCGCCACCCGCGGCCCGTGGAAAGGACCCGTGGGCTCGATGGGCAGGCGCACCGCGGCGGCGGCCGGGCTCACGCCCGGGCGCACGGGCTCCGGAGCCACCGGGAAGACCGGGAGATCACGCACGCGTGCCATCAGCCGCCGACGCCGCCTCCGGGGGAGATCACGCGCACCCCTTTCGGCAGGGTGAAGGTGAACCAGGACGCGGGCACCTTCGGGTCGAGCTCCACGGACTCGAGCGTCAGGGTGCGTATGCTGCCGTTCTCCTCCTGCACGCGCACCTGGCGGAGCAGGCTGTCGGACGTGTCCACCCAGACCACAGCGGACTTGAACGACATCTCCTGCTTCGGAACCAGTCGGATGCGGTGGCACATGTGACCGGCCACACGCTCCCTCGTCTCGTACGTCACGGTGTACTTGGATGCGGGATCCGACAGGAACTGCCGCTGGAAGTCGTAGCCCCCCGGAGCGTCCGTGACGGGATACTTCATCACCTGCGTGGAGTCGACGCTGCGGTAGTAGATCCACACGGCCGAGCCGTCCACCACGACCTCGTCCCCGGGCGGGTCGGTGAAGCGCATGGCGAAGCGGTCGGGCTGCCGCCTGCACAGCCGCCCCTTCCCCGTACGCGTCTCCTTGAGGAGGGTCACGTCGAGGCGCTGCACGAAGTTCGAGCACACGGTGCGTGCGGCCGCGTAGCGTGCCTCGGCGGCGTCGAGGATCCGCAGCGCCCGCTCCTGTTGCGCCGTGGCGGGCCGTGCCGCGACGGCGAGGAGGCCCCCGGCCGCGAGGATCGCGGCCACCGTCGCGGCACCGGAAGCGCGGCGCCTCACACGCCACCTCCCAGGAACGCTTCGAGCTCGTCCAGGCCCATGAGCACCTCGCGGCCCTTGGCGCCGTCGGAGGGGCCCAGCACGCCGGCGTCCTGGAGCTGGTCGACGATGCGCGCCGCTCTGCCGTAGCCGATGCTCAGGCGACGCTGGAGCAGTGACGTGGAGCCTCCACCGTTCTGGATGCACACCTCGGCGGCGGCGCGGAAGAGGTCGTCCCAGTCTCCTGCGATCTCCTCGGCGGCCGTGGCGGCGTCCACCAGCTCCTGCGTGCGCACCTCCTCCAGGATGTCCGGCTCGAGCACCGACGGCGTCTCGGTCTCCTCGCCGGCCTCCTCGTGCCGTTCCTGCAGCTCCCGGTACCACGCCATGAGCTGCTCGGTGTCCTCGGTGGGCAGGTACGCGCCCTGGATGCGCACGGGCTCGGCCTCGCCGGGGGGCAGGAAGAGCATGTCACCGTTGCCCAGCAGCGCGTCGGCCCCGTTCTGGTCCAGGATCGTGCGGGAGTCGGTCTTGGAAGCCACGCGGAAGGCGATGCGCGTGGGGAAGTTCGCCTTGATGAGCCCGGTGATGACGTTCACCGAGGGACGCTGGGTCGCCACGATGAGGTGGATGCCGATGGCGCGCGCCTTCTGCGCGAGCTGCGTCAGCGGCTTCTCCACCTCGCTCTGCACGGTCATCATCAGGTCTGCCAGCTCATCCACCACCACCACGATGTAGGGCAGGACGCCGTCGGTGTAGATCCACCGGTCCCCGTCGCCCTCGGCCCCCGACGGCTCCGCACGGCGCACGAGCACGCCGTCGTTGACCTTGCGGTTGAACTCCTGGACGGAGCGCACGTGGTTGAGCTTCAGGAGCTCGTATCGACGGGCCATCTCCAGGACCGCCCACCTGAGCACCCCCGCCGCGTCCCGGGGGTCCGTGACCACGTTGTGACGCAGGTGGGGGAGGCTGGAGTAGACGGAGAGCTCCACCATCTTCGGGTCGATCATGAGCAGGCGGAGCGTCTTCTTCGTGTGCTTGTACACCAGGCTGGTGACGATGGTGTTCAGGCACACCGACTTCCCGGATCCCGTGGCACCGGCGATGAGCACGTGGGGCATCTTCGCCAGGTTCGCCACGTAGGGGCGGCCGTTCAGGTCCTTGCCCAAAGCCAGCGGGAGCTCGCCCTTCGCGCCCTGGAACTGGGGCGTCTGGAGGATCTCCCGGAGGTTCACGATCTCCGGCTTCGGGTTGGGGATGTCGACCCCCACCGCTCCTTTGCCGGGGATGGGCGCCACGATGCGCACGCTGGCCGCCTTCATGGCCAGCGCCAGGTCGGCATCCAGGTTGGCGATGCGGTTCACCTTGACCCCCGGGGCCGGGATCACCTCGAACTGCGTGACCATGGGCCCCGTGGTACGCCCTCCCAGCTCGCAGGACACGTTGAAGGTCTTGAGCTTCTCCACCAGGACGCGGCCCAGCTCGTCCAGCTCGCGCTCCATCCCCGAGCGGTCCCGCTCCTCCGGGGGGGTGAGGATATCGATGGGCGGCACCGCCGCCCCGTTGTCCTCGTCCCAGGAGTCCGCGATCTCGGCGAGGACCGGCGTCTCGGCGGTCTCTTCCACCTCCTCCGCCGGGAGGGACGGCTTCTTCCGCCCCCGCCGCCCCGGCGGGGGCTCCTCGGCCTCCGGCGGAGCCGGCTCCTCGACCTCCTCCACCAGCGGAGTCTCCTCCAGTGCCTCGAGGGGAGCCTCGCGCGCCGCCTCGGCGGCGGCGAGGGCCCGCGCCTGCGCCCTGGCTTCCCGGTGGGCCTGGGTCTTCACGACCCCCGCCCTGGTCCCCCGCACGAGGAGCCCGGCGACGGCGGCGAGGCCTCCTCCCAGGGACCTGAGCGGGTTCCACCCGAGGGTACTCACGGAGAGCGCCACCAGGGCCATCACGCACACGAGGATGGCTCCCAGGGGGCTGAGCAGCCCCACCAGGGTACCTCCGACCTGCATGCCCAGCCACCCCGCGGCGCTGCTGTCGGGGAGCACCACCCAGATCGCCGCGGGGATCAGCACCAGGAGTCCCAACCCCAGGAGCGCCAGGCGCACGGATCGGCCGGGGTCCAGCCATTCACCCGCCCGGAGCCCGCCCACCACCATGAGGGCGGGCACCAGGACGGCGGACACACCGACGAACGCCAGTAGGAGCGCCCGCACCACCCCCCCCGCCAGCCCCATGGTGTTCCCCGACGGGAACCACACGAGCCCGCGGGAACCCAGCACGGACACGGGCAGCAGGGACAGGAGCACGAAGAGGGCCAGGGCCAGGATACCTATGGCCAGGATATCGCGTTGCTGCTCCCGGTTCAGCATACCTGCCGCTCAACCTCCGGTGGCAACGAGTGCCTGATCCTGCATCTCCGGGACCACCGCATGCCGATCCACGTCGACACACACCGCGAGGTCGTCGGCCAGGCCGATGGCCTCCAGAGCGCGTCCTGCCGCGGTGCCTTCCAGGAAGTCCAACGTCGGCTCCAGCGCCCCGCTGAGGGAGAGGGCCGCCCACGCGCCGTCGTTGAGATCCGCCTCGGGTCCTCCCTGATCCAGCACCTTGCGCAGGAGACGTCCGGCGCACAGGGCGTCGTCCAGGGAGAAGCGCTCCTGCCAGCCCGCGCAGAGCACGACGAGGTCCTCGGTGCCTCGCAGTGCGGTCGCCACTGCCGCGAGGTTGGTGAACGCACAGGCGAGCACCCGCGGAGACTCCTGCGTCACGGAGAACGCCATGGTGCCGTTGGTGGTGCTCATCACCAGCCGCTTGCCGCTCACCACGGTGGCGGCGTATTCGCTCGGTGAGTTCCCCAGGTCGAACCCCTCGATCTTCACGCCCTTGCGCTCACCGCAGAGGAGCGTGTCCTCGCGTCCCAGCGACGCCGTCAGCTTCACCGCCTCCTCGATGGAGGCCGTGGGGTAGATCCCCCGGGCGCCGTGCGCCAGAGCCTCCACCATCGTCGTCGTGGCGCGCACCACGTCGATGACCACCACGGTGGCCTCCTGGAGCACGGCGGGATCGGCCTCGGCGACGCTGAAGAAGACCCGGGCTCTCAAGTCTCCTCCTTCTTGGCCGAGTTCATGTGCTCTACGAAGCCCGTGTCCACGTCCCCCGCCACGAAGCGCTCGTCATCGACGATCCGCCGGAGGAACGGGATCGTGGTGGGCACGCCCTCGATGATGAACTGATCCAGCACATGTCGTGCCCGCAGGATGGCCTCCTCGCGGGTGCTCCCCGCGACGATGAGCTTGCCGAGGAGCGAATCGTAGTTGGGCGGGACCCGATACCCCGTGTACACGTGGGTGTCCAGGCGGACTCCCGGTCCGCCCGGCGGATGGAACGTCGTGATCGTTCCCGGGCACGGCGCGAAGTCGCGGTCCGGATCCTCGGCGTTGATGCGGAACTCGATGGCGTGGCCGCGGTGGCGAACGCCTTCGCCGTTCATGGGGAAGCCCATGGGCTCACCCGCGGCGATGCGGATCTGCTCCTTCAGGAGGTCGAAGCCGGTGGTCACCTCGGTGACCGGGTGCTCCACCTGGATCCGCGTGTTCATCTCCATGAAGTAGAATGACTGGTCGACGTCCAGCAGGAACTCCATGGTGCCGGCACCGACGTAGTCGATGGCCTTGGCCCCCTTCACCGCCGCGGCACCCATCGTCTCGCGTAGCTCGGGGGTGAGGGCCGGCGACGGGGCCTCCTCCACGAGCTTCTGGTGTCGCCGCTGGATGGAGCAGTCGCGCTCGCCCAGGTGGACGATGGAGCCCTGCTGGTCCCCGAACACCTGGAACTCGACATGTCGGGGCCTCAGGATGCAGCGCTCCAGGTAGACGCCGGGATCCCCGAAGGCCGCCTTGGCCTCCACCTGCGCGGCGTTCAGCAGCTTGGCGAAGCTCTCGGGATCCGGAGCCACGCGCATCCCCTTCCCGCCCCCGCCCGCCGAGGCCTTGATCATGATGGGGAAGCCGATCTCGTCCGCTACGCGACGGGCCTCGTCGAGGTCCTCGACGATCCCCTCCGAGCCCGGCACCGTGGGCACACCCACCTCCTTCATGGTCCGGCGCGCGGTGGCCTTGTCACCCATGGCGCGGATCTGGGCGGGAGTGGGCCCGATGAAGACGATGTCGGAGCGGGCGCAGATCTCGCTGAACTCCGCGTTCTCGGCGAGGAAGCCGTATCCCGGATGGATGGCCTCGGCTCCGGTCACCTCCGCCGCCGCGATGATGCGGGGGATGTTGAGGTAGCTGTCCGCGGCCGGCGGCGCGCCGATGCACACGTCCTCGTCCGCGAAGCGGACGTGCAGCGACTCGCGGTCCGCCTCCGAGTACACGGCCACCGTCTTGATCCCCAGCTCGTGGCACGCCCGGATGATGCGAAGGGCGATCTCGCCCCGATTGGCAATCAGGACCTTCCGGAACAAGGGAGATCTCTCTTACGCGGGATCCACGCGGAAGAGCACCTGCCCGTACTCTACAGGCTGTGCGTTCTCCACGAGGATCTCGACGATGGTGCCCTCCACGTCGCACTCGAGCTCGTTCATGAGCTTCATGGCCTCGATGATGCACAGCGTGTCGCCCACGGAGACGCGGGCCCCCTTCTCCACGTAGGAGGGCGCGTCGGGAGCCGGTGCACGGTAGAAGGTCCCCACCATGGGAGAGGTGATCTCCTTCAGGTTGGAGGCCTGCGGCGCGGCTTCCGGGGCAGCCACGGACTGGGGCGGCGTCCCCGCCGCGGCCGCGGTGGGTTCCGGGAGGGCCGGGGAAGCCGCGGCCGGCGCCACCACGGGGAGCGCCGACTGGGGCGCGGGAGGCGGAGTCTTCGCCAGACGCACCCGCGTGCCACCCCGTTCGATCTCGATGGAGTCGAGGGAGCTCTTGTCGATGGCCTGGATCAGGCGCTCCAGGAACTCGAGGTCAATCATGCGGTCACCCGCGTGAGGTACTTGTCTTCACGGCGATCCACCCGTATCACGTCACCTTCCTCCACGAAGAGGGGGACCTGGACCACCGCGCCGGTCTCGAGCTTGGCGGGCTTGGTGGCACCCGCGGCCGTGTCGCCCCGCACGCCGGGCTCGGTCTCCGTGACCTCGAGCTCGACGAAGTTCGGCAGCTCCACGCTGATCACCCTCTCGTCGTGGACCAGCCCCTCGCACTCCATGTTCTCCTTCAGGTACTTGAGCTGATTCTCGCCGATGACGTCGTGGGTGAGGGGAATCTGCTCGTACGTGTTGGTGTCCATGAAGTAGTAGAGGTCGCCGTCCGTGTAGGAGTACGTCACGGGCCGCCGCTCCAGGCGGACATCCGTCACCTTCTCTCCCGCACGGTAGGTCCGGTCCACCACGTTCCCACTGAGGACGTTCTTCAGCTTGGTGCGTACGAACGCACCACCCTTACCCGGCTTGACGTGCTGGAAATAGGTGATGGTCCAGAGATCGCCGTCGATCTCCAGCACCATACCGTTTCTGAAGTCGGCAGTGCTCGCCATCAGGCCTCGTGCTCAGGTCCTAGGGCTCGTCTGGATGCTCCCGGAGATGTGCTACCAGCCCCCGGAGCCCAAGAAGATAGCTGTACGCCCCAAATCCAAAAACCACGCCGACCGCGGCATCGGAAAGGTAGGAGCGGTGCCGGAAGGGCTCCCTGGCCTCCGTGTTCGACAGGTGGACCTCGACGAAAGGAAGGGACACGCCCAGGAGCGCGTCCCTCAGCGCCACGGACGTGTGGGTCAGCGCTCCCGGATTCACGAGGAAGCCGTCGACCCTCGCCGACGCCTCGTCGATGAAGTCGAGGAGGTCCCCCTCGTGGTTGGACTGGAAGGACTCCACCTCGACCTCGAGGGACGCCGCCTCGTCACCGATGCGGGCGTCGATGTCCCCGAGAGTGTCGGTCCCGTAGACCTCGGGCTCCCGGCGACCCAGAAGGCGCAGGTTCGGCCCGTGCAGGACTGCGATCCTCACGCCGGGTGCATCCGGCTCGTGACGTCTCCCCCCTCGCCGTCACCTCCGTCGGGGCTGCCGTCCTCTGAGGCCTCGCCGGTTTCCGCGTCGGACTCCGCCTCCCAGGACAGCAGGCGCCGGAAGTACTCGGATATGGGAGGCCTCGAAGGCCCCTCTTCCTCCGGCTCCTCGGCGGTCCATGCGAAGGGCGTCTCGACCTCGTGGTCCTCGGCGTGCCTCTCCGTGCGCCACACGTGCTCGGAAAAGGCGTCCTCCACGGCATCGCCGTCGGTGGCCGCCTCCAGGGGGCCCTCCAGGGGTTCCTCCGTTTCGGCCGCTTGGCCGGTGGTCTCCGTCTCGCGGGAAAGCGAGACCTCGAGGGAAGCGATGCGAGCCCGGAGCTCCGCGTCGTCGGGGCGGATCTCCAGGAGCTGCCGGTACACCTCCAGAGCCCGGTCACCGAAGCCCTGGCGCACATAGAGATCCGCCATGGTCCGCGTGACGATCGGGCGGGTGTCGGCGGTCTCGGGCTCCTCGGGCTCCTCCGGCTCGTCGGGAGCCAGGGCCGCGACGTCCGGCGCGTCCTCCTCGGCAGCCTCCGGCTCGTCGGGAGCCAGGGCCGCGATGTCCAGCACGTCCTCCTCGGCGGCCTCCGGCTCGTCGGGAGCCAGCGCCGCGATGTCCAGCACGTCCTCCTCGGCGGCCTCCGGCTCCTCGCGAGCCAGGGCCGCGATGTCCAGGACGTCCTCCTCGGCGGCCTCCGGCTCGTCGGGAGCCAGGGCCGCGATGTCCAGCACGTCCTCCTCCGCGGCCTCCGGCTCCTCGGGAGCCGACGCCGCGACGTCCGCGACCTCCACTTCCACCGCGGCCTCCGGCTCCTCGAGGGTCGGTGCCGCGACGTCCACG
>Ga0307418_1000195_pt1 | contig 17703 bp, 18 predicted proteins | sample SalMarWE160220MG_2_FD_202160 | JGI IMG/M metagenome (GOLD analysis project Ga0307418, IMG submission 202160) | Salt marsh sediment microbial communities from the Plum Island Ecosystem LTER, Massachusetts, United States - WE1602-20 | ecosystem: Environmental > Aquatic > Marine > Intertidal zone >...
GTGCGCCGGACGCCAATTCCCAACCGATCCCTCAGGAGATCGCGGAAAAGGCCATGGACGCGGCGGCCTGTATCGGCTGCGGTGCGTGTGTGGCGGCCTGTCCCAATGCATCGGCCATGCTGTTTGTGGGCGCGAAGATCTCCCAGCTGGCGCTGTTGCCCCACGGCCGGCCGGAAGCGGCCCGGCGGGCCCTGGCCATGGTCCGCAAGATGGACGCGCTGTGCTTCGGCAACTGTTCCAATGAAAGAGAATGCGAGGCCGAATGCCCCAAGGAAATCTCCATCGCCAATATCGCACGAATGAACCGGGAATTTTTCAAGGCCGGATTTTTTTCCGTCACCAGGTAATATCTATCCTCGTATTGTTGCACAACGAATGTGTTGTACAACAAGCTTGCTGTTTGCCAAGTGAAAAAAACAACCAGGTCTTCATTATCAAAAACAAAAAGCAAGCGGTTGCCGATGCTTGTTTTTGGTCCTTTTAAGAGAGATGTTCTGCTCATGCCCCTTTTTCAGAATCCTCAACCATGTGGTCGAAAAGAGATCTTTGTTTAATCCCCATTTGATTGGCCACGAGACCCATTGCCTCAATGCACCCTTGTGTTAGCCTGAAGGTCGCACGAACCGATTGTCTGCTTTTTAAATCGGAAGTAAATGCCCGGGTCAGTGAAACCTTCTCTTTCTGTTTATTTTCATTTTTCTTTGCCATGGTATTCGTCTCCAAAACCAATACTCATTACTTAGCTATATATTTTTTAAAAAGTAATTCAAGTAAAAAATGAAAAAGAGATCTTGACAAACGTTTTTTTGAAATTATTGTTAAATAAAATGTTTTGATCAGGTTTGGAATATAATCTAACCCTTTAATAAAACACAAATTAACGAAGGAAGGAGGATGTTATCATGTTTTACAGAAGGTTATTCAATGTTCCGACTTGGGGATTAAACAGGACTTTTTATGATTTCGATCGTTTACGTAGGGAGGTGGATGATCTCTATGGTGCCTTTTCAGGTGGAGCCCTTCCAATGCCTTCAGCTGGAGTATTTCCTCTGAGCAATGTGACTGAAGATAATGATAATTACTATGTCCGTGCAGAATTGCCCGGAGTAAAGTCAGAAGATCTGGAAATTCAGGTTACAGCAAAAGGCCTATCTATTGCAGGAGAAAGAAAAATACCAGTTGAAGGTAATAACGTCAAATACCATAGAAGAGAAAGAGAAGCGGGAAAATTTTCAAGATTAATCAACCTGCCTGATGACATTGACGTCGATAAAGTTGATGCCAAACTCGAGAATGGTATTTTGACGATGACCATACCTAAGGCTGAAAAGACCAAACCCAGACAGATTGCGGTTAAATAAGTTACCAAGTAATTTTATGGGAAGGAGGGATTACCATGACTGACAGTAAAGTCAAAGAAATTCAAGTAAAACCAAAACACGAAATTACATCTCCGGCCGAGCAAACCAGGCCAGGTGTTGTCTTTACGCCCAGTGTGGATATATTCGAAACCGAAAGAGAACTTACAGTTTTAGCTGATTTGCCGGGCGTAACGACGGAAAATCTGACCATTGATCTTAGGGAGAACACATTGACCTTAACCGGAGAGGTTGAACCTTTTGAGGAAGCTCATGAGGAAGATATTTTGGTTGAATACGAAGTCGGTAAGTACTATCGACAATTCTCACTGTCCAACTTAATTGATCAGAGTAAAATTGATGCCAAGCTGACCGATGGTGTTCTACGACTTACTTTGCCGAAGGTTGAAGAGGCTAAGCCCCGTAAAATCGAAGTTAAAACCTAAAGAATTTTGGCACAAGCCGGAGTCGGTGTTAACTTGTAAAACACTATCTCTCCGGCTTTCTTTTTAATTACCTGATATTCAGTTTTAATCTATATAATGATTTTTCATTTGTCTTATGGAATAGTATGATCCTTTAAGAACCGAAAATTGTAATTGGAGGGATGCTGTGCCAAAAGACTATTATGTCGTCCTTGGAATATCCAGGGAAGCTAATTTAAATCAGATTAAACGTGCCTATCGAAGAATAGCGAAACAGCTGCATCCGGATCGAACTCATTCTATCAGCAGCAACGAATTTCGTGAAGCCAAAGAGGCTTATGAAACGCTTATAGATGAAAACAAACGCCGAAGATACGATGACACAATGAGACAGCCACAACCTATCTCGAAAAGTCCGAAAGTTAAAAATATCATTCAAAAAAGAAGATCTATCTTCGACGAAATGCATCGGTTACGATCCTTTACCGATGAATTTTTTGAGGGGTTTTTACCTGGATTTTATACGAAAAAAAGGGGACGTATTCCTGATAAAGATTTATATTATGAAATCATACTCTCCCCGGAGGAAGCACGACATGGCGGGCTTTTTCCCATCAAGGTACCCCTAATTGAAGCCTGTCCCAGATGCGGAGATTCAGAAATTTGGGATCAGTTTTTCTGTCCGAATTGCTCGGGGAATGGTTATATTCATACCCATAAAGAGTTTTCTTTGAGCATTCCACCCCACGCCAAACACGGAACTCAACAAAGCATTTCCATGGAAGATATTGGTTTAAATGATACATATTTAAACATTGTTGTATATGTGGATGCGTATTCAGATGAGTTTGACTGGTAAGTCATTATTCATATACACATCCACGCACCAAGAAAAAATAGAAATATCTATTGAAATCGAAGTCATCATAGTTTGATCGAATATAACGTTCACATTTTATATTGAATGAATCCTCATTTTCCTGGCTGGATGGAGGCAGGAAAAATCAACATTTTGTGGTCTGAGTGTTAAACGGTTTGCCGGGTTTTTTTTAAATCTGGCTCGTTGATACATGAAGTCGATCCTATAAATCTTGAGCATTGGGTTCAAATCATCGCTACGATTCCTGAAATATCATCTACAGATCACAGCCGAAACTAAACTTTTGATAAGAGAACCCTATTGGAATTGTAGGGTTTATTTAAAGCCTGGCGATTTGATTAAAATCAAAGGGACCTATTTTATGATGGATGAGATCGGCGTGCGATTTACGATTATTCCATGGTGATAATATCTAATTTTGGGTATCCAACAAGGAATTATTCGCAGATTTGAGGATCATGATAATAGTCTCGATACTAAGAAATGGTTTCAAAATCTTCAATCGGGCTCAAGATCTCCCGCCAAGATCGGCGGGACAAGAACGCGGGACTGGGACATCCAACCGACCCGATTAAAAAAATCGGGACAAGCATCCATATCGGAAATATTTCGAGGATTAGACGTTTCTGTCCAACACAGCTGTCCCGTCGTCGCTATCGCGAAGATGGAAGATTGAGGTCGAGGGGAGGTTTTGAAACCACTTCTAATAAACCTTCCGCGTCCCATGCCGTGTTCCGATCACTTCAAGGGTGCTGTTCACCACCACGAATGCTTTGGGGTCGATACTGAAAATGACATTTTTCAGCTTGGGGAGTTCCGTCAGCGTGGTAATGGTAAAAATTACTTCTTTCGGGATGCCCGTATAAGCCCCATGGGCCTGTAGAAAAGTGGCGCCCCGTTTGACCCGCCTGAAGATTTCTTCCGTAATTTCCTTATACTTGTCCGAAATGATCATTGTCGATAATCGCTGGTTAAAGCCCGTAAGGACCGCATCGAGCGCTTTGCTGCTCGTGAATACGTAAATCATGCTGTAAAGCGCAATCTGAAGTCCGAAAAAATAGGCGCCTGTCAGGATCACCACTGCATTTACGAAGAAACTGCTCAAACCGGGCCGAAGTCCGAATTTTTTATTTGCATATATTGCCAGAATATCCACGCCGCCCGCGGATCCAAAAGACCTAAGAACGATTCCGGATCCGGTACCACATATGATACCGCTGAATACAGCCACTAAAATAGGATCTTGGAGAGGAACCGGGGGTGTTTTAAGGACGGCGGCGGCCAGGGAAAAATATGCCATGCCAAAAATGGTATACAGCATAAATCGTTTGCTGATGATGAACCAGCCAATGACCATTAAAGGAATATTGAGTATAAAATAGGTAATGCCGACATCCGCTGAAGGCAGCAGATAGTGGATGAGGATGGCCACACCCGACACACCGGTTCCCAAAAGATTATTAGGGATCAAAATGCTGTTCATTCCTATCACAAAGACAGTGATCCCTGCAAATATCAAAAACAGATTGAACAAGACGGTTTTCCACGTCATAATGATCTTTTTGAAGTCAAAATGTTCGGATTGTGCTTTCAGGTGCATGATCTCGCCTCCACTATGGATTCAGTTTTTTTCCGGAATCTTATACAGGCAGTTTGTAAAACTCAAGTGGTTACTACTCATCGCCCGAAAAAAATAAATTCCGAAAAATCGAACAGGCGATGATGGGGAACTGTAATTAAATGCGGTTTGAAATACACGCGTTAGCAGGTTGAGCGAAGCTAAAAAATGGTAAGAAGTTGTCGGCGGCAAAAGGCTGATGAATCTCGGCATAACGAAATATGCCTTCCATTAGAGATTAGGTCAGGATTCCTGTCCTTTGAGCATTTTTAATTTAAGCTGCCGTTTATCGTCGTTGGCCACGTAAATTGTTCGGGACGGAAAGGCAAAATCGATATCTTCGGCTTCAAACCGGCGCATAACCTCAAGGCAGGTTTTTTGCAGCCATGCCTGATAATCCCAGTAATTGGGCGGATGATACCAGACAACCACCATGATGTTAAGACTCCAGTCGTTGAAGCCGTTAAAAAATACTCTCGGCGGAAAATCTTCTTTTATTCCTTCGTGATTTTCCAGAATTTCCCGTATGATTTGTACGGCTTTTTCCACCTTGTCAGGGGGAGTATCATAGGTGATCCCGATATTGGTAAGCCACCGGATATGGGGTCGTTCACCGATGTTTTCTAAAGAGGAGTTGACCAACTTTTCGTTGGGAATGGTGACCAGGTGACCTGTGAGTGTTCGTATTCGGGTACTTCTGAAGCCAACGTTTTCAACAGTTCCGTCATATTTGTCAATGGTGATCCGCTGTCCCACCTGAAACGGCTTGTCAAACAGAATGGTAAGCGTTCCGAAAAAATTGGCGATGGAATCTTTGGCTGCCAAAGCCACGGCAAGACCACCGATGCCCAGGGAGGCAAGCAGAGGTCCGATTTTTAGTCCAGTGAGATTTTGGATAACAATTATACCGCCGATAACAATGATGAAGAGCCGAAGCGTTTTGCCGACGATGGGGGCCAACATGTCGTCGATGGTGCTTTCGGTGGCGGCCGCCCATTTTTTCAGATACACATCCAAAATCCCGATTAAAAGAAGGATGAGCCAGAAAAGAGCGATGATTCCTCCGACATCAGCCGCTTTTTGCGCTACGGTATGAACCAGATTGCTTCCATCAGGTGCCGTAAAGCTTACATATAGCGGTGAAAGGGCGCTATAGATCCCATATGACCAGATAAAAAGCGAAAGCGGCCGAGTAAGCACTCGAAGAAAATGCTGCCGCCATGAAACGGCCTCTTTTTCGGCCGGTATTTTTCGAATTGCTGAATTGAGTATCCATCGAACCAGTCGCTCGACAATGACCACTAGAAAGGTCAAAAAGAGGCAAAAGAGCAGTTTGAGCCAGGTAATTCCGGCGAAAACTTCAACTTCGATCCATTTACCGATTTTTGTAGAAGCCGAGCGACTAAATTTATCGATACCCTTTCCAATTCTTGCTCCGGCTTTATCTACTGCCTTAATTTTTGTGGCTGGGGCTTGGGTTTCATTCGTTTTATGGTCTATGGTTTTTTGGGACGCTTCGCCCTTCGATGCAGTCTGTGCTAAAGCCTGACCCGGTGCTAGGATCCAGATAATAAGGGTAAAAAACAGAAAAACGCTAAAAATAGAGTTTGTTCTATATTTCATTTTTCCTACCGAGCGAAGTCTTAAAAAAGGGTTTTAAGACAATTGTTTGTATTTAATGTGAAGGGAAGAAACTTGTTTCTAACCTTTTAGATGTATAATATTTAACAAGTTTATGAGGGCAACAGCTCAATTAGCAATGAACTGGATCCGACGGCGGAATCAAAAGAAATAAAGGAACAATAAACGCTGTCCTTTCCATTGTGAATTCGTGTGCGTTTCTGAAGCAGGGCTAATTTCACCTTGTGAAATTGCCTGAATTCTGATAGGTAAAGAAACATTTAAAAGTTCATATTCAGCACATGCACCTTGCCGGTATCGGTTTCACGGATCTGGAGGCGCAGACTTTTCGCTGTTTTGGCTTCTCCCGGAAAAAAGAGAAAACCGTACGCCAGATCTTTGGGTTCAACGGGTTTGTTTTCGAGTGATTTTGCCCGCAAGTCGGATATGATCTCCCGGCGGGCGTCATTAGAGGCATATGCCTTGGCACCGCCTATAGTTGCGCCTGCGGCTGCGCCCATGGCCGCGCCTTTGCCGGCGGCTTCTCCGACATTCGAGCCGGAAACAATCCCGATGGCCCCGCCAATTAATGTGCCCGCCGCCGCGCCCAAAAAGCCGCTATAGGCCCCTTCTTTAAAAATTTTCTTGGTTTCGGCGTATTTGGTGGCCCGCTCATAAGCGATTTTGTTACTTAAAATCGGCCACAGATTTCCTTTGGCATCCTCTAAAAATGTCTGATTGGCTACGATTTCAATGGGATGGGTTCCGCGATTGTCGAAAACGACCTCGACCGGCAGCATACCGGCGCCCAATATGTCGAATCCAAAGGTTTCCTTGGCCGTTTTGGGATCTGTAAAAGCCTCAGCTGCTACCTGGCTGCCGGCGACGTTTACCATGTTCGGGAAAGACGACGGCGTTTTAAGGGGTAAGGGCTTTATTTTGTAGCTGGTGGCGCAGCCGGCGGTGATAAAGGTAAACAACAATATGGCGATAAGGATCGGATTTCTTTTCATGATCGATTCTCCTTAAACATTTAGCGTCCAGGGTTAGTCAGATCAAAATAAGGTAGCTGAAATATACGGATTCACTTTCTGACAAAATAATACCTATTTAAGCCGTGTCCATATAAGCCATCTCAAAAAAGTCTTTTCGTACGATCCGCCGGTCGAAGATGCCGCTGGCGGTGAGGCGGACAAGCATCGGCGTTGAGCCCTAGCATCAAGTCCTCGACATACGATAGTATGCCTGCGGGTTGATCCTTGGCCTCGCGTTCTTGTCCCGCCGTTCTTGGGCGGGAGATCTCGAATGAAAATCCTAATTTTGAGATGCCTTATAGTGTAAACCATTGCACGGAACGTTGATATGCTGTCCATCGACATACTCTGCAATCCAGCGGTGTTTTCGCTTTAATTGCATGATTAAAGGCGTGTCGGCCTGATCCTTTGTTAATTGGGCATTTTGAATTTTCATCTTTTGTTTTTTACCATAATTTATTATAAAGAGCAATTTGTTAAGAATAATGGTTCTTTTGGAAGGATGCTCTTAAACACCGGCCTTTGGCGATCTGCCTTTAACTCACGGAGAGTAGAAATGAAAACGTCAGACTTGCGAATAACCTTTTTGTGGCCTGTGTTATGTTTCATCCTGATTATGATAACAGGTTCGGCTTTTATCGGGTGCACCCAGGTTCCCATTACAGGGAGAAGAAGCCTTCAGCTGGTGCCGGAATCCGAACTGATGACCATGAGTTTGAAAGAATACCGACAGGTTATTGATAAGAATAAACTTTCTACAGACCAAGACAAGGTTCGCATGGTCAGAAAAGTCGGCAACAGAATCGCCAAAGCAGCCGAAGCATTCCTTGCGGATATGGGCCGGGAAGATCAGATCCGCAATTACCAATGGGAATTTAATCTCATTCAGGACGACAAGGTGGTGAATGCCTGGGTCATGCCCGGCGGCAAGGCGGCCGTCTATACCGGAATACTCCCTTATACAAAGGATGAAAACGGTCTTGCGGTGGTTTTGGGTCATGAGGTGGGGCATGCCATTGCCCAACACGGCAATGAAAGAATGAGCCAGGCGCTTTTAGCCAATATGGGGGCTGTGGCGTTGTCAGCGGCCTTGGCACAAAAACCCAATCAGACCCGGGAACTTTTTATGACGGTTTACGGCGTGGGAACCAGTGTGGGCGTGTTGCTGCCTTACAGCCGGCTTCAGGAAAGCGAGGCGGACCGAATCGGCTTGATGCTCATGGCCAGAGCGGGTTACGACCCGCGGGCCGCGGTGCCGTTCTGGGAAAGAATGAACCGGGGGGAAAAAACGAGAACACCGGAATTCCTGTCCACACATCCTGCCCCTGCGACCCGGATCGCGGATATCGAAAGATATATCCCCGAGGCGATGCCGTATTACAGGCGTTAATCGACACCGATTAAAGGAGATGCGTATACGTCAACCGTTTTAACACCCTCTATCCCCGCTACAATGGCTTTTATCGCATCTGTAGTTTTTGCCTGATTGCTCAATCGGACCTCTATTGTAATGCGGACATTGCCGTCTTTGGCGTTAACCTCTGAGGAGGGGAATTCGTTAACCAGAGCGGCTTTTACCTCGGCGGCCAGCGTCAAATCATCGATAATCTTTTGGGATTCGGGCGTTGTCTGAAAGCAGGGCATTTTTGCGGCATATAATATAAGATCCACTGCGTCTTCCACTTTTTTTCTTTTGATATGAACAACCAGGTCGTAAAGACTGGAGTCCACCGTATCATAACCGTATAACTGAAGACCCCATTTGCGACGCTCATCATCATCTTTTTTCAGGATATATTGTGCTTCTTCGGCGGAAATTCCCTCACGCTTCATTTCTTCTTTCACCCGGTCTTCCAGGTCTGCAATGACACGAATTTTGAGAACATGAGGAATATCCTGAAGGAAAAAATGACCGGCCAGGCCGTGATAGACAACACGGTCTTTCTGAACGCATTTTAAAAGAGCGGCGCGTATATAAGCAATGTACTTTTCCTTCCCGTAAGTGAATCGATTGAACACGGAAAAAGGATCGTGAATCGCCCGAACGAGGTTCATTTCCGGGATATGAAATTGTTCCGATGCTTCCAGGAGAATTTCCCGTGATACACATTGGTAATTTAGCGCTTTCGCAACTTTTTCGGCAACTTCTCTCCCATGGCTGTAAGATCCTCTTGAGATGGTGATAATGGACATTTTAAACTCCTTTTAGCTGTAAATATTATGAAAACAATAATATTTTATTATCCGCTGGTATCCCCATGCACGCCGAAACAACGTGTGCAATACCGGCAAGGAGTATACTTCAAAATAATGGCACCGGAAAGACAATTATAAATGAATTTTAGGTCAATGACTCAAAATAAAATCCGCCAAAGCCGCCCGTTCGGAATCGGACAAGGCTTTTGTCTTCCTGAGTTGCCTCTTCATTATGACAGCCCTTTCCGGTTTGATAATCGGATCGGCCTCTCCTTTAAAATATCGGATAAGTTGTTCATTTTTGCCTTTATACGCTTTGGCTAAATCAAAAAGGGAAGGAATCGTGCCGGAGGTCATTTTTTGTTTGTGACAAAAAATGCAGCCTTTTGATTTAAATATTTCTTCTCCCTGGTTTTCGGCAGAAAACGCCGCCGTAACCAGCAAGCAGAGAAAAATAAAAAAAACGACACCAGAAATTTTCGCCATACAAACCTCCTTTCAATGAGCACTTTATTCGGAAATTGTGAGTGTCAGAAAACGACTTGATCCATCGCGATTGATCAAAAAGAGAATCGTGTTTCCTTTTTTATACCGGCTGATCTTGCGGTTGAATGCCGCAATGCTTTTAATCGGCATACGGTCGATTTCGAGAATAATATCTCCGGTTCTCAAATCGGCATCGGCTGCCGGAGAATTGTTTTCAACATTGACAATAACAAGACCGCTGGTTTTTGCCAAGTCATATTGTTGTGCAAGTTCAGGCGTAATCTCCTGCAGGGTCAGTCCTAAACCGGCTTCGCTTGCGGGCGTCTGCTGAGGTTCTTCTTCCGATGTTTTCAACTCACTGACCTTGAGCTGAAGCGTTTTTTTCTCAGCGTTGCGAATAATCTCAACGGCAACAGTTTTGCCCACCGCTGTCGAAGCGACAGCATACGGCAGTTCTCTGCTTTCATGGATGGGTTCACCGTCAAAGGCGATAATCACGTCGCCGCGCTTGATGCCGGATTCTTCGGCCGGGCCTTTTGGAACAACATCCGATACCAGGGCGCCCTTTTCATCCGGCAAATCGAACTTATCTTTGAGTGCGGGAGTTATTTTCTGAATGGTGACGCCGATCCATCCCCGGATCACTTTCCCTTTTTCAAGCTGAGGCAGGAGGGTTTTGACCATATTGACAGGGATGGCGAATCCGATACCGACACTGCCGCCGTTTTGGGAAAAAATAGCCGTATTGATCCCGATAACTTCACCGGCGGTATTCAATAAAGGCCCTCCGCTGTTTCCCGGATTGATGGGGGTATCGGTTTGAATAAAATTATCATAAGCGCCGGCGCCGATCTGCCGGTATTTTGCGCTGACGATGCCGGCCGTCACTGTATTTCCCAGCCCGAACGGATTGCCGATGGCAACCACCCAGTCGCCGACCTCCAGTTGGTTCGAGTCACCTAGAACCAGGGGAATGAAAGGCTTGTCCGATTGGATGCGAATCAGCGCCAGATCGGTCATGGGGTCCCGGCCGACGATTTGGGCGTCATATTCTTTATTGTCCGCCGTACGAACTCTGATCTCGTCGGTCTGGGCAATCACATGATCGTTGGTTAAAATATAGCCTTTTGGATCGATAATGAAACCGGTGCCCAGACTTTTCTGCTTGTATTTTTTGGGTATCTGGCCGCCAAAGTAACGTTCAAAAAAATCTTTCATGGGATCGTTGGGACCGAAGGGCATCGGCGCTTCTCGTTCCTCTTTGATGATTTTGACGGCACTGATATTGACCACCGACGGATTGGCGATTTTAACCAGATGTGAAAAGGATCCGGGTGACGTCGCCCGATTAATAGCCGAAAAGGATTTCAGGGGTCCGCCTGCCGATAACATGAAGATAATACCGCAAACAGCCAGGAATCTGCTCCGGATCAGAGGGGCCCGGCCCGCCTTGTTTTGAGGTGATGTTAATGTATTCATGATGTTTTTCTTTCATTTAAATCAAGGTTTTTTAAACTGGCTTCGAATCGGGTGAGGATGTGTTCAAGGGCCAGATTCCAGCCGGAAACCAGAGCATCCGGAGAATTTCCTTTTACACGTGTTTCTTCATGATACGTCTTTCCAAAAACGATAACCGGCCGGGAAGACACTTTTCGAACGAGGAAAAACTGTATCTCCAGCACGGCCTTGGGTGTCTCGATATCGCTGTAATCGCCATAAAGGGCGCTGACCACACCGTCCAATTCAAAGGTGGGTTCAACAGGGCTTGAAAATCCCATAACATATTTAAACAGGCCGGATCCTGCAAGCCATTTTTCGACTTCTTCTGAAATCATCAAACCCGGCGGAATGAAAAATTCGTTATAAAAATCCGATTTAAAATGGAGATTGCCTATTTTGTACACAAAACTTTGGCCGTCAAATTGAGGGGAAACGCGGAATCTTTGAATTTTAAGCACCGCATTTGATGTTGACGGCGACATTTTCTTGCTCATCGCCGCGCTTAGAACAAAGTAATGTTTTTCAGGGTAGCTTTTGCTGACACTGAAGCATCCTGTCAATAGAAAAAGCAGCGCGAAAAGCCCGATAAAAAAAATCACAAGTGTTTTTTTCTTCATTATCTTTCTCCGGTTTTAGAATGCGGCGGAGGCTCTCCAAACAACACCTGGGAGGGATATTTCCTTGCATTTTCCGTGATTTCCCTGAGATTCTCGGAAATGCGGCGTATATTTTCAATGGCCGCTTCGATATCCGGCTGCTGATCGGAAATAAGGTCGTCCACGCGGCGCAATATTGTTTTCAAGTGAGCAGCGCTGTCCGTGGTATCATGGGTTATGGTCTTCATTTGGGTCGAAAGCGTGTCCAGGCCGGCCGAAACTTTTTTAAAAGCGTCGCGCAATTGCGACATGGGCTTCTCCGTACCTTCCAGGATTCGGCGTGAGGCAGCCATGGTTGCCGCTGCGTCGGGGAGAAGGGACTTTATTTTCGGATTTTTCAGAAGATCGAAAACCTGCCGGTTTGTTTCTCTGAGCTCCGAAAGCAAAGCTTGGGCCTGTCCGCTGACCTTTCCCAGGTTCGCCTGGGACAAAGTCCGGCTTAAATCCGTAAGAGAAGTATTGAGATTCGTGGCAATGGTTTTGAAATCCAAGCTTCCCAAATTCTTCAAAATTTTATCAACAGCGACGCTGAGGCGCTGGATGGTGCTGGGAGCGGAAGGAATATAACAATACTCGGGTTTCCAGTCGATTTTCAAAGGCGGATACCGTTTCGAGTTCATGTAATCCATCTCGAGATGTGCCGAACCGGTTAACCCCTGGAAACTCAGCCGGATCCGTAACCCTTTTTCGACCTGTTTATTCAGATTGGATCCGTTTGGCGGCGGGCAGGTAATCCTGAACATATCCGGGAACAAGGCGGCCCGAATCAGTACATATTGGCGATCGGTATTGTACGCTTTTCCCACCAGCGTAATTTCCGTGGTCTTACCGACGCGAACACCCCGGAATTGTAGGGGCGCGCCGACTTCCAGGCCTTGCACGGACTCTACAAAGTAAGTCTCGATAAGAACCTTTTTTTGAAAAAACGATCCGGCTCCCAATACAAGGATCGAAACAACGCCGATGACCGATGCGACGACGACAAACAATCCGATTTTAAAATAATTGGCTTGAGCGCTCATATTCTTTTTCGATCAAGGATTCAGCAATCCGTTCGGTTAAAATTTTTCCAAAGGTGCATCGGAAATCCCCTGCCGGTTTAAAAAGCGCCGTACAAACGCATTTTCGCTGTGGTCTCTCAGATCCCGGGGAGAGCCTATGGCCAGAATACCTTTGAGTTCTTTATCCAACATGATGACCCGGTCGGCAATCGCGTATATGCTCGAAAGCTCATGGGTCACGATGACAAAGGTAATGCCGAGGTTGTTGGCAAGGCTGAGAACCAGGTGATCCAGTTCCGCTGAAGTGATGGGATCCAACCCTGCCGAGAGTTCATCCAGAAAAAGGATTCGAGGATCGAGGGCCATTGCCCTTGCAATGGCAGCCCGCTTTTGCATTCCGCCGCTGAGTTCAGCCGGCAAAAGACCGCCAAATTCTTTCAGACCGACCAGGCTCAACTTCATCCGGGCAATGAGATCCATGGCGCCATGCGGAAGATCGGTAAACTCTTCCAGGGGAAGCCGGACGTTTTCGAGCAGTGTCATGGAGCCGAAGAGAGCGCCCCTTTGATACATGATCCCGAATTTTCTGAGAATCGCCAGGCGTTCATCGCCCTCGGCGGATACGATGTCCTGTCCCTCGATGAAGATGCTGCCGGAAAGTGGTTTGTTAAGACCGATCATCAGCTTCAACAGGGTGCTTTTTCCGCTGCCGGATTCACCCAGAATGATAAAAATTTCACCGCGTTTGACCTCGAAAGAAACATCTTGCAATATCATCGTATTTTTGTAGCCCGCTGTAATTTTTTCAACCCCGATAATCGTATCTTGGACCGGATCCATAAGCCTTCAAATGCCTAGATAATAATACACCACCGAAAAGATGCCGTCTACGGCAACGATCAGCACAATTCCGCCGACAACCGCCCGGGTGGTGGATTCCCCGACGGCGCTGGCGCCGATTTCCGTCTGCAGGCCCCGTAAACACCCGATACCCGCGACCAAAAGACCGAAAACAATCGATTTGAATAGCCCCCCCAGCAGGTCAACATACGTGACCATGGAGAAAATCTGTTTAAAATAGGTGGCTAAAGAATAGCCCAAAGATATCAGGACAATGGATCCTCCCAAAACGCCGATTAGATCTGCAAAAAGGGTCAGAAGCGGCGTCATGATAACCGCGGCAAGGAGCCGGGTCACCACCAAAAATCTTACGGGATCGAGTCCCATGGTGATCAGCGCGTCAATTTCTTCGTTGACTTTCATGGTGCCGAGCTCTGCGGCAAAGGCAGAGCCGGACCGCCCGGCCAGAACAATGGCGGTCATGAGCGGACCGAGTTCCCGGACCATGGAGAGCCCGACGAGGTTGGCCACATAAATTACCGCACCAAACTGGCGCATGGGAATGGCCGCCTGGAATGCCATGATCAGACCCATCAGAAAACCGATGAGGGTAATAACGGGCAGCGCATTTACACCCGCGGTTTCCGCCACTAAAAAGGCTTCTTTCCAGCGCACCTGATTTGGGTGGAGCAAGGCCTTGAGCAGCGCCGTACCGGTTTCTCCCACAAATTCGACCAGCACGCGGGCTTCTTCACAGATGTTGCAGGTGGACTGTCCGATCTTTTCGAAAAAGCCGACGGATTCGGGTTTGATTCCCGGTGATTCTTCGAATTCCGAAGGCTTAAAAAGATCCAGCAGTTGTTGAAACTCTTTATGAAGCCCGCGAATGGTTAATTCGCCGCCGCCTTTTTCCAGGCGCCGTCGCAATTCAAACAAATAGCCGATGCCCGAACCGTCACAATATTCAACTTCAGAAGCATCGACAATCACCTGCTTGGGCGATGTTCTGTCAAGCTCCATGTTTGTTTTACGCCAAATACTGCCCGTGCTCATCGAATCGAGCCGGCCGATAATCTTGACTCCAAGGATACCCGGCGCTATCATGCTCGTATGGATGGACGAGGAGGGGCTTTCCGGCATGTGGGATGAACCGTAATTCGGCATGTTATCACCTGTTTTGATTTTCATATCAAGTTTTTACGCGATTCACAAGAAAAACAACGGATAGTACCGAATTCAATGGACGATGATGGCACTGATTAAAAAAATTTTCCTGGTTTCAGGCATCACCCTGGGTGTTGTTGCGATTCTTGTTTCAGCCACCGGCCTTTACCTCTATTATCATCCGGACCTCGTCAAACCGATATTCGTAAGATCGCTTTCTGCATCCACGGGCGCATCCTGCAGCATAAAAAAAGTTTCCTATTCTTTAAAGCCCATGGTCTTAGAGGCCAAAGGCATTTCTTTCAAACCCCTAAAAGACGGGCAGGCCTTCTCCATGGAGATTCCTTTCATCAGAGTGGATATGGCGGTTGAGGGGCCGTGGGGAAACAGATCCCTTGTTCTTAAAAATATACAAATATCCGGCCTGTATCTTGATCTTTTGCCTGACGGGTTCAAATTCCCCGGCATCTTGCCGGCGAAAAAAAGTCCTTCTCTTCCGGCCGGAATGGTTCGGGACTTTATCGGGTTCTTTTTTTTCCGAAATATCCGGTTTCAGTCAGGGGAGCTTCTTGACGGAAGCATCTCTGCCGTTGTGGGCGGTCAATCAATCCGAGCCCATAAAATCCATGCCGCAGTCGCTGCCGACCAACCGCTGTCTTTGTCCTTTGCGCTTAACGCCGACAATTCCAGCCGTCATATGAATTTTATCGCGCCGAAGGTCAATATCTTTTTCGACAAAACCTTTGACATCAAAGATCTCAAGTTCAGCGGCACGCTTCAATCTCAAAACATGAGACTTCAAGATCCGCAACTGGCGGTTCAACGCACGGATGCGGCATCAAAATTTACGTATACCCATGCTCAAAAAACATTCAAGTTCGAAGATCTTAAAGTTCACTGCCAAGGCATTGCATCCCCTCCTAATTTGAAAAAGACGGGATCATCGCCGGATTCCATAACGGCCGCCGCACAATCATTGTCCATCGAAACCGGGCTGATGTATGATTTGAGCCAACAAAAGATTGCCTTTGTCGCCCCCAAACTTCATGTCAGGGGTTTGTCTTTGACTAAAAAGATGGGGTATCTGCTCGCGCCTCTCGATATCGATATCAGCGCACAAAGGGTTTCGAGCCAATATCCGGTGATCGAAATTGCGGATGTGACCGTCCAGATCCCCAAGGCAAAGATCCCCGCCGGCACCCGGAACATTTTGATCGGAGAAATCCGCGCCCATATCCCGGACGGCCGCATGGATTTGGGGAAAAGATTATTTGAACTGCCGAAAATCCGTTTCGAGGCAATGGGTCTGAAAAATATTTTGCTTGCCGCCCGTCTCCGCAAACGTATTCTCAACCTGTCAATTCATGGAAACAATACCGGGCTTCTCCATGCAGCGAACGCATTTCACCTGCTTCCTTTGGATTGGAATTTTAAGGTTCGTGATGCCATCCGGATCGATGTCGAAAAACCTGTATCCGGACCCTGGCAGATCCATGCAAAGCTTTCTTTTGATGATTTTGCTTTTCAAAATAAAGACAGCAGTGCTATCGGAGAAAACATCTCCATAAAATCGGCAATCAAAGGTGTTGTGGATTTAAACCTTTCCATCATGAGGTTTTCAGCGGATACGGACGCCAACGCCGGCGAGATCCTTTATGATCGTTATTATCTGAACCTGAAGAAAAACCCCATGGTCACATCCGTAAAATGTGGCTACGATCTTCAAAAAAGACGGTTGGAAATTTCCAAACTTCGATTCGATCTAACGGGCATCCTCCCGCTTGAAATACGGGGAATCCTCAATCAGTCGCCGGCAAAAACCAAAGCCGATTTCACGGTGATCCTGCCTAAAACGCCTTTGAAGCCGATAATTTATAATTTTCTGCAGGAGCCTTACAAGACGGAAAAACCTTTTCTGGCAACCCTTGAAACAGGCGGAACCGTTTCTGCAACATTCAGATTAAAAGAAACGCCGAGTGCACGGGAAGTCACGGGACGCACCGGGTGGATTGAGGGACGCCTTTCCTTGCCCGAAAAGGGGATCGATTTAAAAGGGATCTACCTCGATCTGCCGGTCTGGTATCGGACCTCATCGACAAAAATCCCTGTCAAGACGCTTAAAGGCGGATTAAAGGTTCAATCCGTGACGGTTCCCCTTTTGCAAAAACAGCCGCTGAATCTTTCTCTGGATATCGGTCCGAACCGGATGTTCGTGGCATCTCCGGTCCATATCAAGGTGCCCGGCGGAGATCTTAATCTGGGAGCCGTGCATGTCAAAGATCTCTTCGGTCCGGATCTTTCCGTCCAAACACGCCTGGCATTCGGCAACATAAAGCTCGAGCCCCTTTTGTCCAAGATCTGGACACGTCCTTTAAAGGGGTTCTTAACCGGCATCCTGGACCCTGTCCGATACGAAAATCATACCATTACCAGCCTGGGAAAGCTTAAGGCAACGGCATTTGGCGGCAGCATCATTTTTTCCGATTTGGGTGCTTCGGGGATTTTTACGCCCGCGCCGGTCTTTAAATTCAATGCAAAATGGAAAGACCTGTTATTGTCTGAAATGACGACGGGCACGGCATTCGGAAAGATCGAAGGGGTGTTGGAGGGAGATCTTCAAAATGCAGAGATGGCCTACGGCCAGCCCCAGCGGTTCAGTCTATTGCTGGAAACGGTTCGAAAAAAGGGAATCCCCCAAAAAATCAGCATTAAGGCTGTGGACAACATTGCGCAAATCGGCGGGGGCCAGAGTCCTTTCATGGGATTGGCGGGGGCCTTTGCCTCTTTTTTCAAAACATTTCCCTATGAGAAGATCGGGATCAGGGCCTCACTCGAAAACGACGTGTTCAAGGTCAACGGCACCATCAAGGAAGGCGGTACAGAGTACCTCGTAAAAAGAGGCGCCTTTTCAGGAGTAAACATCGT
>Ga0307418_1000196_pt1 | contig 17700 bp, 17 predicted proteins | sample SalMarWE160220MG_2_FD_202160 | JGI IMG/M metagenome (GOLD analysis project Ga0307418, IMG submission 202160) | Salt marsh sediment microbial communities from the Plum Island Ecosystem LTER, Massachusetts, United States - WE1602-20 | ecosystem: Environmental > Aquatic > Marine > Intertidal zone >...
TGCTGGGGCAGCTGGACGTTCGGCGGAAGCTCGTAGAGATTCTCGGCGATCTCCGACTGGTCGAGCTCGTACAGCTTGCTGCGGATGAAGCTCTTCAGGTTGAAGAGGGCATACTTGCGGCCCCAGCTGAGGACCAGCGCCCGTTCCTTTGCCGCCATGGGGCGCACCAGGATGGTCAGCTCCGACAGCAAGGTATGGATCAACGCCTGCTCGACCGCCCGGCTCTTCGCGCGGCTTGTGAGCTGCGCGTTCAGCAGCGCGGCCAGGCCGAAGCTTGCGGCCAGCTCGTCCAGGCCCTGTTGAGCCAGGGAGGCGATGTCCGCCGGCGTGAACAGCCGCGTGGACATAATGGAGACCCGGGTATTGAGGTATGCCTGGTTTGCGGTGGCCGTCATCGCTCACTCACCTTGCTGGCAAGACGGGACGTGGGCGATTTCGTTCCGTTGGCCTCTTCCATTGGACCGCGGAGACAGGTCGGCAGCGGAACGGGCGGGGTTCTTGAAATCCATCTTGCGCGTGTGCCGATGAGGGGACCGCTGACTGCCCAGGGACCCGGGAACCAAAGGGAGCGTCAAAGGTCCGGGTTGATCAGCACCTCGAAGGCCGCCTCGAGGGCCTCATCTTCGTGCTCCTCCGCCGTATCCCGGAGATGCACGAGCCGCTCGTCGTAGCGTCGTTTGATCTCGGCAATCGTCTGCTCCGCGCGCTCCTCCGCCTTTCTGATTTGCGTGCGGTGCAGCTCCGGGATGCCGGCGACAAAGCGTTCTTCCGCTGCGCGGGCCTCCGCGAGTGCCCCCTGAATCACCTGTTCCTGATCGGCCTCCGCCTGTTCGGCAATCCGTTCGGCGCGCATCTCCGCGTCTAGGAGTCGTTGCAGTGTGTCGTCCATCCCGCGACCTCCCCGGGGTCAAGGTTGCCGGCGGCGACGCCGAGCCACGCCTGGTTACTGCCGGGGCCGTCCGGCACGACGGTTTCGCTGCCCTCGCCCTACCGGAGTGAGGGTATGGGCCCCGCGCTACGCCAAATCTCTCGAGCACGGCGGCAGATTACCCGAACGCCAGTCGTGAGAAAATGTCCGAGACAATCCGAGCCCGCGCATCCAGGGTGACGGGCCGGAGGCATCTGCCCCAGCGAAATGCCTTGCGCCTGGATCGAGCGTTCTGCGAGCTCGATGCCCGCCGGCCGTCGGTCGGGGAAAATCCGCTAAATCAAATCCTTCTGGTCATGGAGACTTGGAATGGCAAGCATGCGCTCTGACTACAGGATACGGCTGATGGCGTGCGGCCTTGGCCTTCTTGCGTGCAGCGCGGAGGCCCGCGATCTGGTGCAGACCATACGCGAGGTCAAGCCGAGCATTGTGGGGGTCGGCACCTACATGGTCCTGCGTCAGCAGCAGGATAAGCTGCTCGGCTCAGGCTTCGTCGTTGCGGATGGAAACCACGCGGTGACCAATTCCCACGTGGTGCCGAAGGACCTGGACGAGGGGCGCCGGGAGACGGTAACCGTCTACATCCCTGCGGGTGGCAACCGTGCCCAGCGGCGGCCCGCCAAGGTGCAGCTGCGCGACCCGGTCCATGACGTCTGCCTGCTGCGGTTTGAGGGGCCGCCTGTCCGTGCCATGCGCCTGGGTCGCGCCGAGGACGTCCAGGAAGGCGAATCGATCGCCTTTACCGGGTTTCCGATCCTCAACGTGCTCGGACTCCATCCCGTCACTAACCGCGGCATCATCTCTGCCATCACCCCCTACATAATGCCTATCAACTCAGGTAGAGAGTTGCGCGAGGACGTGCTGCGAAGGCTGTCGCGGCCGTTCCAGGTGTTTCAGCTCGATGCGACGGCCTATCCCGGTAACAGCGGCAGTCCCCTCTATGAGATTGACTCCGGCCGTGTGATCGGCATCGTCAACAGCGTCTTCGTCAAGGCAAGCAAGGAAATGGCCCTGGAGGAGCGGGCCATCTCGGACCCGAGCGGCATCACCTATGCGATTCCAGTCACCTATCTGCGCAGGCTTCTCGACCGCGCAAGGCTGAGATATTAGCTTCGGGGAATCTCCGGCGCTCGCCTAGGCTCGGGAAGGAGTGGGGTCCCCCCTCCGCCTGCTAATTCCCGGGCCTTAGACTATATTTTCAGTGCGGTCAAACCGACCGCGTAGCGTCTGAGCGAAGGGGCGGACACCATGTATACGAGCGACATCGTGATCCACATTGATGAGAGCCTGGACGACGACCGGATCCGCAGCCTCGAACGGGATCTCTGCGGCGAGGACGGGGTGCTGAGTGCCTGCGTCCACGATAAGAGGCGGCATCTCATGCTCGTCGATTACGACCCGGCCGACAGAAGGCCGAGTGAGATTTTGGGCGCGGTCCGAAGGAGGGGACTGCATGCGGAGATGATCGGGTTCTGAGCTCCCGGAGGAGCCATTCCAGAAGGGCCGCGGGAGGGGCTTCTTTTTTGCCTTGCGGGCGGGCGGCTTGGGTTTCCTGTCGGCGTTCGCCGTTGCGACCAGCAGTGTCGTTGTATAGTAGTGAACCTGCCGTTTGGGGCCGCGAGAGGCGGAGCGATGCGCGAGTGCGCGATCTTAGGTGTCTTTCTGATCTTTTTGCTGGCCGCCGGATGCTCGGAAACCGATACCAAGGAATGGCTGTCGGTCAAGTGTCTGGAGCGTCCCGATTCGGGTCCCTGTGAACAGCCCGTATACGGCTACTACTACGACTACGCCTCTGATCAATGCAGAGCGTTTGCCTACGGGGGCTGCAAGGGGCACGTGCCCTTCCAATCTCGGGAGGCGTGCGTGAGTCTGTGTGAATCCGGACAGGCGGAGACGGGCGGTTTGGCAGTCCTTGCGGAGTAAGGGGGTGCGTGAGCCGGACCCCGTCCCTGACCCTCAGTTTGTGCGGTGGCTGGGATCGACCCAGACCTTCCCGTCAATCAGCTTCACCCGAAAGGTGGCGATCGGCTCATCTGCAGGCTCCTCGGTCGGCTCCCCGGTCCTCAGGCTGAACCTGCTTCCGTGCAGGGAGCACTTGATCCGATCCCCCTCCAGGCAGCCGTAAGAGAGGGGATAGTCCTCGTGGCTGCAAAGGTCCTCGACCGCGAAGAATGTCCCCCCCGCATTAGCGATGACGAACGAGCGGCCGTCGATCTTCACCGCCCGAAACTTGCCGGGAGGGATCTCCGCGGCTTCGGCCACAGGGACGAAGGCGTTGTCCATGTGTCCCCCTAGCGCATCCGGTTTGCGGCCTTGCCCGAGTCCAGGGCTGCGCGCACCCGATCGGCAGCCGCCCGCAGCGAGCCTTCGCGCCCCAGGTGCCAGAGGATGATCGCCCCGGCGAAGACCAGGCTATCGTAGGTCGGGCCCTTCTGCCCCTCCAGGGCAGCCAGTCCGGCGTGAGCCGCCGCCCTCGCGGTTGCGGGCACGTCCACGGCGACTGCAATCTCGTCCCCGGGCCGGGTTGTCTGCGGAAGGTCGTCTGGCAAGGGCACGGACCGCACCGCTTGCTCGATGCCGATCGCGGTGGGATCGATGTCGAAAGGCTGCTCCTCTCCGCGATGCTGGTAGTTGAAGCAAACGCCCTGCTGACGCAGGGACGGTACGACCCCTCCCTCGACGCCCCGGACGAGCAGCGCCGAGTCGAACCCGGCATGACGCGCCAGCATGGCGTAGATGCGAGGATAGGGTTTGTGCACGTATCCGGTGACGAGATGGGTGTGCTTGCGCCCGTGGATGGGCCTGGCCATTACCTCCACTGTGGTCACCGCCTGGCGCTTGACGATGGTGCCTCGTAGTCCCACCAGATCGTGCAGCGCCGGACAGAAAGCTTCTTGGTCGACGTAGGCCCAGCCCAGAGCGGGATCGGCGAGCCTGGCCGCTGCGGCCTGCGGATCAAGGTCGACGTCCGTGCCGGCGGCCGCCAGCACGTGGCGGTGGGTCACCCCGAACTTGGGGCCGACCGCCTCGAGCCCGTGGCTCACGGCGGCGACTCCGCATTCGGCGAGCACGGCGGGCAGGAAGGGGGAGGCCGGCAGACAGCGGTTATAGCCGTCGTAGGGATCTGCGATGTCCACCACGTCATCTACCGCCGCGACCGCATGCTTGGTTGCGTCCTGTACCGCGTCGAGGATGCCTTTGAACTCCTCGTCCGTCTCCCGTTTCATGCGCAACGCGATCATGAAGATCCCGCTCTGAACGGGGTCCACCTGACCCTTCAGGATAGCCCCCATACCGGCCCGGGCCTCGTCGAGGGAGATGTCCTTGGAGAGCTCGGGCCCGGTCGCGATGCGCTGGATGATCGAGCGCATGGTCTTGGTCACTTCGTCGGTGGTGGGTGCGGTACTACTCACGGTTTGTCTCCGGGGGGTGATGTTTCGGGGAGCATGCAAGGCCGCCGCAGCGACTCCCCATCCGGCGGGTAGCCGGGATACTACCGCTCTTTTAGGGGCTGAGCACGGCGATCTCAACCGAGGGGCGGATGTGGGGGTTCCTGCAAGTGACGTCCGGCGGGCGCCGGTGACACCTGATCCCCCTCAGTCGCGGAACCGTTTGAGGAGGTCGGCATAGGCATCGATGCGTCGGTCCCGCAGGAAGGGCCAGATGCGCCGCACCTGCTCCGAGCGGCTGAGGTCCACCTCCGCTATCAGCACCGCCCGGCGGTCGGTGGATGCTTCCGCAAGGATCTCGCCCTGCGGCCCGCAGACGAAGGAGGTACCCCAAAATTCGGCGCCCGCGGTCGCGCCGCTGGGGTCGGGCTCAAAACCGACCCGGTTGCAGGTAAGGATGGGCAGTCCGTTGGCCACCGCATGACCGCGCTGCACGGTCTGCCAGGCGTCGCGCTGGCGCTCCTGCTCAGCCGCGTCATCCGCCGGATTCCAGCCGATGGCGGTGGGATACAGCAGGAGGTCGGCGCCGGCGAGGGCCATCAGCCGGGCCGCCTCGGGGAACCACTGATCCCAACACACCAGGACACCGAGCCGGCCAACTGCCGTGTCAACGGGAGCAAAGCCCAGGTCGCCGGGGGCGAAGTAGAATTTCTCGTAGTATCCCGGGTCGTCGGGGATATGCATCTTTCGATAGGTGCCGGCGAGGCGGCCGTCTGCGTCCAATATCACGGCCGTGTTGTGGTACAGCCCGGCTGCGCGCCGCTCGAACACAGAGCCGACGACGACCACCTGGAATCCAGCCGCCAGGGCGCCGAGCCGGCGGGTCGTTGGTCCAGGGATCGGCTCCGCCAGATCAAACAGGGCGCTGTCTTCGGTCTGGCAAAAATAGCTCCCATTGTGAAGCTCCTGCAGCAGCATCAGGCGGCAGCCCTGTGCGGCGGCCTCCCGAATCCCGTGCTCGCAGGCCGAAAGATTCGCCTCGCCGCCGCCCAGGTCCGGCTGCTGGATCAGTGCAACACGCACGGTGTTTGGGAAGCTCAAATTCCACTCCGGAGAAGGTGGCTCGGGAGTTACGATGGTCCCATAGCCGAGGAGCGGGTTCCACCGGTTCCCCGTGGGGTCTGGGCGGAAGGAGCATGGTGCACATAAGTGGGAGTCCTGAGCCGATCCGTACCGAGCAGTGAAGACAAGAGGATTGGGAAGAAGATAAGAGGAGAGAGAAGATGTTGCGCGCCCTGATTGGCCTTGCGGTCCTCGCCCTGATGCCCCCCACAGGGGGCTTCGCCGAGACATCCTCACGGGTGATGGACCACGAGACCGGGACGCAGAAGGCGGTCGGCGTCCGCCCTGACCCTGAGACCACCATCGCGCGCAGCGCCAAGGGTTATGCCTTGCCTGACCCGGGCGCGGACGGTTTGCACCTGGCGGCGACCTTTCGCGGCAAGCTGCCGTGTGCCGATTGCGATGCGATTCGCTACCACCTCGACCTCTGGCCGGATGGGGTCTTCCATTTGCGCCGGGAGTGGGTGGGAGGGCGCGATCACCGAGGTGACTTCCGTGCGGATGACATCGGCCGCTGGCGCGTCGATTCGGCTCATAATGCCCTGATTCTGCAGGGGGTTGCCGGGATGCCGCTGCAGTTCGAGATCAAGGGTCCGGATCGGCTGCTGGCGCTGGACATACAGGGCAAGCCGATCCAGTCCGACTTGCCGTACGAGCTCGTCAGCGATGGCACCCTTACCCCCACTGACCTCACGCTGCTGCTCAGCGGTGAGCTGACCTACCAGGGGGACTCCGCACACTTCACCGAATGCCTCACGGGGCGCAGCTACGCCATCGCGATTGAGGGGGCGTTTCCCGAGCTGACGAGCGCCCACCTGCACGCGCAGAAGATGCCTGGTGCGCCTTTGTATGTGACCTTCGAGGGTACGCTCACAGACCGTCCCAAGACGGACGGGGCGGGCAGCGAACGGGCGGTTGTCGTCAATCGGTTCATCGATGCTCGCCCTGGCACCAGGTGCAAGCGGGCTGTGTCCTCTATGCCTCCAAGCGAGCTGCGCGAGCAGTCAAGATGACACAGACAGAGATCCATGCCATGGATCCTAATGGCCGCGCCCAATCGGAGGTGCCCACCATCCGGTGGGTTAGGCGATTCGGGCCATGACTGGGATGCCCCCTGCCTTCGAGGAGGCCCTCCGGCGTGGCAAGGCCCGCTGGGAGGCTTACGGTGACCGGCGGTATCTGCGGCTCGCGGATGACTTTCGTGGCCACCCAAAGGGTGCTGTCTGCTGGAACGGACTGGTGGTGGCGGGCTATCCCCACATCGGCCGCATCTTCCGTCTCGAGCAGGGGCTTGCCCAGCAGTTCGCCGCACCTTTCTGGGTGGAGGAGAAGATCGACGGCTTCAACATCCGCATTTTCCGTTCGGCTGGTGAGGTCTTTGCCCTGACCCGCAGCGGATATGTGTGTCCTTTTGCCACCGATCGGGTGGCGGACTTCGTGGACCCGCAGATCTTCGAGGCGGAGCCCGACCTGATCCTCTGTGCGGAGCTGGCCGGACCCGATAACCCCTATACCCAGGGCGGCCCGTCCTTCGTGAAGGAAGACGTCGAGCTCTTCGTGTTCGACATGATGCGCGTCGGCAGCAGCGACTTTCTCCCGCAGGCAGAGAAGCAGGACCTGTGTGCGCGCTACTCCCTGCCCGTGCCGCGGGGCTTCGGGCGGTTCGTGGCGGCGGACTGGGAGCGGGTGCGCGGCATCGTCGAGCAGCTGGATACTGAGGGGCGCGAAGGGGTCGTGATCAAGGAGGATGCCCCCGCGGGCCCCCGGACGAAGTTCGTCACCGCCTGGTCGGTGGTGTACGACATCGCTGTGCGAGCGGCGGACACGGTGGAGCTGCCGGGTGACTTCTTTACCGGCCGTATCCTGCGGATGGCCCTCTACCTGGACGAGGCCGGCCGGACAGTGGACTCCGGACTCGAGCGGGATCTCGGGCGCGCATTCCTTCAGGGCCTGACCGCATCGGTAGAGCGCTTCAAGCGGGACGGGCGCGTCTATCACGATTTCCGCTGCCGGTTTCGCAGGCGCGAGAATGCGGTCGCCCTGATGGAGCACTTACAGGCCATCCTGGGTCACACCCACGTGATGCAGACCCGATTGGAGCAGGCTGGCGGTTACTGGGTGCTGGAGTTCGTCAAGGAGGTCCCCAAGCTGACCGGGCTACTGCATCAGCTCTTCCGGGGTGCCTTGGTCGAGGACTAAATGCCTCCGGGCCGAGAACGGCAAGAGTCCGGCGACCGCGGTCTACATCGCCTCCAAGCGGCAGTGGACGGTCAGCATCTTAGACGACTCACGCCCCGCAGGTCGGCTGGGCCGCCAGGCTCTCGATGATCTGGCGGAAGTTGTGCGGATGGACGATCTGGATGCCCACCTTGTCCGCCCACTTGCGCAGCCCTTCGTCCGCACACACCAGGGCCCCTTCAAGCTCGAAGGAGAGAAGGAGGACATCCACGTCCTCTTTGCTGTCGAGGATGCCCTGGCGCAACGCCTCACGATAGCGCCCCCGCAGTCTATTGATGAGCTGGGCCGGGTCAGTGGGGGTCCGTGCCGCCTCCTTGGCTGCCTCCTCGGCGATACGAAGCCCGCGGTCGATCCGATAGCGGACCTCCTCGATGAACTCGTAGAGAAAAGCGCCGGGGATGGTCAGCTCATGTTTGCGGGGGGAGCGGATCCTGACCACAGACTCGAAATCCGCCGCGACGTCGGACAGGTCTTTGATCTTGCCCAGCTCCTCGTAGACCGAGCCCGGCATGTAGAACTCGGCTGACGTGGCGCGCGCCAATCGGGCAAAGGTGCGGATTGCCTCCTGGGCATCTGCGCCGAAGGCGCGGAAGACGTCCGGATTGGTGAATACGCTGGTGTCGAGGACGAATCGGTGCATAGGCGATAGAGGTGAGGGGGCCGGAAGGACTCGCCAAGGGCCGGGCAGCACCTGCGTGGGGCCAGGCTGGGAGGGACGGCAGGGGTGTGCATAGCCGTCCGGAATTCCTCCAATGCCCGGGGATCAGTCTTGGTACTTGCTGCGGAGGCGGCGCTCGAAATGGTTGACCAGGCGGGAGCGCATCTTCTTCTCCCGGTGCTTCGATGCTGCCGCTATCCGACGTTCGGCGACAGCGATCAGTGTCTCCTGTGCCCCTTTCGCGGAGTCGTCCGGCGGTTTGCGCTGAACATAGGTCCCGTCCGGCAGCATCTCCCAGGCGGAGCGCTGGTCCGCCAGCTGCACGTCCAGGATCAGTCGCAGCTCCTGGCGAAGCTCCGGGTCTTCGACGGGGACGTGGACCTCGACCCGGCTCTCTAGGTTGCGCCTCATCATATCGGCGGAGCCGATGTAGTACTCGTCGTCGCCGCCGTTGCGGAAGTAGAGGATGCGGGAGTGCTCAAGAAACCTTCCGACAATGCTCACCACGCGGGCGCCTTCGGAGGTGCCCGGTACCCCCGGCCGGAATCGGCAGGTGTCGCGAACGATCAGATCGACCTTGACGCCCGCGCGGCTTGCCCGATAAAGGGCGCGGGTGATGTCGACGTCCTCCAGCGCGTTCATCTTCATCTGGATCGCCCCGCCGCCACCTTCTACCTGGTGGCGGATCTCCCGGTTGATCTTGTCGAGGATGCCGCGTTTCAGGTTGTAAGGGGCCGCCAAGATCTTCCGGTAGCTCGGCGGCGGGGAGTAGCCGGTGAGGTAGTTGAACAGCTCCGTGATGTCCTGGCCGATGTCCTCGTCGCAACCCAGCATACCAAGGTCCGTATAGAGCTTCGAGGTGCCGGAATGGTAATTGCCGGTGCCGATGTGATAGTAGCGGCGCAGCTGGGAATAGTCCCTGCGCACCACAAAGAGAAGCTTGCTGTGGGTCTTGAGTCCCAGGACGCCGTAGGTGACGTGAATGCCCTCGGCCTCGAGCCGCCTGGCCCAGCGGATATTCGCCGCCTCGTCAAAGCGGGCCTTCAGCTCCACCAGCACCGCCACCTGCTTCCCGTTGCGCGAGGCCTGGATGAGGGAATCGATGATCGCCCCCTCGCCCGAGGTACGGTAGAGGGTCATCTTGATGGCCAGGACCTTCGGGTCCTCGGCGGCGGTGCGCAGGAATCGCTCCACGGTGTTGGCGAAGGACTCGTAGGGGTGCTGCAGGAGCAGCGGTCCGTTCTCCCGGATGATGTGGAAGATATTGCGGCGGTCGTTGCCGAGCAGGGGATGATCACCCGGACGGTGCGGCGGGTCATGCAGGGCAGGCTGGTCCAGGGCCGTCAGCTCGAAGAGATCCCGCAGGCCCATCATCCCGTCGATCTCGAACACCTCCTCTTCCTCGTTGAGGCCCAGCTCCGCGGCCAGCATGCCGCGGCGCACCGGGTCCATCCCCTTCTGGACCTCGAGGCGCACGATGGGGGCGAAGTGGCGCTCGCGGAGCTCCGTCTCGATCAGCTCCAGCAGGTCGTTCGCGGCCTCCTCGGCAGGCTCCACGATTGCATTGCGGGTGACCCGGAAGATCTCGCAGGTCCCGATCTCCATTCCCGGGAAAAGCATGTCCAGGTTGTTGGCGATCAGATCGTCCAGGGTCACGAAGGTGTTCACGCCGTCCACCTGGATGAGGCGTTTGGATACGTCCTTGCTCACCGGCACCTTCACCCTGGCCATGTGGGTCTCGGTTCCGCCGGGGAATCGCAGCGTGACGAGAAGATTCAGCGCCAGGTTTGAGATGAAGGGGAAAGGGTGCGCCGGGTCCATCGCGAGGGGGGTGAGCATCGGAAAGATGTTGATGCGGAACTGATCCCGCAGGCGGGCACGCGCCTCTGCGGGCAGATCGCGAACCTGCACCAACCGGATCTCGTGGAACTCCAGCAGGGCAATCAGCTCGTCGAAGATGCCTTTCTGATCGTGTTGAATCTCCCGGATCACCGCATGGCAGTCCCGCACCTGCTCGGACGGGCTTCGTCCGTCGACGGTCCGCGTGTACACGCCGGCGGCAATCTGCTGTTTGAGTCCGCCGATGCGCTTCATGAAGAATTCGTCCAGGTTGTTTGCGACGATGGCGATGAACTTCACGCGCTCGAGCAGCGGGGTGCGCGGATCCGCCGCCTCGTTCAGTACCCGGCGGTTAAAGGAAAGCCACGTCAGCTCCCGATTAAGGTAGAGTGAGGGGTCATCGAGATCGATGTCAGTCGCTGGGGGTACCGCGGGCTTGGCGTGCACCGCATAAGCCGGCGCAGCGTTCTCGCTGTCTGGAAGGTTGGCAAGGGCATGGGATTCGGTCTTGCTCATTGCAGCTCCGGCTCTTCTGTTATCGCCCGATCTGTTATTGGTGGCTGCTGTGCGAGGATGGGCCGCGCGTTGACTCCGCGGCGGTGCCGTCTCGCAAGCGTAACCTGCTGTGTTTCTTGGCAGGCACTGACTTAATCGGAAGGCTGCCAGGCGTCGGCGATAAAATCAAACCATCGCGAGGCAATTGGCGCGGGACAGCGGGATGGATCAGTACTGCCGGCGGCGTGCTTTGAGCGCCGAGGCTCCCGACTATCATAATCCAGGATGAACGGGTTTACTGAAAAATTGCGGTTGAAGGAGCAGGCCGACGAGGATATCTACTTTGCGCGGCGCGATCGGGAGCTGGTTGCTGGGATTCGGCGCAAGCGGCCCCGACTCCGGAAGGGTGCGCGCGAGGGAGCTGACAGGCGTCCGGCGAAGATCGTCAGCGGAGGGCAGACCGGTGTCGATCGCGCCGCGTTGGATGCGGCACTCTGCCTCGACTTCGATATCGGGGGGTGGTGTCCTCGGGGGCGTCGGTCCCAGGACGGACGGATCCCCGACCGTTACCCGCTGGTCGAGACCCCGTCGCCCGCCTATCGGCAGCGCACGCACTGGAACGTCCGGGACTCGGATGCGACGCTGGTCATCCACCGCGGTGCTATGCGCGGGGGTACCCGTCTGACGGTCGAGATAGCCACTCGATTCGATAGGCCATTGCTGACCTTGGATCTGGCCAACGCCCCCGACCTCGCCCGCGTCAGGCAATGGTTGGAGGCGGGGGATATCCGGACCCTCAACGTGGCTGGCCCCAGGGAGGAGGCTGCTCCCGGGATCTATGCGGAGGCATACGCGCTTCTTTGCCGGCTCTTGAGCGATTCGGGGACGGCCCGACCGGATGGAAGATGAGCGGGGCGTTCTCCAGCGGTCAGGTATTCACCAGGTCAATCTTCAGGTTGCGCCGCCGGTCTGCCTCCCCACTGTCTCCGGCCTCTGGGGAGGTCGTGGTCATGCTTTGGAAGGTGCGGCCGCGCAGCGCCGAGCGGGGATGGTAGCGGTGAACCTCCAGCTTCCGTCCTCTGAGCTCTCGGCCGTTGAGCTCGGAGATGGCATGGATTGCGGCCTTTGCCGGCTGTACCTCCACCAGGCCATGGTATTCCTCGACCCCGCTTTTCGGGTCGCTCATGCGCAGGATGGTGCAGCTTGCGACGGTTCCTCTGATAGCGGCAGACCGTGCGCGAGCAGCCTGCACCCCCGCGAGCACGAAGGCCTTCAGCTCCTTTGGCGTGAGGCTCCCAGGAAGATCCCGAATGAAGATCATGATGGAGCTGCGCTTGCCCAGCATCGATGGTTGCTCCGCTGTATTTTATCGGTTGGCCGGCGTCGGATCGTCGTCCCCCTTACCCGCTAAGAAGATCCACACAAGTGCCGATTAGGGCCGCTTTCCCCCGCCGATGGCACCGCAGTACCCTCATTTCGCTCTTTATAGCCCGCCCACTTCCGACTCGGGCAGTGCCCCCCGAATAGCGTACCCAGATTCGTTGGAGGCGACTGGGAAACGGTCACAGTCTGTCCCCGTCCGGGCCGCCGGACACCGTCACTCAGAAGATGGAGAACATTCTCGCCCAGCGGGCGGTCAATCTCTCCTCGTGTTTTTGCTCCTCCGCGCTCAAGAAACGGAAGACTGCACGTACAGCCCCTTCCGGTGCGACTTCGGCGAGGTGTTCATAGTGCTCGCAAGCGATGCGCTCACGATCCTGCGCATAGGCCAACAGGTCATCATCCAGGGGATCGGGCGGCAGATGGGGGAGATTGACAAAGGCGCCGAACTGCTCGGCGGTGGTGGGTTTCTGAACTCGTTCTGTCAGTCGGGCCGCCAATTCCGGATCTTCCGCCAATGTGCTCAGTAACTTGTGATGTGCCAGCTCTTCCGCCGCCAGCTCCTCCACGAGGGGGCGCAGCTCCGGTCTCAGGCTGTCGGCAAGGCCCCGATAGAGGCGAAAGGCGTTGAGCTCGAATTGCATCGCCGTCTTGATGATTTCTGCGACGGTGATGTCAGAGAGAAAGGGCTGCAGGCGGGTTTCTCGCTGGTCGCTCATAGTGGGGACGATGGGTAGGGTGCACCAACGCTGGCAAAGGCCCAGCCGCCGACTCATGGTTCGGTCCGCTGCGACGCGCCGCAACAAACCAAGCCTTATGCGTGTGTCATATAGACGAAAATTCCCAATTCATCCAGTCCCCGCCCCTCGCAAGCAAGCTCTGCTCGGGCGAGGGGCAGCACTTCGGCGCCGTGCACGGGGATTGCCAGCCGCGCGGCGCCCGCTTGCCCCACAGCAGCCGGCTCGCACCCCGTTCGGCGCGGGCACTTTCCGGGCGGGGGGCGTCTAACTGTCGTACGTACGGGCGCGACCAGCGCGTGCGCTCAGGCATCATTGCCTGCGGTGGCTCAAGACAAGCCTCTGATCGCTGCTGTTGTGCGATCGAAGACGGCAGGGCCGGCCGACTCGAAATCGAGGAAGCAGTGACCAACCCGGCTTTGCCGATCCTATTGCCTTACAAGGCGTTGATTCTGCGCGCGCTTCGGCTGCTCTCCGGACATGTCAATGCGCCCCTAAGCCTGAGATTCAGCGCTTCGCGAGTAATTCGTCCACCTCCCGTACTGCTTCCTCCCAATTCGCTGCGTCAAAAGCGGGATCAAAGTTGCGCTTCTCGGCCTTGTAGTAAGCCGCTTCTCGGATCATGGCGTCGCGTTCCTCGGCAGTCACGACCGTTGTCGTGGCCGTCTTCTGCTTCACCGGTGAGGCTGATCGCGACGCTGCGGCGGTAGGCTTGGGCGCAGGGGTCGCAGGCTTCGCCGCTGGAGGAGCGGTGGGGGACGGCGCTGCCTTCTTCGTCACTGCTTTTTTTGTTACCGCCTTTTCCGTCAACGCCTTCTTCGTTGCCTGCGGTGCTTCTGCCGTTCTCGTCGGTTGGGCCGCAGCGTTGTTCGGTGGGGCGTCCTTAGCCGCGGCCTTCTTCACCGCTGCCTTCTTCGTTGCTGCTGGCTTAACCGCTGCCTTCTTGGTCACAATCGTCTTCCGTTCGTCGGCCATCGTCACTCACTCGCCTCGCTGGTTACAGATCAACATTCCATCGTCTCGGGGAGCACTGATTACTCCCGCTTTCACGCGCCTATTGCCTTGAGCGCTTTGATTTTATTGCCTACGCTTGGTCGGTCTGCGAGAAAATCAGTGCTTCCCGAAGGCGTCAAACAGGGAAATCGCGAGCACAACCATGTCAACGGCCACCGCAGAAACGGGCCCTACCTTGCTGCCGGTGATGCCGTCGGGCGGGACAACGAGCCGTGGTCACGATCCCCATTGCGACCCAGTCAATCGCTCTTCCTAATCCAGGCCGAGGGGTCCACGTAGCCTGGCTGGTCACTCGTGGCCACATAATAGCGTTTCTTTTGGTCCAGGAAACCGCCCCAACCGTCATTTTTCGTCCGTGCGGCACGCCTGCTGTGACACCATCATGCAGGGCCGCTGCGGGTATCCGCGCGTTCTGAAGGGACGGTCACTGGGTGCCGGCGCTGGCGTCGTCTCCGTCCAGCCAACGAACCAGATAGTAGACCCGCTGACCCTCGGAAGAGGACGAGGGGCCATAGACGATGGCCGGATACAGATGGCGTTCCCGATCGGCCTGTGCGCGTGCATCCTGCTCGGCCGCGACCGGCGTGACGCAGGCCTCGGGGTACCGAGCGCGGTTCTTGCGAGGGGTCTTGATGACGGCGAAGCGCTCGCCGAGGGATTTGGATTCTGGGTCGACAATGACGAAGGGCATCGGGCTAGCAGGGATGGTCCGTTTGCTCTGTTGCTGATAGTGCTGACGGAAGCACCTGTGATCAAGGTAGGGCGAGTATCGGGGGCTTGGGCCGATGCCCCGACGGACACTGCCGTGCCGAGTTTCCGGCACAGCCGGTCGGCTGCGGATGGTGGCAAGCCTCAGCTAGACCCAAAGCGGGTCCAGGAGCTGACGATGGGGTCTTTCTTGTGCTGACAGGGGTTGGCCGCGGATGGAGACAATCGATAGGTGGCGGGTAAAATACCTCCGCTCCTCTGCCGGTCACTCCGTCGTCCGTAGTCGAGTGCCGCTCCGGTAGCGGTAAGGAAAGCGATCGACCAAGTATCCCGAGACCATGTCGCTCGCCGTTGAGAATCGGTCCTTTGGCGAATTGCGGAAGCTCCAGGATGATTGTTCATCACGCCCTTGTCCTAAACCTTCATCAGCCGGCCGGGAACCTTCAGGACCTGCTGGAGCACAGCACCTGGGAAGCCGAGGAGATCCTGTTCGCGCTGGATCGCATACCCCGCAGCCTCTGGGGGTACGAGGACGTTGCCCGCGTGCATCTCGCCCTGTCCGGCACCCTCCTGGAGGTCTTGTCGGACCCGGAGTTCCAGCAGCGCGTCTACGGTCTTGTGGACTGTGGCTCCCTGCTGTGGCATTTCCAGAATCGGGACCTCTTCGAGATCGTTGGCACCGGCTATTATCACCCCGTGCTCCCCCTCATCCCCGAGGCGGACCGGCCGGAGCACCTGGAGCGTTGGCTGGGGATCGCCCGCCATCTGTTCTGGCGCTCCCGGTTCGACGGCTTCTGGCCGCCCGAGATGGGTTTTGCCATGGAGTTGATTCCCTTGCTGCGGGACTTTGGCTACCGTTACGTGCTAGTTGACAGCGAGCACGTGGAGCCCGTCACCCCTATGAGCTGGCAGGAGCTTCGGTACCGGCCACACATTGCCCGGTACGGGGACGACGAGATCATCGTTGTCGTGCGGGACCGGGACCTCTCCAACGCCCAGGAGTCCGGGATGGAGGTCGATTGGTTTGTGAGCGAGGTGGCCGAGCGCACCAAGTGGTGCGACTTTGCCCCTTTGGTGACGACTTGCACGGACGGTGAGAATGGTGGTTGGTTCCGCAACGTCACTGAGGGGGCAAACTTTTGGAGTGCCTTTTACCGCCCGTTGCTGGAGCGTGCGCGAGGCGGCGACGCGGGTGTGACCCCCGCCTTTATCAGCGATTATCTGAACTTGCACGGGGCCCATGGCGAGGTCCGCGTGCGCACCGGTGCCTGGAATACTGGTTGGCACAACGGCCTGGGCTTCGTGCAGTGGACGGGCTCCGAGATCCAGAGGCAGGGGCTCGATGCCCTGCAGCGGCTGAGCGACGAGATTCACGAGGCCCATGCACACGCCGGAGGCCACGCCCTTTCGGACACGGAGATCGGGCGGGACTTCGAAGAGGCCCTGTGGCATCTCCTGCGGGCGGAGACCAGCTGCAACTTCTATTGGGGCGAGGCCTGGGTGCCCCGCGCCGAGGCCGATATGGCCATTGCGAGGGCGGCGCTGCAGCGCGCCCTCGGCCGGCTAACCGCTCCGGAACAGAGCTTGTCCTCATAGTCATCCTCGGCGGGGCGGGATGCCCCGCGGTCTTCTGCGCCTTCGGGGCGCACAGAACGACGGCATCGGGCGACCCTGCCCTGCGGGTGCCGTGCGCCGACGCTTCAGGATGAAGACAGTCGGTGCTTCCTAGCTCAAAAGAAGGACTCCTATCGTGACCCAGCTACCTGAATACATTGAAGGCCTGCCCAACATCTCCGGCTCTGAAGATGCCGTTCAAGAGGCCATGTCCGCCGGGGCCGAGAAGCCGCTGTTCCGGGGCGGGGGCATCGATTTCGGCTCTATCCGCGCCGGGACCGCAATCGCCCTGCATATGCACCAACCTCTGATCCCGGCAGGGGGGGATGACCTCAGGACGGCCGCCATCATCAGCAACCTCCAGTACATGATGGAGCATCAGGACATCGGCGATAACCACAATGCCCCGGTTTTCGCCTGGTGCTACAAACGGATGGGTGAGCTCATCCCGCAGTTGATTGGCGAGGGTAAGTCGCCCCGCGTGATGCTGGAGTACTCCGGGACCCTTCTCCACGGCCTGCGCCAGATGGGCCGCCACGATGTCATCGACAGTCTTAAGACGATTAGCTGCAACCCCGACTACTGGTGGTCCGTGGAATGGTTGGGCATGCCCTGGGGACATGCTGTCGCCCCCTCCACGCCTGTGCAGGACTACCGGCTGCACGTGAGGGCCTTCCAACACCATTTTGCCGCCATCTTCGGTCTCGAAGCCCTCGAGCGGGTGCGCGGTTTTTCCCCCTCCGAGATGGCCCTGCCCAACCACCCGGACGTCGCCTACGAGTTTGTCAAGACGCTCGTGGACTGCGGATATCAATGGGTCTTGGTCCAGGAGCACACGGTGGAGCATCCGGAGAACGGCTGGCATCCGCAGCGCCCCCATTTGCCGCACCGCCTCGTGTGCACCAGCTCCAAGGGCGAGACGGCAAGCATCATTGCTATCGTCAAGACCCAGGGCAGCGATACGAAGCTCGTGGCACAGATGCAGCCCTGGTACGAGGCCCAGGGACTCCATCGCTGGGATCTCGCGGGTCGCTCCGTGCCGCCGCTGGTGACTCAGATTGCCGACGGCGAGAACGGGGGCGTGATGATGAATGAGTTCCCTGCGAAATACATGGAAGCGGTACGCTCTGCGAGCGGCTCGGACGTCCCCCTGATGAATGTGAGCGAGTACCTCGAGCACCTATTTGCCCTGGGGGTTAAAGAGAGAGACTTGCCGGAGCTCCAGCCCCTCTTTCATCACAAGTTGTGGGAGCACATGAGTCCGGGGGATGGCCCGGAGCGTCTGGAGGAGGTGATCCAGGACTTGAAGGCGTCTGATCACCGTTTCCACATGGAGGGAGGGAGCTGGACGAATAATCTGTCCTGGGTGCAGGGGTATGACAGCGTGTTGGGACCGATGGAAGAGGTGAGTGCGCTCTTCAACGAAAAGGTCCTCCTGGGCGGTGTGCCCACGAGCGAGCAGCGCTATCGCAACGCCCTGTTCCATTTGATGGCATCCCAAACCAGCTGTTACCGGTATTGGGGCGAGGGACTCTGGACCGACTATGGCAAGGAGATTTGCCGGCGGGCATCCGACAT
>Ga0307418_1000197_pt1 | contig 17685 bp, 18 predicted proteins | sample SalMarWE160220MG_2_FD_202160 | JGI IMG/M metagenome (GOLD analysis project Ga0307418, IMG submission 202160) | Salt marsh sediment microbial communities from the Plum Island Ecosystem LTER, Massachusetts, United States - WE1602-20 | ecosystem: Environmental > Aquatic > Marine > Intertidal zone >...
CAAGGATCCATTGGGAGAGAAGGCAATGACTGCGGGAATATGTTTGCCCCTCTCAAGTTCGGCGACCTCGGCTTTGCTGTCAATATCCCAGATGGCTTCACCAGAAGCTAAGAGGGATCCGTGAGGTGCAAAAGAGATATCGACCATATCGATTGCGGAAATTTTAAAGCTATGAATCTCCTGGAAACTTCTCATGTCCCATAATTTGATGGTTAAGTCCTCGCTCGAAGAAGCCAGAAACCGACCATCAGCCGAGAAGGATAACTCCATTACGCGGGCATCATGTCCCTGGAGAATGGATAATTGTTCTAATTGGTTTGTTGTGTTTCTAGTAATCGTTGTAATTTCATCTGGGATAGAGCTTGCTGGTATTGAATCGGCAGCAGGCAGTCGAGGGCTCATGGTTGTTGTCGAACTACAAGCGCATAAGGTGAAACTCAGCGAAATTAGAATTAGTATTTTTGACCAATGCATAGTCATGGTTGGTATCCTCGTCAGGAATATATCAAAAATCGGTTAGGTTGAATTAATTCCTGGGGTTTCAGCCTAACGTTAGAGCTCACCCATAGCGGGGTCTTCAACTCCGGTTCCTGGTCTTCGGTCTTCCGTCCTTAACCGCTGTCGGGTGGAGCGGGTGTTATGCGCAAGCAATTAGTTTATAAAGGCTATTCGAATTAACTTATCTGAATAACAACGCATTCAGAGGCCTGATGGCTACACAGCTTTGTTAAACGATATTTACTTTTTGTATTCCATTAACTCAACTGGAGCACCATTCACTTCAATGAACGCCACAATCCAATCTTCACTAGGCGAGTTTGGTTCAATGATGACTTTTTTACCTATCAACTCGTTGGTGAGATCAGCAACTTCAAAAGCAATATGGGGAATTGTTTTTACAAGATCGGGGTATGGCGCATCAGGCCAGAAGCGCATCCACTGAATGCCATACTGATTATTCTCATGGTCAGATACAGTTATCTTGAGATGCGGAATATCGATTTCACCTTTGAATCTATCCATTGTGGGTATACCTATATGGTTATATTTCATAGTTTTCCTTATATTTTGATCAGTTCTATTGATTAGATCAAAGTGCATAATAACGGATTGAGCTCACCCGCAGCCGGGTTAGCTGTTAAAGATTATAGAACCAAAACCAATAAAGGGAAACGAACGATAGAAAACCGGACGTGGCAGGCTGTCGGGTGGAGCGGGGGTTACTAGAATGGAATTGAGATGGGGCGCGGCAGGCGTGTGATACCCTTCATTTGACAAATGAGCTGGGGACGCATGCCTGAGGGCTCGAGCGTCTGGGTCAGCCGATTGTGCCTATGGGACACTCACAGCTTTCACCTGAGTGAGCCCGCGGGGTTACTTGGCCGCCCAGCGAACTTCAAGTCTGGGGCCCGCCTGCAAGCGGGAGAACCCGTATCGGTAGGTGTACCTCTTGACCCAAAAATCCGTGCCCCATCAACAACCTTATATAAGGAGTTTATCATGAACTCACCCCCTGAATCTATACCCATTATTCGCTACGTTGGCATCGACATCCATAAATACTATGTGATGGTCGGGGGTCAAAACCGCCACCAAGAATGGACCCTGCGCCCCCGGCGAGTGCAGATGAGCCGCTTCCGCGACTGGGCAGCGAAGAATCTCAAGCCGAGCGATGCGGTGGTGATCGAGACCACCGGTAGTGTCTGGGATATCTACGATATCGTCGCTCCCCTGGTGGGCAAGACCCAGGTTGCTAACGCTCGGAAGATTCGCCAGATCGCCGAGGCCAAAGTGAAGACTGACAAGAAAGATATTGAACGGATGCTCACACAGCTGATCAGCGGTACGGTTCCTGAAGTCTGGGTGCCGCCGATGCACGTGCGGGAGCTGCGCTCGCTGATCTCCTTCCGCTGGCGACTGAACAAACAAATCACCATGTCCAAGAACCGGCTGCAGAGTGTGGTGCAGCGTTTCAATCTGGACCTGCCGGAGGGCGGACTACTGGCCGACAAGAACCGCAGCTGGTGGGAGGAGCAAGAGTTTTCTGACCTGACTGGCTTTGAGGTTGAACAGGATCTGGAGATCGTGGAGATCCTGGAGGGGCAGAAAACAGCCCTGGACCGGAAGCTGGCAGAGCTGAGCAACAGCGAACCCTGGGCCTCGGATATGGTCTACCTGATGCAGATCCCGGGGATGGGGTTGATCCTGTCCATGGCGGTCCTGGCCGCGATTGGTGATATTGGTCGATTTCCTCATCCCAAGAGGCTGGTCAGTTATGCGGGCATTTCCCCTGGGGTTCACAGCAGCGGAGAAACCAACCGCTCCAAACCGATCACAAAAGAAGGCCGAAGGGAATTGCGATGGGCCATGGTCCAGGCGGCTCGAGCGGCAGCTAACAGTGATCCCTACTGGGCAGCTCAACTCAAACGTCTTGAAAAACGCATGCACCGCAACCAGGTCTATGTGGCCATTGCTCGTCGGTTGTTAGTTACCATCTGGCACATTCTCACCAAGCGGGAGCCCTACCATCACTTTGATGAAGAAACCCTTGCCTACAAGATGTTGATCTGGGGCTGGGCCATGGACGAGAAAGCCAGGGAGGGGATGACACCCCAGCAGTTTGCCAAGTACGGCTTGCTGCGGCTGGGAATTGGTCAGGATATGGAGCGGATTGTGAAAGGTGGGGCGCCTCGCAGGATCGCGCCAACAGAGGAGATCCTGGCTCTGAAGCCTGAATTGGAACCACCTATATAGAACCCCATTGTCTTAAAATACTGATAGAGTTCGCTTGCTGGCCGAAGGTGCTGGCAGGTGAGGATTTTTTTAACTGCACAATAAAAAAGAGTCCAAACCATCATTGATACTTCTGGAGAGAGCCCCGATTTTCTTGTTTTTCTGGTCTTTTCAGTGAATTTTCTTATTCACCCTTGACACTGTCATTCATCGGTAGGTATCATTATCTAAATAGATATATTTGAGTTCTACATCTGCATTATTACACGCGATTTTTATGCAATCACGATATGGTTTGACAATGGGGGCATTTCTGGTGAAGAAGATTAGTTCTTTTACACCGAGCGAATCCAATTGATTTGCAACTAACTTGGAATGTTCCGATACTTCCGGGGAAAGGAGGAGATGATCATAATACGGAATCGGATCATGCGGCTCAAGCAAACCAAATTCACCGGAAAAGATAATGAATCTAAACCCCAAACTCTTTGCTGCTGAATAGACTGATTTTATTCTAGTACTCTGATAACGTTGAATGGCTGGCATATCTCCTTTAGAAGCGTCTTTATCCTTTGAGCAGTATGTACAAAAGTAGGTCATTAAAAGTCCTCTGATGTATACCTAACGTTAATTATCGTCCACCTGTGCGATAAGAACTTAGGCGTTATCGCGCAAGAGGAGCTTAGGGTATTGAATCTACTCCCTTTTCCCGGCTATAATCGCAGTATAGCATATTCAATCTCTCCAAGGGGGTTAGATGAGCCAGAAGAAGCTCCTTGATCGCGTCCGGGATGTCCTCCGCCGCAAAAACTATGCCTACCGCACCGAGCAGGCCTATCTGTCCTGGATCAAACGTTATATCTTCTTCCACAACCTGAAACATCCGGCAGACATGACAGAACCCGATATTGAATCCTACCTGACCTACCTCGCTCTCCAAAAAAATGTGGCTCCTTCCACCCAGAACCAAGCCCTGGCAGCCTTGCTCTTCCTCTACAGAGAAGTTCTTCGCCTCCCCCTGGATGAGGAGATCCTGCCAGTGCCGGCCAAACGCTCCAAACACCTGCCGGTTGTTCTCAGCCGCCAGGAAGCCAGAGCGATTCTGGGAAACCTCTCTGGAACTTACCTGCTGATCTGCCAGCTGCTCTACGGCTGCGGTCTGCGGGTCACTGAATGCCTTACTCTCCGCATCCAGGACCTGGATTTCGATCGGGGCGAGATCACCATCCGCAGCGGAAAAGGGGACAAGGATCGCCGTACCCTGTTGCCTGATGCCGTTCGCCCAGCACTGCAGCTTCACCTGAAATCAGTCAGAATGGCATTTGAGGAGGCTGTCGCTGCGGGCCACGGTACCGTTGAGCTGCCCCGATGCCTGGACCGCAAATACCCCAAGGCGGAAAGTGAGTGGGGCTGGCAGTACCTCTTTCCAGCCCCAAGCCCCTCCATCGACCCCCGCTCGGGGGCTTTCCGCCGCCACCATATTCACCCATCAGGAGTAAGAAGAGCAGTTAGGGCGGCTGCCCACAAGGCCGGGATCACGAAGCACGTTACCCCTCATGTCTTCCGCCACAGTTTTGCTACTCACTTGTTGGAGAACGGTTACGACATCCGCACGGTTCAGGAACTGCTGGGCCACGCCGATGTCAAGACCACCATGATCTACACCCATGTGTTAAATAAAGGGGGAAAGGGAGTGAAAAGCCCCCTTAATGATAAGTAATCAGTCTTCAGTATTCGGATTCCGGGCAGAAAATACGATGTCCACCGATTTCCTGCCCCTGTTCTGAGCAGACCACGAGCATAGCCGAGGGGAGGAGTTGAAGATCAGCCTCTTCACCCCGGTTTCTTTGTCCCGGTCGTCTGTCAGGTGATTACCTCAGTCGACAGTTAATGTTTTACTCAAATTCCTCGGGAAATCTGGATCAAAGCCTCGCGCCAGGCTGCAGTGATAGGAAAGCAGCTGGAGCGGTATGGCGCTCAGCAGGGCCAGGGCGGCTGGTTCCAGGGATTTTGGCAGTTCCAGGTCAGGGATCACCAGGGTTTGCGAGGCGTTGCCTTCCAGGCGGGAGTCTTCCAGACCGATGGCGATCACGTGGCCCCCCCGGCAGGTGACTTCATTGATCCCGCTGACGATCAGGGGGATATCATCCGGCCCAGCAGTGAAGATCACCGGGTAGCCGTCATACACTGCGGACAAAGGTCCGTGTTTGAATTCTGTGGAGAGGATGCCCTCGCAGTGGGCGTAGGTGATCTCCTTGAATTTCAGGGCGCCTTCCAGGGCAACAGGATACGTCAGGCCGTAGCCCAGGCTGTAAAGATCATCCCAATCCTTGACCTTTTCAACCACGGGAGCCATTTGTTCTTCAGATTTTTCAATCACGAGATCGATCAGTTCTGGAATTTTAGTAATAGCATTCGTGTCCTGTCCGCCCCAGCGCAGGGCCACATAAAGCAGGGCCAATACCTGGTTGAGATAGGTCTTGGTGGCCGGCACACTGATCTCAAAGCCGCAAACCAGCGGCAGGTGCACATCGCTGACCAGCATCAGGGTCGACCCCACCACATTCACCAGCCCCAGCACACTCATACCCCGCTCCCGGGCGGTTTCGATGGCGTTCAGCACATCCTTGGTTTCGCCGCTCTGGCTGATGAAGATACCCACATCTTCCGCTCCTATGGAGTTTCCGTACTGGGCCTTAAATTGGGGCGCCAGGACCGGGATAGCAGCCTTGCCGGCAAACTTGTTAAAGTAGATCGAGCCCAGCAGGCCGGCATGCCAGCTTGTCCCGCAGGCAACCACGTAAATATCCCGGGCGTTCTCCAATTTTTCAATGAATTTGTCCACCTCCGGGGAGTTTTCCAGCACCCGAAGCAGTTCACCTGCCACGCGGCTCTGTTCGTGGATCTCTTTCAGCATGAAGTGGGGGTAGCCGCCCTTTTGGGCGATTTCCATACTTTCGATCACATATTCAGGCTCCCGTTCGATCTTGGTGCCATCTTCCACACTGGTGAGCTCGTAGCCGTCAGCCCAGAAGGTAATGATCTCCCCGTCATTTAAACGCAGGATATTCCTGGTGATGGGCAGGATCGATGGCAAGTCAGAGCCGATGCAGACCAGGTCGTCTGTAATACCGGCCACCAGCCCGGATCCTTTTTTGATAGCGTACAGGCGGTCATCACCCACGGCTCCGATCATAAAGGAATAATCCCCTTCCAGGTCTTTGGTGGCCATCCGGATGGCTTCTACCATCTCATGGCCCCGGTCATAATAACGTTCCACTGCATGCACGCAGCTTTCGCCGTCGTTTTCAGAACGAACGGTCATGCCTTCGGCTTTGAACTCTGCCATCAGCTCCAGGTTGTTGACCACGTTGCCGTTGTGAGCCCCAACCAGGTCGCCGTCCGAATCCAGGTGGGGTTGCGAATTGATCTGGGAAGGGGCGCCAAAAGTAGCCCAGCGCAGCTGAAGGATGGCCCGATCCCCGCACATGTCTTTGAAGTTGTATTTTTCCGCTACTTCCTGGACTTTGCCAGCGTCTTTCCGGAGGTCGATCTTTCCTTCCTGGGGCAGGGTGGCCGCACCAACCGTATCATATCCCCGGTAGGATAAGCGCTCCCCGGCACCAATTAAGATCGGACCGAGATTTTGAGTTTCTTTGGTAACAATGCCAAAAATCCCGCACATAAATGATTATCCTTCCTGGTTGAACCTTTTGTTTTCGAGCCATTATTCTACCATCAAGCCTGTGCGGCGCCAGTTTGCAAATGACACTATTTTCGCGGGATTTTGATACCTGCCCCGGATTACTAAAATGGATTTTCCGCACTGAAATACTGCAAATTTTCAATGATAAAATACAATTACTATTTTGACATTATCGCAAGAAGGAAATCATAATGACCGACAAGATCTCCCCTGAGGATTTTGAACGCCTGGCCGAGCTGGCTTCTTTGGAGCTGCCGGCTGATGAGGCAGAATACCTCCGCAAGGAATTGAATAATCAAATGCTCTCCATTGAAGTTCTGGAATCGATCCCGATCGATACTGAGATCGGGGCAGCGGCACACGGCATTGCCTATAATGAACGGAACAGTGCCAATCCGCGGGAGGATTTTTCACTCCAGGATCCGAACCGGGATGCGATCCTCAAACAGGCTCCCGAAATGGAAGATGGTTATATTGTTGTCCCGGACATATCCCACGAGGAGCTGGATTGAGTATGAAAACCTGTGATCTCCCCGCATTTATTGTTACTGATCTGATCAAAACCAAGCAGGTTTCGGCTGTTGAAGTTTTGGAGGACACCCTGGAACGCATCCGCCAGGTGGACGGGCGGACTGGACAGGTGGATGCGCTAAAGGCCTCTTCCGAAGAAGACCTCTCGACGGTTCATGCTTTTACACTGGTAACCGAGGACTACGCCCGGAAGCAGGCTGAAAATATTGATAGGTTAATAAAGGAAGGAGAGAACCCCGGACCTTTAGCTGGTGTGCCATATACTGCCAAGGATATCTTTACCGTAAAAGGCATTCAGGCTACCGCAGGTTCCAAGATCCTTTCCAATTACATCTCCCCTTACTCGGCCACAGTTGTGGAGCGCATGGAAGAAGCCGGCGCCGTGATGGTAGGCAAGGTGAATCTGGACGAATTCACTTATGGGTCTTCCAGTGAATCTTCAGCTTATAAACCGGTACCCAGGAATCCCTGGGATACCAGCCGGGTAACCGGTGGCTCATCCGGTGGTTCAGCGGCTGCTGTTGCAGCCGGTGAAGGAGCCATCTCCCTGGGCACAGATACCGGAGGATCGATCCGCCATCCAGCCTCATTCTGCGGAACAGTGGGATTAAAACCCACTTACGGCAGGGTCTCGCGCTATGGCTTAATAGCTTTTGGCTCCTCCCTTGATTGCCCTGGCCCGCTGACACGGACTGTTACTGATGCCGCGCTGACATTGCAGGCCATCGCCGGACCGGATCCCCGGGATAATACAGCCGCTGCCGTAGCTGTTCCGGATTACCTGGAAGAAATGGAAAAAGATATCCGCGGCCTGCGAATAGGTCTGTCCGAAGAATTTTTCCGTGTGACGTATTTTGATTCGGAATCGATGGAGCTGGTTGAAAACCCGATCGATCCCCAGATCAGGGATGCAGTGCTCAGCGCGGCGGGTTTCCTGGCCCAGCTGGGGGCTGATATAGTGATGGATGTGCCCCTGCCTCATACCAAATACGGTGTGCCAACCTATTTTGTGATCTCCCGTGTGGAAGCCAGCTCCAATTTATTACGTTATGATGGTGTGAAATATGGATACAGGACAGAAAAATCATTTGCCGACCTGCGTGAACTGTACCGCAAGACCAGAGGGGAAGCATTTGGTGTAGAACCTAAATTGCGGATGTTGATGGGGATCTACTTAAGCGCAGCCCAGTTTGATAAGGGATATTATGAGTTGGCCCTAAAAGCCCGGGCCTTGATGCGGCAGGATTTTGATACTATTTTTGACCCTAAAGGGAAATACAAACTGGATGCCCTGTTAACGCCTACCGCACCCTCGACAGCCTTCCCGATTGGAAGTGTCTATGGCGACTCGGTTCTGATGCAGTACTCTGACCAGCTTACGGCCACGACCAACCATGCCGGCATACCGGGGTTGTCCATTCCGGTTGGATTTGATAGGGATAATTTACCGATCGGCGCCCAGGTCTTGGGCTCGGATTATTCAGAAGGCCTTTTACTCCGGATTGCTCGGGCATACGAGAAGGTCACAGAAAATGAAGACTGGCGGGTGAAACGACCGCCGATATTATCTAAAAATGGGAACTGATCTGGGCTCAATCCTTGTAGTAGGCAATGTAACGCTGGATATCATCTGTAAAACTGTGGATGATGTGCCGCGCTACGACTCAATTACTTTCCAGGATGCGGCAGTCACTCCCGGCGGCTGCGCTTCCAACGTTGCCATCGGCTTGGCCCGCCTGGGAGAAAAACCCATTCTGGTTGCCTGTCTGGGAGATGGCCAGATGGCAGACATGCTGATGGATACCTGGAAAGAACAGGGTGTTGACACCCGTTATGTTAAAAGGCTCCCGGGCAAAGGCACTGGTGTCAGCGTTGGATTGGTTGATAGTGAATTCCAGCCCCGTTTTATACACACATCCGGCGCCAATGCTGAGCTGCGTGGGGAGACCCTTAATCTAGATATATTCAAAGAACAAGCAGTAGCTTTAATGCATATCGCCGGGTATTTTGTACTACCCGGTTTGTATAAACCAGGTTTTGCTGACACCCTTGCCACGATCCAAAAGGCTGGAGTTTTCATTTCGCTGGATGTAGTCCGGTCTCCGGCTATGAAAAACCCCGAACAGTTGTGGAATATCCTGGGCAATTTGGACCTGTTTATGTGTAATCTGCAGGAAGCGAAAATTTTGACCGGATTTTCGAATCCTGACAGGGCAGCAAGTGCATTTCGGGAAAAAGGAGCCCAGTCAGTGATCATTAAACTGGGAGCAGAAGGCTGCTGGCTGTCCACCCAAACGCGAAGTACTCACGTTCCGGGAATACCGATAAAACAGATAATTGACACAACTGGTGCCGGGGATGCCTTTGCGGCCGGATTAGCATCGGCATTAAGACAGGGAAAGGATCTTGAAGAGGCTTGCCGTTTTGGTGTCCGGCAGGGAGCACTGACATCCGGATATCTTGGCGCAGTCCGGCTGGATTAATGGGTAGAGGATTTATGATCGATTGGATTGCATTTGACGCGGATGACACGTTATGGAGGAATGAAGAATATTATCTCGAGGGCAGGGATAGGTTCCTGGATATTCTCCTGAAGTATGATCTGGATGCTGCTGATATCGAGGAGTTCGATCAATTCGAAGTTGAGAATATCCAGTACTTCGGATACGGAGTAATGAGTTTTGTGCTTTCGATGATCGAGATCGGCATCAAGCTGACGGAGGGGAAGATCCACCCGGCTGACATCCAGCAGCTGATCAGCCTGGCAAAGGAAATGCTCTCGCACGAGGTGGAGGTTTTCGAAGGTGTCAGCTCTGTCCTGGAAGTACTTTCAGCGAATTTTCCCTTGATGTTGATTACCAAGGGGGATCTCCTGCATCAGCAGCGGAAATTTGCGGCCTCGGGATTAGCCCATTATTTCCGGGCCGTTGAAGTAGTCAGTGACAAGTCTCCCGGAGTGTATGAGGGCATTCTGAATCGCTACAATATAGAGCCAAAAAGATTCTTAATGATCGGCAATTCACTGCGATCGGATATCCTGCCGGTTCTGGAGCTGGGAGGCTGGGCAGTCCACCTTTCCGAGCATCCCACCTGGTCTCATGAAGATGATCCATCGAATCATCTGGACCAGGAACGCTACCTGGAAGCGGAAGGCTTATCACAGGTATTGGCAAAGCTGGTTGAGGCGGGTTTGTTTTCAAGGTAGAGATTGATGGTTTATTTCCTGGGCTGGATCCTGTTTACGATCATATTGCTGGGTTTTACGCTGGCTCGTTCCCATCCCTATCGTTTTCCCCGATTTTTGGTCTTTGAGAGCATTCTTGGTTTGATTTTTTTGAATGCCGCTGTCTGGTTCCTCGATCCTTTTTCCGCTCGGCAAGTTTTATCCTGGATCTGCCTGGCAGGCTCATTATTCCTGGCCGGCCATGGTTTTTTCCTGATAAAAACTAAAGGTGATCCGCAAGGCGATTTTGAAGATACTACCAGCTTGATCACCAGCGGTGTTTACGAATATATCCGCCATCCCCTCTATACATCGCTTCTGTTATTCAGCATGGGCGCATTTCTCAAGGACCCATCACTGCTGGGAACAGGATTGGTGGTCACTACGGTCATTGGTGTGTACCTGACGGCTAGTATAGAAGAAGGACACAATCTGGAACGCTTCGGGAGTGCCTACCAGAATTATATGGATCAAACCAAGCGTTTTATTCCGAAAATTTTCTAAACACAGCCAGGTTGCTGAAGCTATGAAGATCCTTGAAAAACAAGCCTACCATTTAATTTCCATTCTGGTTTTGGTTGGCGGGATCTGGCTCGCTGCCCGGGGAAAGATCCTGGAAGGAGCGTTTCTGGGGTTATCCACCAGAACCTGGTTGTTCCTGTCTGTCCTGTTTCCGGTGCTACACCAGATCTATGTGGTAATCGGCTGGCGGGGCGAATTATATTACGGCTGGTTATCCAAAACACTGGGCGAGAGGGCCTTTGCTGCCTGGGCGGTTGGATTTATGATCTTATTTCTGGCGCGGCCGATCACAATCTTTGCCCTGGCGATTGCCAACCGGGGCACTTTAGCAATTCCTCTCTGGATCAATATTCCTCTGATAGGCATCTGTCTGGGGATTGTGGGCTATATGGGGTATTCTTTTGTTTACTATTTTGGTGTAGAAAGGGCCCTGGGGATGGACCATTTTCGCCCGGATGAGTATCGAAATCTCCCTTTTGTAAAAGATGGAATTTTCCGCTGGTCATCCAACGCCATGTATACCTATGCTTTTCTGGCTCTGTGGTTGATTGGATTGGTCTTTAATTCCAGGGCCGCCCTGCTGGCAGCCCTTTTTAATCACATCTATATCTGGGCTCATTATTATTTCACCGAATATCCTGATATGCAGTATATCTATCAGGAAAAATGAAAAACTGCCCAGGCAGTCTAAATTGAAGGGAACTTTTCAGGTCTTCTGACCGTCATCTCCTCACAAGTGGAATATTCTCAGGAGGAGAGCTATGGTTTCCCCTATAAACTTTCAATTCAAAATCTTTACCAGCCTTGTTTTGGTTTTATTGGCTTTGTTGGGTTTTGCTCAACCTGCCCTGGCAGATGGCATTATCATTCCGGATCCGCCCCCCTGGCCGGATCCTCTTCCACTGCAAGAGAGCTGGCTGACCATTGGTTATCATCGGGTATCGGTTTCTATTTCGGACCAGATTGCTGTCACCAGGGTAGAGCAGGAATTTCTAAACGAATATGACTGGGAAGTGGAAGGAACTTATATCTTTCCCATCCCGGATGGCGCTTCGATCTCAAAATTCATTATCTGGGTGGATGGGCAGCCCATTGAGGGAAAAATCCTCCCAGCTGATCAAGCCAGGCAGATCTACGAGGATATTGTCCGCCAACGCCGGGATCCTGCCCTGTTGGAATATATTGGAAAAGGGGCAGTCCAGGCCCGGATCTATCCTATTCCACCTGGAGGTTCAAGGAAGATCGAGTTGGAGTACAGTCAGGTATTAAGCCAGGAAAATAGCCTCATCAAGTATGTCTATCCACTGAATACAGAGAAATTTTCAGCCCGCCCCCTGGAGGATTGTTCTGTGCGGATCGAATTAACATCCTCCCGATCCCTGAGGGCAGTCTATTCTCCGACCCACCAGGATCGGGTTTACATTCAAAGAGAGGGAGATCATCAAGTCATTCTGGGTTATGAAGAATATAATGTGCTCCCGGATCAGGATTTTGAATTAATCTATACTCACAGTGATGATGATGTTGGCCTGCATTTGTTGACTTATCCAGATCTTGATGTCGGCCGCGGGTTTGGGCAGGAGGGTTATTTTTTACTCTTAGCTGCTCCATCTGTGGAGATCGATCAGGTCATTCCCAGGGATATCGTCCTGGTCCTGGACACTTCGGGGTCCATGGAGGGTGACAAACTATCTCAGGCCAAAGAGGCAGCCAGGTATATACTGACCCATCTCAATCCAGAGGATAGATTTAACGTGATCGCTTTTTCGACTGGAGTAAAACATTTTGACTATCAGCTCCAGCCGGTTTCTAAAGCATCCCGGGCCATCTCATGGATAGAAAGTATGCCTGCTTTGGGAGGCACCAATATCAATCAGGCCCTGCTTGAAGCTGTCGCGCAGCGCAATCCGACCGAGGATAGCAATACCGCGCGCCCACTGGTGGTGCTGTTTTTGACAGATGGGCTGCCAACTGAAGGGGAAACAGAGATCGATCAGATCCTGGCCAATACAAAAAACAATTCTACCCATTACCTGCGTTTATTTGCGTTTGGGGTAGGAGATGATGTAAATACCGAGCTGCTGGATTCCCTTGCGGAAGATAATCGGGGATTGGTGAGTTATGTGCGTCCTGATGAGCGGATAGACGAAGAGGTATCAGAGCTTTTTTCAATGATCCAGACCCCGGTCCTGTCCAATCTGGACTTGGATTTCGGGGGTATCCTGGTAGAAGAGATCTATCCAGCAGAGCTGCCCGACCTGTTCTCCGGTACTCAGTTGCTGATCGCAGGCCGCTATCGCTTGGCGGCAGGGGAATCGGGAAAGTCAACCATCCGATTAACTGGCTCAGTGAATTCTGAGAAGCGGGTTTATTCTATCAGGGGGGACTTCCGGGCGGGCTCAGAATTCAGTGAAGTAAACAGTTTTATCCCCCGACTGTGGGCGACAAGGAAAATAGGATATCTGCTGAACCAGATCCGACATCAGGGAGAGAATTCTGAATGGGTGGATGCGGTAATCCAACTCAGTATTCGCTACGGGATCATCACCCCCTATACCTCGTTCCTGGTGGAGGAAGATGACCTCTTCTCAGGAGAGGGTTGGGAAGAAGAAGCCCACGAATTGGCACAAGACTACGCCGGGGCGGCAGTTGGAGCGGAAGCGGTGGATAAGGCTGACGCGGAATCCAATTTACGCGCTGCAGAATCCGTGCCGCAGGCCGGGATGCCGGTAGATCAGTATACCGGCGATATTCTTGAATCAAAATGGAAGTATGTAGGAGATAAGACTTTCTTCCTGCAGGAAGAGATCTGGATCGACAGCCGGTATGATGCTTCTACCATGGCTCCAACTGAAATTGGATTTGGTACAGAGGTGTATTATCAGCTACTTGCCTCCCGACCGGACTGGGGAAAATACCTGGCCCTGGGAGAACAGGTGATCTTCATTGCCGATGGTGAGGTTTATCAGATTGTTCCGGAAGAGCAGGGTATCAGCAGCCTGCCTTTCAGGTTAACACAACCTGAAAACACATCTCAAGTAAATGAGGAGACCGGTTTTCCTGTGTTTACTGGTTTACGGTCACTCTGTTCTGCACCATTACTGGCTGCTTTGGCGCTGTTGGGTGTGAGGTCCAAGTTTATTTGATAAAGAAGATCGTATTTGCTTTGTCTGGCGGAGCCAAACGTCGGCGCAAGCCGACGTTGAAATCCCACAGAGATACAAGGTCCATATTTCCTTCCAGGGTTTCAGATAGGGTGGGAATTAAACGTCCCCGAACGGGGACGTTTGGCTCCGCCCTTTTAAGGACTTCCGTTCTATATACAAAAAAAAGGCGACGCAGCGCGTCGCCCTCACTATTCTTCCAATAATATTCTGGATCGTAAGTTATTCCTCTTTTGATCTCAAGCGGGGAGCGATCTTGTTGTAAATCCAGGCTATTAATAAACCGAGAAAAAATCCGTCAAAAAAGCCATATACCAAAGCCACCAGGCTGCCCAGAGGGCTGACGGTGAAACCAACATAAGTATCGCTGACAAAAGCGATCTTCTCATGCGTGATACCTTTTGTGAGGATATACCACCAGGTCAGGCCAAACCAGTTAAACCCCCAGACTAATCCAACAGCAAGGGCAAAGGCTTTGATATTGAGTTTCATATCGACCATCCTGGACCATTCTATTTTCTTACATTATACAAAAAAATAAGTCTCCCTGGTTTGTTTGATTATTGGCAAGTTTTTATTTCAGGAAGAAAACTGATTCGTGATGTAAAAAAAAACTCTAAACGATCTGTAAGAAAGCATCAGTGCATATCTTCTAATAAATGTAATATGACAACATAGCCCTTGTTATACTTTGCACTTAGGACAGATTTTGCTTATATAGGACCTAAATTAGCCGAGTTTAGAGGTATATCCAGGAGTTGTGGAAGATGAAAAGGGTTGTCATTTGGGGGGCTGGATATTATCACGAAAAAGAAAATGAGCAAGTTAAACGTGGCCACAATCGGTAATCCGAATATGCATCCCTGGTTTCACATTCCCTCGTTGATGGGTGTGCTGCCCGATATGAGTACAGCTGCATACTGGATGATGAGGGGAGAGATCAAGAAACTGGGATTTCCGCGAGTTCCCGAGTTCATTGAACTGTTAATTGACGCTGGCACCTATGTTTATGGCTGCAATATGTCTATGGATAAGATGAAATTAACCGAGGACGATCTGGCTGACGGCGCGACAATACTTGGCGCCATGGAATTCATGGACCTTGCAGAAGGGCCGCAAATCGTATTTGTATGAGAGTTAGATCCAGAAATATACAAAAAAGCCTTGTAAAATATTTACAAGGCTTTTTTTACTCTTTGGAAATGAGTTTAGTCTTCTAATTCTTCTATTTTTCCTGATGCCAGGTGATATTTGCTGGGGCTTTCCCCGGGCCTGAAACCACACAACACGATCAGGGCATTGGCAACTGTGTGGCCAGGATTGTGCCATTTATGCTCCAGCCCAGCTGAGAATAACAAGGCGTCCCCGGCTTCGAGAGTGTAAATATCTTCGCCAACCTCATAGACAAATTCGCCCCGCAGGCAAAAGACAAACTCATGACCGGAATGGGACATCGGGAACCGTCCGCTGCTGCTGCCAGCTTCCAGGGTGATCATAGAAGGTTCTACAGATCCTTCATATTGGGACCCGCCCAGGCCTTCCCATAAACCCCGGTAAAGAGGGATGCGGTTGCGTTCAGACGCTTTGACGAGCACAACGTCCTGTTTGGGAGGAGTTTCCTCAAAAAAGGCTGTTACCGGTATTTCTAATGCTGTGGCAATTTTATAAAGAGTGCTCACTGATGGTGAAGACAACCCTCTTTCAATGACGCTGAGCGCGTTTGCGGATAATCCACTAAGACGGCCCAAACCCCGGATGGAAAGCTCTCGTTCTTCCCGGAGCTGGCGCAAGCGGTCGCTGATGTTAACTGATGGTGCTTCCTGATCGTAAATATCCATATTACCTCGGCTGTTTTATTGCTTTGATTATATCAAAAGAAGAGCGAGTAAAAAGAGCAAGACTGGTTTTATTGATTAAATACAACTTTAATTCAATCTTACCGTATATTCTGTTAGATAATAAAGATTAGTGATCAGGAGAATTAGAAATGGCTATTGAAAACAAGAAACTTTATCGCTCGGTAGAAGACCGCATGATTGCAGGTGTTTGTGCCGGTATCGCAGACTTCTTTGATATTGACCCAACTATTGTACGGCTGATATTTGTGCTGGGTTTCTTTGCCTCCGTCAGTGGATTGTTCTGGGCTTATATTATCATGATGATCGTTGTGCCCGAATATGTCCCAGCAGCAGATGATATTGTCACAGCTGAAGCTGAAGATCTGCCCGCGAAATAAATGGTTTTATCAGCACCCTTAAAGAAAAAAGCCCGGATTCCGGGCTTTTTTCTTTAATCTACCTGATAAAAAAGAGATTATTCGATGAAGATCTCGACATGTTCCCGGTCTTCTTCGTCTATCACATCCACGATCTTTCCGGTCAAATTCTCAGACAGGGCTTCCTTCACAGCTTCCATCATTTGAGCGTTTTCCATCTCCGGGGTGAACTGGGCGGCGATATTTAATCCCGCATCCACCAATTTCATAGGTACATTTACATTTACCTTGGTTTTTCCGGTAGACATATCTGTAACCCGAACCCGCAGCATCTGGCTTGAAAGGGATCTTTTTGCAACCTTGTTAGCCTTTTCGCTCCGCTGGGAGAGGGCTGATATTAACTGTGATCCTTCCTGGGCCGATATTTTCCCATCACTGATCATTTTGAGGATTTTCATCCTTTCTTCGCTGGTAACCATATTCCTGCTCCTTCTTAGGAATTTATCCTAACCAATGTATATCTTTACTTTTTCACCATCATCACCGTCATCAACATCAATGGTCAACGGCGCTTCACCCTGGGAATAAGTTCCCAGCGCAAGAAGGATCTCGTCTGCGCCAGACAGGTTCATTTTCGGGACAAAACTGCCAAAAGTTCTGAGGCTCCAGGCAAAGAAACGATTCGGGATCGGAAAACTGATCGCAATCCTTTCTGGTTTTTCCCCGGGTTTCTGCTGAACTCTAAGGTGGAGCCAGGGACCTGTGCGGCTGTTCCAGCCCAGGGTCAGAAGTCCAACGCCGATCAAAAATGGGATCCAGGCTGCGACAAAACCGAAACCAATGCCATGGGCAGACCAGGCCCAGAACATCAAGGCTCCGCCCAAAACGGTGATGGCAACCCCGATCCAGAAGGGGATGACCCACCAGCTCTTTAATTTGTTAAGGTCTTCTTGATCGACTTCCTGTTCATAAACATCAGCTTGAACTGGTTCAAAACTTTCTTCCAGCTCGGCTCTGGCAATGATATATTCCTCTTCGGAACGTTCCAGACTTTCGCCAATGGCTTCAATTAACTTCATCCCTTCCTCGGGGCTGATGGTTCCCTTTTGGATCATTTCCAGGATTTCCAGGCGTTCGTTTGGGGCTGACATTATTTCTTTCCCTCCAGTGCCTTGAGTAATTGGTCGGCTTCATCGAGGGAGATCTTTTTCTCCTGGAGCATTTCCAGGATTAATAACCGCTCAGTTTCATTTACTTCCCGTTTCTCATGCTGGGTCTCTAGGAAATCTCCCAGATCGAATTCTTTCATTTTGGCTTGAGCTTTAAGTGCTTTGCGGCGCGCCTGGGCTATTTTCTTTTCAACCTTAGCCTGGGCTTTGATTGCAGCCAGCTCGGCTTTTTCTGCGGCCATTTTGCTGCTTTCTTCAATCTGAATACCGATGTTCCGCATATTCTCTTCTGAAATACCAATCCCTTCAAGGGTATCGGAGAGGCCGGAGAGTGATTCCCGAAGATCCAATTCCAGATCTTCCAGGCTGATCTTGATCTGATCGGCGGTTTGGGCTGAAAAATCAGCTCCGAAATCTCCAAA
>Ga0307418_1000201_pt1 | contig 17578 bp, 16 predicted proteins | sample SalMarWE160220MG_2_FD_202160 | JGI IMG/M metagenome (GOLD analysis project Ga0307418, IMG submission 202160) | Salt marsh sediment microbial communities from the Plum Island Ecosystem LTER, Massachusetts, United States - WE1602-20 | ecosystem: Environmental > Aquatic > Marine > Intertidal zone >...
TGCACCAGCAGAGATTGCCCGAAGCAAATTGCGGGCTTGAATGGTACCAATGGTCGCACCGCAAACGCCAACCTGACCGTCTTTGGTCAGCCGGCAGGGACCCATGCTGCAGTTTTTGCAGCACATGCCTGCGCCGCCGATATTGCAGGGAGCCATATCATCCGCTCTGGTAAAGGCAGTTTTGATCCCCATATCTTCAGCCCGTTGGAGCATTTCCTGGGTTGCGGGATCTATACTTTGTTCCTCGATCGTTCTTTTTGCTTTAGCCATTTTCATTCTCCTCGTCCACTTCTAAAATTTGCGTTTTTACAGGACCCATGCCTGGGCAGGGCCAAAGGGGAGAGCGTTGAACTCTTACATTCTGCTCAAAACTCACTGTGTTCCCAGTCTGCTCCATAGCCTCTGTATGGCGGAAATATGCGCCTTTTACATCTTCATTGGCCGGAGTAGATGGTTCCAAAGCCATTTTAAAATCCCCCATATATCCTGCTTTTTCGAGTGCATCTACCAGATCCTTTTTTGGAGTTTTTTTGTTGTTGTATTCCACTTCAACAACACCAAACCCGGAACTGGCATACACATCCGAAACGCCATCAAATTCAAGCAGAATCCGCCTGACTTCGATAACATGATGGTCTCCAAACATCGTAGGAAGTTCCAGAGACAAGCTTGCCATATTTTTTCTCCTTTCCCAAATTCCACAATTAAATTAAAAGAGGAGCAATCCTAGTCGCCGTAATTCGCCCTGGGAGCTGCTCCTCCGCTAAATCCAGTATCAAAATAACCTCTGATCCCTGGTTTCATTCGTTTGAATACCTGATACCAATAAAGTTGGGTGCAGTTTAATACAGCCTGGGCGCTGCTCAAGCAACACGTATTATAAGTTCTCATGTGTAATGGATAACGTCAACGAAGCCATAGTTAATAAAAACTATCAGGTTTAGTATACCAGTATTCAATTCATTTACCACAGCCGTAGCCCTTTATTTGATGGACAAAACTCACTCATTTTATGTGACATTTATTTATTATCCAGTATCTTTCTGCCCTCGGGAACCCCCGGAAGGTAAAAGGTGGTCAAATAAGGTATCTAGAGAATATATTACATACTCATGAAAATATCTTATCCGGTTCTCCTCAAGTTGAGTATTGTACAGAATCAGCCAGTTTCTTGTGATGAAAATCTTGTCTAAGATAAGCAAAGAAAGTTGACTCTAAATAGTACAATAGGGAAGATAAGCTCCCAACCATCGGAGCAATTCAATAAGGAGCAGGACTATGACCAAAGCCGAAAATAATAAAACCAACTTCCTCCCTTTTATCCTGGTCGGGGTGGGGTTAATGGTCTTTATTGGGATAGCACTTTATTTGCAGAGTACCAGCGGTGTTGATCAGCAAGCTCAGGATCCATTTTTACTCCAGCCAATAGAAGTTGACCAACCCGCCCCGGAGCTGACCTTATTTGATCTGGATGGCAATCCAGTATCTTTATCCGATTTTGTAGGGCAGGTAGTGCTTGTGAACAACTGGGCCACCTGGTGCCCTCCCTGCCGCCAGGAAATGCCTGAGTTCAAGGCCTATTATGATAAATATAGAGACCAAGGCTTCCAAATCGTTGCGGTTGAAGCCGGTCAACCAGAATCTGAAGTCCGCGCATTTGTCGAAGAACAAGGACTGGATTTTGTAATCCTTCTTGATCCGGGAAACCAGTCGTTGATCACTTTCCAGAACAGCTCACTTCCGAATTCCTGGGTCATAGACAGAAGAGGACACCTCCGGATGGCCTGGTTGGGCTCTATCAATCTTCCAACTCTAGAAAAATATGTCACCCCCCTCTTAGAGGAGTAAATCATGAACGCAAAAGTTGAATGGAAAGGCAGAATGTCATTTACCGGTTCGGCAGATTCAGGTTTTGAGGTCCCCTTGGGTTCATACCCTGAAGTAGGGGGGGATGATGACGGCTTTCGTCCCATGGAGCTAATGGCCGTCAGTCTGGCTGGTTGTACAGCCATGGATGTCATATCCATCTTGATGAAAAAGCGGCAGGGAGTTTTAGATTTTCAGGTGAAAGTTGAAACCGAAAGAGCCGATCAACATCCCAAAGTATTCACCAGCGCTGTAATTGAATATCATGTCGCCGGAAAAGATATTTCGGAAAGCGCGGTCTCCCGGGCAATGGAGTTATCCGCAGATGCATATTGCCCAGCCCAGGCAATGATAGGAAAAATCATCCCTTTAACCTTGAAATATTTTATCTACGAGGGAGAAAAATTAAGTGATGCAAAATTGATCAACGAAGGTCAGCTGAGGTAACCATATACCATGGTTCTCGTATTAAAAAGCGTAATCAGTTGATTACGCTTTTTGTATTTAGCTTTTCCAGAAAACAACAGGAAGGTTATTCCTTAATCGTGTTGATAAATTCGGGACTGTTCAAATGACGCTCAAGGGTATGGGTCAAATAATAATGGATAACCTCTTCCAGCCCTTTTCTAACATCCGGAGCAATGTTAAGCGCCATTAATTCCTGCAAGCTCGAGCGTTGGAAATGCCGTAAATATTTTAGGATTCTGGCTGATACCGGCCGGATATCCACCCCGGATACTGATGTCACACAGGATGGGCAGACCACTCCCCCCAATTCTCCAGAGATGTATTGATCCTGGTCTGTGATCTTTTTTCCGCAATTCACACAGATAAAGAACTCGGGCTGAAAACCTACCAGCCCTAACAGATGCAGTTCAAAAAAGTGGGTGACGATCGCAGGATCATCCCCCGAATCCAGGGCTTCTAGGACTGTTAGCAGCAGCTCATATAAATTGAGGTTACTGCCCTCTTCGAAGGTCACAGCATCAACAAGTTCAACAATATATGATCCCTGGCCAATTCCCGGAAGATCCTCTCTCAACCTGTCAAAGGAGTCTAATACTTCTGCCTGGGTGATCAAATGCAAATTTCTGCCGCGGGAGATCAGGAAAGATGAGCGCATGAACAACTCAAGGTGACCTGCAATCTTTGAGCTTGGTTTCCTTGATCCTTTCGCGATTCCAGAAATGCGTCCGAGCTTGCGAGTAAACAAGACCAGAATACGATCCGACTCTCCAAAATCTTTCCGGCGCAGAATAATTCCCTCAGTTCGAATAGAGCGTTCTCGAGCAGACATGGACACCAGGTATTTTCAAGCTGATCAGCTAATCAAAGGCAGATCAAAGATCAGGAGTAGACTTCTTTTTTCAATTCGGCGATATAGGGCAAGGTCCTGTGGGTGTCTGCGTAATCAAGGCCGTAACCAACAACCCAGACGTCAGGCAGATCAAAACCAACATAATCCAGCGGGACATCTAGCCTGTCGCGATTCTTCTTGAACAATGAACAGGTTTTTAACGATGCGGGACCTCTGCCCATCAGGGTCTGGTAGAGGTAATTCATGGTATGTCCGGTGTCCACAATATCTTCCACCACAATGACATGTTTATCAACGATTGGCTTCCGCAAGTCCAGGATCAATCTGACTGCGCCAATCGATTCAGCCGTATCGCCATAACTTGAAATAGACATGAAATCCACACTATGGGGTACATGAATCTTCCTGGACAGATCCGCAGTAAAAATAAAAGCTCCCTTCAAGATCCCGATCAAAACGACCTGGCCTGCATCCTTATAATCTCGGTCGATCTCGGCCGCAATTTCAGCTACGCGCTGCTGGATATCTTCTTCGGAGATCAATATTCTTTCAATATCCGGGTGGAGATCGGTCATCTGGAACTCCTTGTATAGGTATCTTGGGGTTGATTATTTTACTGGCCTTGCTCTATTAATTATACCTGAGCAGATCCAACTATTTAGATATTATTCCTATCTGCCAGAACCGCAGCCCATTCACCTTGCCGCAAAGTATTCCTAAACATAAATCCGCTTTGTTCTAGGCAGTTCAATATGGCCGGCAGCTGTTTTTCCAGAATACCAGATAGAACCAATTGACCTTCTGAAGTGACAATTTCCCCCAACCCCTCTTCAAATAATTCCTCCAGAATAGGAGCGATAATATTCGCTATCACCAACGATGCCCGGGGCAAGGAAAACTTCTCAGAGAGGATTTCTTGCACGGACCCCTGGTGAAAGTTACTTGTTTTATTTACATTATTCTTTTTCGCATTCTCTCTTGAAACGCGGATAGCTTCAGCGTCCGTATCCACTCCTAATATTCGTTTCACTCCCAATTTTGCAGCTGCTATAGATAAGATACCTGAGCCGCATCCCACATCGATCAGCTCGGTATGCGATTTGTCAGTTAAAGACATTTCCAGCAACGCCAGAGACAGACGGGTTGTCTCGTGTGTTCCAGAACCAAATGCCATCCCGGGATCGATATAAATCGGGATTCGCTCCGGGATCGGATTCTCCAGCCAGGAAGGAACCACGATCAACCTGTCTCCTACCGGAATCGGTTGATATCTTTCCTGCCAGGCAGCAGCCCAATTTTTATTTTCCAGTGATGAAAAAACCAGATCTGGCAGATCTGCTTTTGCTGTCAGCCCATTCAGCGCTCCCAGGATCCTTTCCCTGTATAGCAGGTCTTCCTCTTCAGGATAAAACCCGAAGATTCGGATCGGTCCGCTGACCTGGTCAAGTTCGTGGGGAAATACTTCTTCGAAAACCCTTTCCGATACCAGTCCGCCAGGTAGTATCCCGATCAGGGCGTTCCCAACCAGATCTGCCATATCCTGGTCAACTTCAATACTGAATTCCATCCATTGCTGATCTTGTTTTATTTCATTCATAAATATCAAAAAGGTGCAAACCTCTGCCAAATGGCATTGATTTGCACCTGGTATACCTGGTTAGACCTTATCAAATTATCCTCCCAGGACATTCTTCAATTTTTCTAGAAAACCCCTTTCTTGAGGAAGAACTTTGCTGTCCATTTCATCAGCCAGCTTCTCGAACAGCTCCCTTTCTTCCACTGTTAGCTTTTTAGGAATTGTCACATTAACGATCACCAGCTGATCTCCCCGGGAATTGCTGCGTAAATGCGGTACACCTTTTCCCCTCATCCGGATGATCTTTCCTGGCTGAGTCCCAGACGGGATCTTCAGTTTTACTTCTCCATCAACCGTTGGCACTAACACTTCTGCGCCAAGAGTGGCTTGGGATACATTCACTTTAAGATCCAACAGAATATCATTGTCGCGCCGGCGGAAATATTTATGAGGCTGAACGCGGATGAGCAAATACAAGTCACCTGGAGGTCCATTATTTTCACCTGGCTGCCCTTCACCTGCTAAGCGCATGCGGGTGCCATCATCCACGCCAGCCGGGATGCTGACTTTCTTGCGGCGAGTTTTTCTCACCTTCCCCTGGCCAGAACAGGTGGGGCAATGTGATTCAATGATCTTTCCCCGTCCCTGACAAACCGGGCAGGTTGTTACCTGAACCATGGAGCCTAAAAGTGTTTGCCGGGTCTGTCGAACTTCTCCTCGACCCTGACATTCTGGACAGGTTTTAGGAGATGTGCCGGGTTTTGAGCCATCACCACCGCAGGTATCGCATTTTTCGTCTTTGGTTACTTCGATTTCCTTATCCGCACCAAAAACAGCTTCTTTAAAAGATATCGCTATCTGATATTGAAGGTCGGACCCTCGGCGGGGTGCTGTTCTGCTAGCAGATCTGGAGCGGCCGCCAAAACCACCAAAACCAAACATGTCTCCGAAAATATCCGCAAAATCGGAGAAATCAACTGTTTCAAATCCGGTCCCTCCATTTGGTCCTCTTACACCCTGATGACCAAACCGATCATAGGCAGCGCGTTTATCAGCATCGGATAGTACCCCGTAGGCCTCATTGGCTTCTTTGAATTTCTCTTCTGCGTCCGGGGCGTCGTTTACATCTGGGTGGTGTTTGCGGGCCAAATTTCGGAAAGCGGTTTTTAACTCACTTTCCGAAGCATCCCTGGAAACGCCCAACACTTCATAATAATCTCGTTTCGCCATATCTCTTACCGTAAACTATCCCACAAATAAAGTTAGTCCATCATATACTCAAAGACCGGGGAGTAGTTATTCCCCGGCTTTGAGTCTCGATCACCTGAAAAGACTAAACTTCTTCAAATTCACCTTCGACAACATCGCCTTCTTCGCCGCCTTCGCCGTCACCTGCATCCGGTGCCGCACCGGGCGTATCTTGTCCGGACTCTGCGGCCGCCTGATAAGCTGCTTCACCAATCTTCTGCAAAGACAGAGATAAAGCTTCACTCAGTTCTTTCAGGCGAGGAACGTCAATTGTTTCCTTTTCCAACTCAGACTTCACTTCAGCAACTTTACCTTCAACCTCAGTCTTGATATCGGCCGGGACTTTGTCGCCCATATCTCGAAGGGTTTTTTCAGCAGTATAAGCCAGAGTATCAGCTTGGTTGCGGGTTTCGATCTGTTCTTTATTGATCCGATCATCATCGGCAAATCGCTCAGCATCCTGGCGCATTTTTTCGACTTCTGCATCGCTCAGGCCAGAACTGGCTGTAATGGTGATGTTCTGGGTCTTTCCAGTGGCTTTGTCTTTGGCGGTCACTTCCAAAATGCCATTGGCATTGATGTCAAAAGTAACCTCTACCTGGGGAATGCCGCGGGGCGCCGGGGGAATGCCATCCAGTATGAACCGTCCCAACGATTTATTATCTGCTGCCATAGCTCGTTCACCCTGGAGGACATGGATCTCGACCTGATTCTGATTGTCACTGGCCGTTGAGAAAGTTTGGCTCTCCCGGGCAGGAATAGTGGTGTTGCGTTCAATTAGCGGAGTGGCTACACCGCCCAGAGTTTCAACTGACAAAGTCAGTGGAGTAACATCGAGCAGCAATAGATCATCAACTTCTCCACCAAGCACACCTGCCTGGATAGCGGCGCCAATAGCTACCACCTCATCCGGATTCACACCACGATGGGGGGCTTTTCCGAAGAATTTTCCAACCGCTTCCTGTACTGCAGGCATGCGTGTCATACCGCCAACCAGAACCACCTCATTGATGTCACCTGGTTTCAGTCCAGCATCATCAAGTGCCTGCTGGACAGGCTTCATGGATTTTTCAATCAGGTCCATGGTAAGCTGTTCCAGTTTAGCACGGGTGAATTTCTTCACCATGTGTTTCGGTCCAGAGGCATCTGCTGTGAGATAAGGTAGATTGATCTCTGTCTGCTGCATAGTGGATAGCTCGATCTTGGCCTTTTCAGCAGCTTCCTTCAGACGCTGCAGCGCCTGGCGCTGTTCTCGAAGGTCAATGCCTTCATCTTTCTGGAATTCATCCGCCAGGAAATCAATAATTCGCTTATCGAAATCATCGCCGCCCAGGAAGGTATCACCACTGGTGGACCGCACCTGGAACACACCTTCACCCACATCAAGGATGGAGATATCAAAGGTGCCGCCACCGAGATCGTAAACTGCGATAACTTCATTTTGTTTTTTATCCAGGCCATAAGCCAGGGATGAAGCTGTGGGTTCATTGATGATCCGCAGCACTTCCAACCCGGCAATCTTTCCGGCGTCTTTAGTGGCATTACGCTGGCTGTCATTAAAGTAAGCCGGGACAGTAATCACTGCCTGGGTAACTGGTTCACCCAGATAATCCTCAGCATCGGCCTTGATCTTTGCCAGGATCATAGCCGAAATCTCGGGGGGGGAATATTCTTTCCCATCCATAATCACCCTGAGGTCTCCGTTGGGGGCTTCTTTGGTTTCATAAGATACCATCTTCCGCGCCTTTTCAATTTCGGGAGAATTGAACTTTCCACCCATAAATCTCTTGATCGATGTGATGGTGTTCTCTGGGTTAACAACGGCCTGGTTTCTTGCTGGCCGGCCAACCAGCCGCTCGTGATTTTTATTCATGGCAACAACAGATGGAATTAATCGATCGCCTTCTGCTGACGGGATAATTGTGGGTTCTCCACCTTCCATCACCGCTACACCTGAATTTGTTGTTCCTAAGTCAATCCCTATTATTTTCGCCATTTTTTCCTCCATTAATGTTCAGTTTCTTCGTTTTCTAATAATTACCTTTAAACAGCTAAGCAGCAATTCTGACCAGTGCCGGACGCAATACTTTATCACCGATCCAATAGCCTTCCTGCATTACTTCTATGATGTGTCCACTCTCATATTCCTCACTCTCTTCTTTCATCAAAGCTTCATGAATGTTGGGATCAAATACCTCACCCAGAGGATTCATCGGCTTAAGCCCTTCAGCTTCAAGTCGAGATCGTAATTTCTGATAGATGATCTCAATCCCATCTGCCCAGGTTTCTTCTTCTCCACTTTCAGGTTTTTCCTGGAGGGCCCGTCTCAGGTCATCGGCAATATCCAGATATTGTTTAATTACCTCTCCTCGGGCTATCTGTCGAATCTCAGTATTTTCCCGCAGCACCCTTTTTTTATAGTTGGCAAAGTCAGCCCTGGCTCGCTGCCAGCCATCCAGATATTCTTCTGCCTTTGCAGTCATTTCGCCTAAAGCTGCCCGTAAGACTTCCACCTGATCTTCGATAAGACCATCGTCATCCAGCTCAACCTCAGCCGCAGGATCAGCAATATCCGAATCCTGATCAAGGGAGTTCTCTCCCAATGAGTCAGCTTTGGTCTCTTCAATTTCTGATTTTATTTGATCTTTATTTTTTTTCATTCCGTGATAAATCTCCTCCGATAACGAATCAACTCTCCATTGATTCTGAAATCAGTTCACTGATCAAGTCTGACACAAAACGGACAGTGGAAACTCCCCGGCTGTACGACATTCGTAAAGGGCCAAGAATTCCTACTGCACCCATAGCATGGTCCTTCTTCCCGTAGCTAGCCAGGATCAGTGAGGTGTCTTCCAGCTGATCCCAGGTATCTTCACCGCCAATGATCACATGTACCCCGGGGGCATCACTGTCAAAAACCGTTCTGGACAACAGGTCATCCAACATAGCGCGATCCTCAAAGATCTCAAGTGTATGTTTGGCTTTCTCTGGTTCAGAGAATTCCGGTTCGGTTAACATATTGGCCAATCCATCCCGGTATACCTCACCGGAAGTTATCACTTCCGATTCTTTGATAGTATTCATAACTACCTCAAAGATCTCTTTCAGCGGAGATTCTGCATTTCCGGGTTTAATATCCTCCAGCTCTTTAGCATCCAATCCTGCCGCCAAACGATTGATCTGGGCCGCAACTCCACTTAACTTTTCCTGTGATAATGTTTCATCAAGCACCAGTGTTTGTTGGTGAACTTCACCGCTGCTGAGGACAATAACTACCAGTACTTGTCTGCCCCGAGTAGATAATAAGGCAATATTTTTAAATCTTGCCTTTTCAGTATGAAGCTGAGTCACAATGGCAGCGCCCATACTGTGTTGGGCCAACACCGATGCGGATAATGAAAGCCAGTCATCTACATCATGCCGGGCTTGGTAAAATTGATGCCGAATCATTTCCTGAATATGAGCGGGCAGCTGATCTTCTCCCATTAAGCGCCGCACATAATATCTGTATCCCGCCCTGGTAGGTACTCGACCAGCTGAGGTATAAGGTTGGGATAAAAAACCATTTTCCTCGAGAACAGCCATTTCGTTGCGAACAGTCGCTGAGCTGAAATCAAGTTGATAGTTTTTCACTAAACGGCCTGAGCTAATTGGCTCGGCAGTTTCCACATAATCCCGAACCAGCAGTGCTAAGACCAGTTTTTGTCTTTCAGATAAAACAAGCATCATTTTAACCAATTAGCAGTCTCTTGAAGAGAGTGCTAAGAACGGTTTATAGTCTATCATGGTGGTTCTTAGCAGTCAAGAAATACGGGTGCTAAAAAGGGGTTTCTTATGGGATGTTAATAAAATGGTAATTAGGGGAAGTTCGGGGGTAGTTTTGCTCGACCTGTGATCAATCCCTTCTCATCCTGGCTTATCATTCCAATCGAAGCAAGGGAAGTGGCAGAAATGCCTTTTTTTCTGAGGATCTTCAGCTTGCAGCAGGTCCTCCGCCCAGAGAATCAGGAACAGGATATCACTACTGAATACTGATGACCGATGGCTCTCCCCCAATCTAATACTTTGTATCTTCTATTTTCTGTGCGATCAATCTCCCCCATCTATCAGTTGATCTAAAAAATCCCGGTCCTCGTCTGTTAATTCAAATTTTTTCAGAAGCTCCGGTCTTCTTTCCAGAGTTCTTTTTAAAGACTGGTTCCTGCGCCAACGGTCGATCCTGGCATGATGACCAGACCTTAAAATCTCAGGGACTTTCCATTCCCGGAAATCTTCCGGACGGGTGTAATGCGGGTATTCCAGCAAACCACTGGCGTGCGAATCGTTTGCAGCCGCCATAGGATCTCCCAGTACTCCAGGGATCAACCTTACAAGCACATCAATTAATATCAAGGCCGGCAGCTCTCCTCCTGTCAGCACATAATCTCCAATTGATATCTCGTCCGTTACCAGGTGTTCTCTTACCCGTTCATCAATTCCTTCATAATGCCCGGCAATAATCCCCAATCGGTCATAACCCGCCAGCTTCTGAGCTCCTTTTTGATCCAGCAGTTTTCCCTGGGGAGTCATCAATATTACTGGACAAACGGGGGGTTGCCCCAGAACACCTTCAACTGCAGCAAAGATGGGTTCTGGTTTCATTACCATGCCGCCACCTCCACCGTAGGGAGGTTCATCCGTTACTTGATGTTTATCGGTCGCCCAATCGCGAATATTGTGAATATTTACCTTGAGATGCCCCATTTCCTGGGCGCGGAATAGAATGCTGGCATCCAGATAAGACGGAAAAACTTCTGGAAAGAGAGTGAATATATCAAATTGCATACTCCCATTCTAGCTGAGAGGTGATAGATGCGCAAGTGAGGGGATTTTCCTTTATATTAGAACCCCTCTCTGGAACTACCAGAGAATCCTTGACGCATTTTTTACGACAGTGGTAAGATGTGCGCATGTACCTTAACGGTAGTAAATGGAAAATGACCAAAAACCCTCGCCGGAGAGCCAACCCCTGGCGAATTATTCTTCTTTTAGTAGTGATTGGAGCAATCATCTATTTTAACCAGGCTGTTGTTCCGACGATAGAGCCCATTGGAATTCCAACAGTTACACCCACTGAAAATCCTGAGATTTTTCTCAACAGGGCTGAAGCATTATTCGATGAAGGTAAATTAAGTCAGGCCATAGACGCCTACAAAGAAGCCATTCGCGCCAATCCTGAAGATTCTTCATTATTCGTTTCGCTGGCCCGGGTTCAGATCCTGGCTGGTGATCACGAAGCCGCTCTTGAGAACGCTGAACTGGCTCTGCTTCGCAGCCCCGATAATCCCCTGGCCCATGTTATGAAAGCCTGGGCGCTTGATTTCATGGGTGATCTGATTGCGGCTGAAATATCCATTGAAAGGGCATTGGATCTGGCAGAAAAGAACCCGCTGGCTCACGCAGTTTACGCTGAAATTCTGATCGACAATCAGGATTTTGAAAATGCCAGTATTGAATCCCTGAGAGCGTTGGAATTGGGACCTAATCTGCTCGAAACCCACCGGGCTCGCGGATATGTGTTGTACTGGACCGGCAATTATACCGAAGCGATCCGGGAGTATCAAAGCGCTCTCAATATCAACAACGCCATACCTAATTTGCATCTGATGCTGGGATATAGTTATTATGCCAACCAAGAAAACGATAAAGCTGTAACATCTTTCAGCCAGGCAAACGCTTTAAATCCGAGCGACCCGACCCCGGATTATGAAATCTCTCGGATTTATCTTCTGGATGGTGTCTATAATAAAGCCATCCAGTATGGAGAATTGGCTGTAAAGGATGCCCCTCAGGATCCGCTCTTGCAGGGAAACTTGGGTGTCTTGTATTTCAGAAACAGGGATTTTGACCAGGCTCTAAAATATCTCAGCCTGGCTGTCCGGGGCGGCACTACAGATGATGGGGATATAGTAGAGGGCCTGCCTCTGTCCTATAAACCAAAAGTGATCGAAATCTTCTCGGCCTACGGGTTAACTCTGGCCAGGATGAATATGTGTGAAGAGGCTATCCCGGTTTTCCAGACCATGCTCGGCCAGGTTGCGGATGACAATATCGCCTTCATCAACGCCAATGAAGGGCTAGCGATCTGTTCTGCCAATCTGGTTGAACCCTCACCTACCCCAACTCCCTGATCTAATACCCATGCCATCCCAGATTGGTAATTTCCCCGGGGGCTGGCGCTTCTAAATAAACATGAATCGAAAACTTACTGGCAAACGACCAACTTTCAGCAAGGACAAGACTACTATCAACTATACATTTGTCTTGATCCTGGTTGCCTTGATCGCGGTTGGATTATGGTTTGCCTCTCAAGTCCACGATCCAGAAGGCCGCTTTGAGCCTCTTTTCCTCCCCACTCCAACAGCAACCCGGACAGTGGATTCCCTTGTTCTGGAGGGGGAAGCTTATTTCGAGGCCGGAAAGATCTTCGACCCAGAAGGAAAAGACGCCATTGATGCCTATTATGCTGTACTGGAACGCTATCCGGACAATGCTCAGGTCCGGGCTGAATTAGCTAGATTACTGACTTACTCATCCGCCCTGTTGTCCACAACAGAAGAACGCACGGAACGTTTGTCTCTGGCAAGGCAGGAGATCCAGCAAGCTTCAGATCTGGCTCCTGGCGACAGTACTGTCCAAGCTATCAGGGCTCTGGTACTGGACTGGAGTTCAACCTCGGCTGCAGCGAGTCAGGAAGAAAAATTGGACTGGATCAATGAGGCAGAACAGGCTGCTAACCTGGCAATCACCCTTGATCCTAATAACAGCTTGGCGCTGGCTTTTTACGCTGAGGTCTTACTGGACCAAAACCAAAAATCCCAGGCAGAAGAACACGCTCGTCTTGCTGTCCAGCAGGGACCGGAATTAATGGACACTCACCGGGTTTACGGCACTGTGCTGGAATCGCTGGGGGAATATCGCTACGCCATCGAGGAATTTGAAAAAGCAGCCGAGATTAACCCGAACCTGACCTTCCTCTATATCCGCATCGGTGTGATCTATCGTGCGCTGAAAGTCTATGACGTTGCCCTGGAATACTTTGCCAAGGCGATCACCATCAACCAATCCAATGGGGTGCAAGATTCCATCCCTTACATTGCCATCGCAAAAACCTACTCTCGGGATGGTGAATTTTTCATTGCAGCTGTTAATGGAGAAAAAGCCATCGCTATCAATCCCACTAATGCAGACACGTACGGGCAGCTGGGAGATATCTATGTCCGCGCTCGCAACTATGAGGGCGCTATGCCAGTATTGAAATGTGCTGTGGTTGGCTGCACTGCGGAAGAAAACGAAGTGGGCGGCGTGGCAGTCCAGGCCCTCGAATTGACTTCATTTGATGTGGCTTATTATTATGCCCGATATGGTTCTGTATTAGCAGCGCTCAGCCGCCCGGAAGAGAACTACTGCCAGGAAGCCCTCGAAGTATTGGCAGAGCTGAAAAACGCCTACGGAGATGATCCCACCCTGATGAGCATCGTGGCGGAAAACGAAGACATCTGCACCCTACTGGAAGCTACTCCTGCTCCGTGATTATCTCCCAGGCAAACCTAAACGTTATATAAGAATCATGTTAAAGCCTTTGATAAAACTTGACTTTCAAATCGAAGAAAGTTATCATAATCACCGCTAATTAGCAGTCAATATATTTGACTGCTAATACACCGTTTCAAAGACAGCTCTGAGTCGGCGTTAAAGCATTTATCTTAATACTGTGAATTCTTTGTAATTAGGAAGGAGTAGAAATCTATGGCAGGAAAGCAAATCGTATTTTCAGAAGAGGCCCGACGCAAATTGCAGGTCGGCATGGACAAACTGGCGAAAGCCGTTATCACTACCCTCGGCCCCAAGGGGCGCAATGTTGCCCTGGACCGAAGTTTTGGCAGCCCCACCATCACCCACGACGGTGTGACAGTTGCTAAGGAAGTGGAGCTTTCAGACAAGTTTGAGAACATGGGTGCTCAGCTTCTTAAAGAAGCAGCCACCAAAACCAATGACATCGCTGGCGACGGCACCACAACTTCAACCTTGTTGGCTCACTCCATCGTTACTGAAGGCATGAAGAACCTGGCAGCCGGGTCTAACCCTATGCTGCTGAAACAGGGCATTGAAGCTGCTGCCAATGCAGTCTCCAAAGAACTTGGTAAAAATGCCATCGCCGTCACTACCAGAGAAGAGATCGCCAACGTGGCCAGCATTTCTGCTCAGGACCGTTCTATCGGTGAACTCATCGCAGATGTGATGGACAAAGTTGGTAAAGATGGCGTCATCACCGTTGAAGAATCTAAAACCTTGGCTTTTGAAACCGAATACGTAGAAGGTATGCAGTTCGATCGCGGCTACCTATCCCCTTACTTCGTCACCAATGCTGATGACATGGAAGCGGTGATTGAGGAAGCTAACATACTTATCCACGATTCCAAGATTTCTGCCGCCCAGGACCTGGTTCCCCTGTTGGAACGTTTGGTCCAGATCGGCAAACGAGACCTGGTGATCATTGCTGAAGACGTAGACGGCGAAGCTCTGGCAACTTTGGTGCTCAATAAACTCCGCGGTATGATCAATGTCCTGGCTATCAAAGCACCTGGATTTGGTGATCGCCGCAAAGCCATGCTGCAGGATATCGCTGTCCTGACCGGTGCAACTGTAATTTCTGAGGACCTGGGGCGAAAATTGGAAAGCGCCACCGTGGAAGATCTTGGTAAAGCAGAAAAGATCATTTCTACAAAAGACGACACCACCATCGTGGGTGGTGCTGGCGATAATGCCCAGATTAAGAGCCGCATCCAGCAGATCCGCAATGAGATCGACTCCAGTTCCAGTGACTACGATCGCGAAAAACTGCAGGAACGTTTAGCAAAACTGTCCGGCGGTGTTGCTATCATCCGCGTTGGCGCCGCAACGGAGACCGAGTTGAAAGAAAAGAAACACCGCGTGGAAGACGCTCTTTCCGCCACCCGGGCTGCTGTTGAAGCAGGCATCGTGCCAGGCGGCGGTGTTGCCCTGATTAACGCCACAAAGGCCATTGACAAACTCAAAATGGAGTATGCTGATGCACAGGTGGGTGTGAAGATCGTCCGCAAAGCTCTGGAAGTTCCCATGCGCAAAATCGCTGATAACGCTGGTAAAGACGGCGCAGTAATCCTTGAAAATGTTCGCCGCATCCAGGAAGAGAAAAAGAACAACAAGATTGGTTACGATGTCCTCAGCGAGGAATATGTCGACATGGTTGAAGCTGGTGTGATCGATCCCGCCAAGGTGACCCGCGGCGCGCTCGAGAATGCTGCTTCCATTGCGGCTATGATCCTGACCACAGAGGCATTGATTGCTGATGAGCCGAAAGATGAGTCCGATATGCCCCCCGGAGGTATGGGCGGCATGGGCGGCGGAATGCCAGGCATGATGTAGTACTCCGAAATTTGGACCAACATGTAGTGTGGATAGGGGTGTGATCCACACTACATTTATTTAATCTGGCTGTTCATCTTCCGTTTTTCCCTTATCTACTCGATAATCTCAGCGAGTATAATCTAAACAGATAACAACCCCCTTTTAAGGATCCCCTATGAAAAAACACCGAATTGCCATACTGCTTCTCATCACTCTGATCTTACTGACCGGCTGCAATAATAATTCAGGGCAGGAACCAGCTCCAACGTCCATTCCTCTTTCCAATCCCCAGTCTGGTCTTACTGACCCTGATATCACAGTGATCCCGCCGCTCCACCCGATATCCCTTCCCGAGGGATTTGGTATTACGGTATTCGCAGAAGGATTACAAGGGCCCCGGATGATGGCTTTTGGTCCTGACCAACAGCTCTATGTCACAGAGCCAGCCACTGGTCGTGTTTTACTCCTGCCCGATAGAAATCGGGATGGTCTTTCTGACGGTTCTGAAGTTGTGGCGGAAAACCTGATAGAGCCGTCCGGGATTGCTTTTTATCAAGATGGCTCCCTCTACGTCGCTGAAACGACCCGGATTCTTAGATTGGGAGATTCAGACGGTGATGGATATTTCCAGGACCGGGAAATAATCACTGCAGGAATTGCTGCTGGGGGTTTTACCAATCGCACGATCATATTCAGTCCAGATTGGCGGCACATCTACTTGGCGATCGGATCTTCCTGCAATGTTTGCCTGGAAAAGGATGAACGACGGGCTGGAGTAATGCGGTATAAAGCAGACGGAAGCGAAGGCCGGATTTTCAGTACTGGATTGAGGTATGTGATCGGGCTGGCTTTTAATCCCCACAATGACATCCTATGGGCCGCAGTAATGGAAAGAGAAGGATTGGATAATGATCTGCCCCCGGATACCCTCTACGGGATTTATATTGATGCAGACGGCGGATGGCCCTACTGCCACGCTGGCAGGATTATAGACCCGGATTTTGGCAGCAAGGATTCCTGCAAGGAAGGATTATTGACCCCAGCGTTTGAACTCAAAGCCCAGAGTGCTCCCTACGGGCTGGAATTTTATACGGGTACACAATTCCCACAAGAATTCAAGCAGGATGCTTTTCTAGCTCTACACGGTACTGGAACAGGAGCGGAAGCAAGTGGGTATAAGATTGTCCACATCCCATTAGGAGATGGAAAGAATGGACCGGTGCAGGATTTTGCTGTAGGCTGGTTGGACGCAAACGGGATCCCTTGGGGGGCGCCAACTGATTTGATCCAGGGGCCAGATGGGGACCTGTTCTTGTCCGATGATAAACTTGGGGTCATTTATAGGATATTCTATGTTGAATGACCTGGCAGATTCAGATCGGTACTATGAGAAGAGCACCTTTTTGACAAATCTTGACTATCGTGCTAAAATGAGCCCTGTTTCAAGAAAAGAAACAACCGGCTTTTGGAGTAATCCAACAGCAACACTGCTCTACGAAGATTATTTAGGTTTTATCGCAAGATATAATATCAAATATGTTTCAAAAAGCACTGCCCGGCCGGTTTTAACAGGCCGGGTATTTTTTATTAGACTAATAACTCTCGCTGAACAAAAAGATTTCAGACCAAGAGAGTAATGAAGGAAAAAAATGAGTAAAAACAAATTAAGAATTATTCCCCTGGGAGGTTTGGGGGAAGTCGGGAAAAATATGATGGTCTACGAATATGGGAAGAATATTCTCATCGTCGATGCCGGATTGATGTTTCCTGATAATGAGATGCTGGGTATTGATTACATTATCCCGGATTTTGAATATATCAAAGAAAATAAGGATTTGGTCAGGGGTATGGTACTCACCCACGGCCATATGGATCATGTTGGAGCAATCGCCCATGTTTTGGAAGAAATCAACGTGCCCCTGTATGCTACCCCGCTGACAAGGGGTTTGATCGAGAACAGCCTGTCAGAAAATGGCTTGCTGGATAAAACCACGATCAACACTGTTCATGCCGGCGAGAGCGCAACTATTGGTCCTTTTGAAGTGGAGTTTTTCCATGTCTGCCACTCTATCCCAGACAGCGTAGGTCTGGGTATCACCTGCCCGGATGGATTAATTGTCCATACCGGAGACTATAAATTC
>Ga0307418_1000204_pt1 | contig 17481 bp, 13 predicted proteins | sample SalMarWE160220MG_2_FD_202160 | JGI IMG/M metagenome (GOLD analysis project Ga0307418, IMG submission 202160) | Salt marsh sediment microbial communities from the Plum Island Ecosystem LTER, Massachusetts, United States - WE1602-20 | ecosystem: Environmental > Aquatic > Marine > Intertidal zone >...
CCCCGAGAGGGCGCCCGACACACCGACCTATATTGGGCTCAGCTTCGAGGGTGGTGACTGCGTGGCCCTCGACGGCAAAGTCATGACTCCGGCGGCGCTGCTCGCCGAGCTCAATCGCATTGGCGGCACCAATGGTATCGGCCGCAGCGACATCGTGGAGAACCGGTACGTGGGCATGAAGTCCCGGGGCTGCTATGAGACCCCGGGTGGAACAATTCTGCTGAAAGCCCACCGGGCGATCGAGTCCCTCACCCTGGACCGGGAGTCCGCGCATCTGAAAGACGAGATGATGCCCAGGTACGCAAGCCTCGTCTACAATGGCTACTGGTGGAGTCCCGAACGGCGCATGCTACAGGCCGCCATCGACCAGAGCCAGGCGGTGGTGAACGGTGAGGTGCGGCTCAAGCTCTACAAGGGCTGCGTCATGGTGGTGGGACGCAAATCGGATACGGATAGCCTGTTCGACGCCTCCATCGCCACCTTCGAAGAGGACGCTGGCGCCTACGACCAGGGCGACGCCACCGGCTTCATCCGGCTCAACGCCCTGCGCTTGCGCGTTGCGGGGCGGAAGCGGCAATAGGCCAAGGGCCGGCAGGATCGTAACGAAGCATCAGGTAAGCGATGCGCCCACCTCGCCTCCGATGGTCCACAACGACAACACGGTCTTGCGGCTTCTCAGCGCTGGTGGCTGGAAGCTGGTGGCGGGCAGCTTCATACCCGCATTAGGCGGGCAGCCGGGCAGGCTGTTCGCCCTGAGCCTTCAGCTCCTCGAAAGGATCAGGGCCCACGCGTTGCTGGCCCGCTGCCCTGAGGCGCTCCATATAGTCGAACCATAGGGGCTGCCACGCGCGGCCGAGCTTGTAGAGGTACTGCCAGTCATACAGACCGGAGCTGTGACCGTCGTCGAAGAAAATCTTGGCCGCGTAACGACCCACCTGCTGCAGGTCCGTGATGTTGACCTGCTCTTTGCCGACCTGAAGCGTGGCCGAGTCGGGCGAGTGTCCCCGCACCTCGGCGGACGGCGAGTAGACCCTCAGGTACTCGCACGGAAGACGGAAGCGGGCGCCATCGTCATAGGCGACCTCCAGCGTGCGCGATTTCCGGTGAAGCTTGATCTCCGTCGGCAGAGGGTGGTTTTCCACGATGCAGCGTCCTGTCGTTCGGCTATCCTGAGTAAATGTGGACCTGATCCGGGTTTGCAATGCGCCCCCTCAGGTCTGCGCCCCTAGGATCCGGGCCAGCTCCAGCCGCTCAGCGAGGGCGGTGGGATTCCAGCTGGCGTCGTTGCCCATGGCTTCTGGCCACCCGCTCGCATGACGCTGGACGAGGTTCGCTAACATATCCATGTGGGCAGCGGCATCATTGAGGGCCGGGATGTACCCGTACTCCCGCCCTCCGGACCCGAGGAAGTATTCGCGGTTCTCGACGGCAATCTCTGCCAGGGTTTCCAGACAATCGGCGGAAAAGCCAGGGCAGATCACATGTACCTTACCGACCCCTCGCCGTCCCCAGGACTTCAGGATCTCGTCCGTATACGGCTGCAGCCACTCCTTGTTACCGACACGCGATTGGAATGAGATCTGCCAGCGCTCGTCCGACAGATCGAGGGCCTCAGCCACAAGGCGTGCGGTCTTCCGGCACTGGCAGTGATAGGGGTCGCCATTGAGAAAGTACTCTTTCGGGATGCCGTGGAACGAGAACAGAAGGCGATCCGGCCGGCCATGCTCCGCCCGGTACGTATGAATGCTCTCGGCAAGCGCCGCGACGTAGGCGGGATCGTCATGGTATTGGTTAACAAAGCGCAGCTCAGGCACCCACCGCCAGCTGCGGAGCTCTTTTGTGACCCCGTCGAACGTTGAGGCCGTCGTGGGTCCGGAATACTGGGGATAGAGCGGCAGTACCAGGAGGCGCCGCGCATTGGCGGCCCGCAACGTCCCAAGGCCGGCAGCGATGGAAGGGTTGCCGTACCGCATGGCCAGCTCCACCCGGACCGGGCCGGGAAGACGGGCGCTCAGCCGCTCCTGGAGGGCTGCGGCCTGGCAAAGGGAAATGGCCTTGAGAGGAGAGCCTTCTGCCGTCCAGACGGATGCATAGACCTGGGCGACCCGTCGAGGCCTGACCCGGAGGATGATGCCGTGAAGCACCAACCACCACAGTACGCGCGGCAGCTCCACCACGCGGCGGTCGCTCAGGAACGCCGCGAGATAGGTCCGCAACGCGGGGGCGGTCGGCGCCTCGGGCGTTCCGAGGTTGAGCATGAGCACCCCCAGCGACTCAGGTGCGTCGTGTCTGAACTCCGTTTCCTTCTGGTATTTCATCTGCCTAGATTCGGGACAGCGACGCGCCGGATGCTGGTCTCGCTCTCAAGGATGCACCTGCGTCATCAGATGGTGGTAAAGGGCGCGAAACCGGGCGGGATCGGGTGTGCCGAATACCGGGTCGTTCGCGTCGGGCGCCGCCTCGGCAAGCTCCTCCCAATCGTCCGGCGAAAGGTACCGGAGGACCAGGGGAAACGCCGCGGTGTCTTCCAGCACCATGTGCCTGCGCAGCGTATCCACCAGCTCACGACCTTGGCTCTCGACCTGGTCGCGGCGCAATACCTCCTCGTGCACCACACCCTCCAGAGACTGGCGGAACCGCCGATTGAGCTCCGCCAGGATCCTGTGCTGCTGCATCAATATGCCGAGGACCGGCTGGTCCGCTCCGGCTCGCTCCAGCACACGGCGAAATATCAGGTCTTCGGTGGGGTGGTGAACCTGGTCCGCATATGTCTCCATGTACTCGAGCATCTCGCAAATGAGCTCGTAGTCGGGCTCGACACCCGCGTGAAAGTCATTCAGCAGCTTGTCGAGCAGATCGAGCAGCCGGGCGAGGCGCCTGTGCTCCAGGTCAAGACGTTCCAGAAGGCGATTCATGCGTCCCTCCTGTCTGGCGCAACCAAGCGTACGGAGCCAGGTGAGCGGCCCCGGGCATTCAGAGCGATCAGAGGTCAGGCTAGTATGGCACCAACCGGCTCGTTTCCAAACGCCAAGGTAACAGCCATGGCGGCAGCGCCACCCCGGCGAATGTAAGGCGCTGCCACCATGACCGTTTCCCTCACCCCGGCCCTCTCCCCAGCGGGCAAGGGGGATGCGGAGCGCGCCAAGCGCGGCTTTCGGTAGCGCTCAGGCGGCAGATGCTGCCGGGTCGGCCCCCTTCAGGGAACGATGGATCAGCACATTCAGCATGCGCAGGGTCGCATTAATGGCGGCGAAGACCTGATTGTAGTGCACACCACGGGTACGCAATTCCCCCTTCTCCCCGTTCCAGGTGATGATGCATTCGGTCAGGGCATCGCTCCGCCCGCCCTTCGGGATACGGACCTCGTAGTCGAGCAGCTCCGGCAGCGCCAAGCCTCGCTTCTTGAGGACCTTACCCAACGCATTCATGAAGGCATCGAAACCGCCGGTCCCGCTGCCCGCGGCGTTGAAGACCTCACCCTCCACACGAATGCGGATGCTTGCCGTCGACTCCAGGTCCATGCTGCTGGTAAAGCTGCAGGCGAGGAGCTCCAAGTGCTCGTAGTCCTTGCTCTCCAGGACCTCGGCGATGATGAACGGCAGGTCCTCGGTGGTGATGATCTTCTTCGAGTCGCCCAGCTCCACGATCCGCTTCAGGACTTTCCGTTGGTTCTCCTCCGACAAGGTGATGTCGAGCCACTCCAGATTCTTGAGGAGCGAGGCCTTGCCGCTCAGCTTCCCCAGGGAATACTTGCGTCGGCGGGCAAAGCGCTCCGGGCTCAGACGCGTATGGTAAAGGCTCCCCTTCTTATCCCCGTCCGCATGGATGCCCGCTGTCTGGGTGAAGGCGTCCGCACCAATGATCGGCGTGTTGTCGGCAATGCGTTTGCCGGAGAAGTATTCGACCAGCTCGCTGACCCGGGCAAGGTGGGTCTCGTCGATCCCCAGGTCGATGCCCAGCTGATCGCGCAGGTTCACCGCGACCTCCGCGAGCGAGGCGTTTCCCGCACGCTCGCCCAGACAGTTGACGGTGCAATGCACCGCGGCGGCACCGGCATGGGCCGCCGCCAGCACGTTTGCCGTGGCCAACCCATAATCGTTGTGGGGATGGAAATCGAACTTGAGCCCCGGGAAGCGCTCGATCATGTCCGTCACTGCGGCGAAGACCCGTTCCGGGGTCATGACCCCCAGGGTGTCCGGCAGCATGAAATGGCCGATCCCCGCTTCCGCTATCCGCTCCACCAGGGCGTAAACGTAGGCGGCATTGTCTCGGTACCCGTTCGACCAGTCTTCCAAGTAGAGATTGACGGCGAGCCCCTTGTCCAACGCGATGTCGATCGTTTCGCGCACGTCCTCCAAGTGCCGCTCGAGCGTCTTGCTCAGCTGCTGCCGACAGTGCCGCTCGCTGCCCTTGGCCAGGAGATTTATCACCCGCCCGCCGGCCTGGCAGATCCAGTCCACGCTCCTGCCACGGTCGACGAAGCCAAGCACCTCAATGCGGTCCACGAGGCCCTCTTCACCCGCCCAGCCGACGATCTTGGAGACGGCCTCCAGCTCGCCGGAGGACACGCGGGCGGATGCGACCTCGATACGGTCCACCCGCACCAGCCCCAAGAGCGCCTTGGCGATGTTGGTCTTCTCGTCGGGGGAGAAAGAGACGCCGTGCGTCTGCTCCCCGTCGCGCAGGCTCGTGTCAAGGATCTGAATGGTCCGGCCCAAGCCGTTCATGCTGGGTCCTCAGCTCGAAATGGCAGCCAGGGTGTCGCGGATGCAGGCGCGCACCGCCTGCTCGTCCGCATCGAGGAGCACAGAGCGAGCCTCCTTGTCCATTAGTCCCCGCAGGGACGGCGGCGGCGGCGCCTCGACACCAACGGCTTGCCGCACGGCTTCGTTGAACTTGGCCGGGTGCGCAGTGGCCAAGCAGATCGCATGCTGACGGCCGCGGGCAGCCCGCACGCCGATTGCGGTGTGGGGATCGAGGATGTAACCGGTCGCTGCGTAGGTCTCCCGGATCTGATCCAGAGTCTCCGGGTCGCTGGCCTCCGCCGCGTCGAAATCCTCACGCACAGCCCCGTGCTGCTCTATAGTCACGCCCATGCGCCCGCTTCCCCGCAACTCCTCGAGCAGCGCCCGAACAACGGCCGGATCTTCCCCGACAAGGTAGTACAGGTAGCGCTCGAAGTTGGACGCCATCTGGATGTCCATGGCGGGGCTCAGGGTCGCGTGGACCTCCCCCGCCGCGTAGACACCCTGTTGCACAAACCGCGTGAGAATATCGTTGGTGTTCGTGGCGATAATGAGCCGATCGATCGGCAGCCCCATGCGCTTGGCCATGTACCCGGCAAAGATATCTCCAAAATTACCGGTGGGCACCGAAAAGCTTACCCGATGCTCCGCATCGCCGCCGGATACACGGCCCCACGCGTAGAAGTAGTAGACCATCTGGGCCAATATGCGTGCCCAGTTGATAGAGTTGACGGCGCCAAGACCGTGCTCGGCCTTGAAGCCCAAGTCATTAAAGAGTGCCTTAACGATTCCCTGGCCATCGTCGAAGGTGCCCCGGATCGCCAAATTGTGCACGTTCGCATCCAGCACTGTGGTCATCTGCCGCTCCTGGATAGGCGAGACACGGCCGTGCGGATAGAGAATGAAGATGTGGATCCGAGACTTGCCGCGAACGCCGGCAATGGCTGCCGATCCCGTGTCACCCGAGGTGGCGCCAACGATATTGAGGCGTCCGCCATCGCGGGCGAGGAGGTATTCGAACAGGTTGCCTAGGAGCTGCAAGGCCACGTCCTTGAAGGCTGCCGTGGGCCCGTGAAAAAGCTCGAGGATCCGGCGCTCGCCAGCGGAGACCACGGGTGTCACCTCGGCGTGGGAGAAGGACGCGTAGGAGCGGCTCACCAGGTCGACGAGATCCCCCCGGGAAATGTCTCCCCCGACGAATGGGGAAATGACCTCCACCGCGAGATCCTGGAAGCGCAGCCGAGCCCATCGGACGAGGTCCTCACGCTCAAGCCGGGGAATGCGCTCCGGGACCAGAAGCCCACCGTCGGTACCGAGCCCCATCATGACGGCATCCGCAAAGCCGACCGGCGTTACGCCGCCTCGGGTACTGACGTACTTCATGGTCGTCCCTTCATCACTCGAGCCAGCATCCCGCACAAACTCTCCACGTTAGGTAATTCTGCCGATCAGATCAAGCATAAACGGTTCGCTAAGGGGCTGTGGCGCGGGCAGGCCAGGCGGCGTCCAGTCCGGTAGCGAGACCGGCGACGAGCGTTTAGTATTGACCGCCGACCCACGCAAGCCGCACCGCTAAAGGCTCCCGCTGCTGGCGGGGGTTCGCCGCCACCAGAATAGAGGAGACGGCTCATGTCTGAGCACAAGATCTATGAAATCCCGCCGGACATCGAGGGCTCGGCGCATATCGACGCCGCCCTTTACGAGACCATGTACCAGCGGTCGGTGGAAGATCCGGACACCTTCTGGGCGGAGCAGGCGAGGCGCTTCGTCAGCTGGTTCCGGACATGGGACACCGTCTCGGATTACAGCTACGACGCCGACAACTTGCACATCAACTGGTTTGCGGGCGCCAAGCTGAACGCCGCCTACAACTGTCTGGACCGGCACCTAGAGACCCGCGGCGACCAGATCGCCATCGTGTGGGAGGGCGACGACCCGGATGAGGTTCGCAAGATCACCTACCGGGAGCTACACGCCGAGGTATGCAAGCTCGCCAACTCCCTCAAGTCTCGTGGTGTCAAGAAGGGGGACCCGGTCTGCATCTACTTGCCGATGATCCCGGAGGCGGCAGTGGCTATGCTTGCCTGCGCCCGCATCGGTGCACCCCACTCGGTCGTGTTCGGCGGCTTCTCGTCGGACAGTCTGCGGGACCGGATTCTCGATTCCGACTGCCGCACCCTGATTACCTCGGACGAGGGCGTTCGCGGCGGACGCCGGGTTCCCCTCAAGAAGAACGCGGACACCGCGCTGCGGGACTGCCCGAACGTCGCCACCGTTGTCGTCGTAAGGCGCACCGGCGGTGAGGTTGCCTGGACGGAAGGGAGGGACGTCTGGTATCAAGAGCTGCTCTCTGCGGCCTCCGGCGACTGCCCGCCTGAAGCGATGGATGCGGAGGACCCGCTCTTCATCCTGTATACGTCAGGCTCCACCGGCAAGCCCAAGGGGGTTCTGCACACCACCGGTGGCTATCTGGTCTTCGCGGCCATGACGCACGAATACACCTTCGACTATCGGGAGGGCGAGGTGTATTGGTGCACCGCCGACGTGGGCTGGGTCACGGGCCATACCTATATCGTGTACGGCCCCCTCACCAACGGCGCGATCACCCTCATGTTCGAGGGCGTTCCGAACTACCCCGACGTGTCCCGCTTCTGGCAGGTCGTTGACAAACATCAGGTTGCCATCTTTTACACCGCCCCGACCGCCATTCGCGCGCTGATGCGGGCGGGAGAGGACCCGGTCAAGAACACGTCGCGGCGGTCGCTGCGGATTCTGGGCACCGTCGGCGAGCCGATCAATCCGGAGGCGTGGGAGTGGTACTACCGTGTGGTCGGCGACGCCCGTTGCCCGATCGTCGACACTTGGTGGCAAACTGAGACAGGCGGGCATCTGATCACACCCCTGCCCGGGGCGACGCGGCTGAAGCCGGGGTCGGCCGCCCGCCCTTTCTTCGGGGTGGTTCCGGCCATCGTGGATGCCACCGATGGGCATGTGCTGGAAGGGGAATGCGAAGGGGCCTTGGTCATTACCCGCCCTTGGCCCGGACAAATGCGCACGGTCTTCGGCGATCATCAGCGATTCGTGGACACGTACTTCAAGCAGTATCCCGGCTACTATTTCAGCGGAGACGGTGCCCGGCGTGATGCGGACGGCTACTACTGGATCACCGGGCGCATCGATGACGTCCTCAACGTCTCGGGGCACCGCCTCGGAACCGCGGAGGTCGAGTCCGCCTTGGTGCTGCACCCGCAGGTCGCAGAGGCGGCCGTGGTTGGTTACCCCCACGACATCAAGGGTCAGGGGATTTACGCCTACGTGACGCCGATGGCGGGTACTGAGCCCAGCGATTCGCTCAAGGAGGACCTGGTCCAGCTGGTACGCGATGAGATCGGACCGATCGCAACGATCGACGTCATTCAATGGGCGCCAAGTCTTCCGAAGACCCGTTCTGGGAAGATCATGCGGCGCATCCTGAGGAAGATCGCCGCCAACGAGATCGACACCTTGGGAGATACCTCCACCTTGGCCGACCCGACCGTGGTAAACGATCTGATCGAGAACCGAGCGGGCCGCTAGCCGCTCCGGGCCGGCGGCTGCCCCTCGCGTAGCAGCCGGGCGGGTCACATGTGCCCCTTTTCCCTCGATGCACCGACGCGGCACTGCCGCAGGTCAGCGAAGCACAGCAACATCAGTTGAGGTTGTGATTTGGGCTCCAATTTGCGAGTCGGCGTGTTCGTTGACGCCGAAAACGTCCGCTACAATGGCGGCTATCAGATGCGATACGACGTGCTCCGTCGCTTCGCCGCCCGCGAGGGCGGCAATCTCCAGCGGCTTAACACCTACCTGGCGTTCGACTCGGAGCGCGCCCGGGAGGACCAGGAATATGCCAAGAAGTCCCGCACCTACCAGCAAATGGTGCGGGATTTCGGCTGGAAGATTACCGTCAAGCACGTCCGGCGCTACACGGACGAGAACGGCAACGTCACCACCAAGGCGAATGCGGACCTCGACATGGCGGTGGATGCCATGCTGCAGGCCGGCAAGCTGGAGCACGTCTTGCTCGTCACGGGCGACGGGGACTTCCTCCAGGTTGTCAGTGCCCTACAAAACACGGGTTGCCGCGTGGAGCTCATCGGCTTCAAGAACGTCTCCCGCCAGCTTCAGAAGGAGGTCGACACCTTCTTCTCGGGCTACACCATACCCGACCTGTTGCCCGTGTCCTACGAGCCGCGCAATGATTGGGGCAAGCCCGGCTCCTGCGTACGCGGGGTCTGTACTAAGTGGTTTCCAGATAAGGGCTATGGGTTCCTGCGCTTCATGCATGCCATCTCGCCGAATCTCTGGATCACGGACCCCAGGGACAGAGGGTCACCGTACACCAGCGTGTTCTGTCACGCGAACGAGGTGGCCGACGAAGTCACAGAAGACATGCTCATGAATCGGGAGACCATTTTCGAATTCTACCTCAGCGAGAGCGAGCAGAAGGACAATGGCCTGGTCGCGAACAACGTCCGCCTCGCGTTTGCGGTCAACCGCTAGGGAAGCACCGATTTAATCGGAAACTGGTCCGGCGTGTGCGCACAGTCAAGGACTTCCAAGGCCATAGGCGCGGGAAGACGGTATTGATCGGTGCGTCCCTACACCGCGAACCGCAGAACGGGCGCCCTCGCGTTGCTTCGGTGGCGCCCACGCCATAGACGCCCGCTTGACACCACAAGGGGCTGGGGGCAGCCGGGGCAGGCATGGCTTCGTCGCGAATGGTGACGCAGGTCTACAAAATCGCCCAGGACCTGCAATAAGGTGCTTCGGGAGCTTCGATAGGAACCACGTCACTTCATGGCCAGCACCCAGAACGCAATGAAGCCCTCCGGCTTGGCGTCACGCCTGGTCCAGGATCAGCTGATCTCGGAAGAGCAGGCCCGGAGTGCTTCCAACGAGGCCCTGAAGCATCACCAGACGCTGGTCGAGTATCTGGTCGCGCAAAAGATCCTGGACAGTCACCGCATTGCGGTCGCCGCCGCGGACGAGTTCGGGGTGCCGTTGCTCGACCTCGACGCTGTCGATCTCAGCGAGCTTCCCGTCAACGTCGTCGACGAGAAGCTGATTCGTAAGCACCGGGTACTGCCCCTGTTCCGACGCGGCAGCCGCCTGTTCCTCGCCGTCTCCGATCCAACCACCCACCAAGGTCTGGATGAGATCCGCTTCAACACAGGGCTGGCCACAGACGCCGTCCTGGTCGAAGAGTCCAAGCTGGGCAGCGCCATCGACAAGGCGATCGAGTCCCAGAGCAGCACCATGTCGGACATCGCCGATGCCGAGCTGGACAACATCGACATCAGCTCGGGGGACGACGAGAGAGAACAGGATTCCGACCTTAATGTGGACGAGGCGCCCGTCGTCCGCTACATCAACAAGATCCTCGTGGATGCCATCACAAACGGCGCCTCCGACATCCACTTCGAACCCTACGAGAAGTTCTTCCGGGTGCGGTTCCGGCAAGATGGCATGCTGCGGGCGGTCGCGAGTCCGCCCATCAACCTTGCCGCCCGCCTCGTGGCACGGATCAAGGTCATGTCCCGAATGAACATTGCCGAGCGCCGGGTACCGCAGGATGGCCGCATACGCCTCAAGCTCACCAGCACCCGCCAGATCGACTTCCGGGTCAATACGCTGCCGACGCTGTACGGTGAAAAGGTAGTCCTGCGTATCCTAGATGCGTCAGCCGCCCTGGTGGGGGTCGATCAGCTCGGACTAGAGGCCGATCAGAAGACGGCATTCCTGTCCGCGATCCAGAAGCCATACGGCATGATCCTGGTGACCGGCCCGACGGGTTCCGGCAAGACGGTCTCGCTCTATACAGCGCTCAACATCCTTAACCGGCCGGAGGTCAATATCTCCACCGTAGAGGATCCAGTGGAGATCCAGGTCGCCGGCATCAATCAGGTCAACATGAACCCCAAGACTGGCTTGACCTTTGCCGCGGCCCTGCGCTCCTTCCTTCGCCAGGATCCCGACATCGTCATGGTTGGCGAGATTCGTGACCTGGAAACCGCCGAGATCGCCGTAAAGGCGGCCCAGACCGGCCACCTGGTGCTCTCCACCCTGCACACCAACGACGCGCCCCAAACGTTAACGCGTTTGGCCAACATGGGGATTCCGCCCTTCAATATCGCCTCGTCGGTGCTCTTGATCATGGCACAGCGCCTCGCCCGCCGGCTTTGCCCTTACTGCAAGGCCCCGGAGGACGTACCCCGGGAGGCTCTGCGCGAAGAAGGGTTCCCGCCGGACGATATCGACGCCGGGATCAAGATCTTCCGGCCGGTCGGCTGCGAGCACTGCGCCAGCGGCTACCGAGGCCGGATCGGGATATTCCAGGTAATGCCGGTATCGGAAGCGGTCGGTCGCTTGATCATGGAAGGGGGTAATGCCATCCAGCTCGCCGATCAGGCCAGAGGGGAGGGGGTTTCGGACCTGCGGCAGTCGGGCTTGCGGAAGGTCAGGGCCGGGATCACCAGCCTCGAAGAAATCAACCGCGTAACCAAGGACTAAATACCATGGCAGTCGCAGCAGCTCAGAGACCAAAGGCACAGCCTAAGCCCAAGCAGGAGAAGGCGCTCGTCTATGCCTGGGAAGGCGTGGACCGCCGTGGTAATCGAGTCAAGGGGCAGACGCGGGCCTCGGATGTCACGGTAGTGCGGGCAGAGCTCCGACGCCAGGGAGTCAACCCCCTCAAGGTGAAGAAGAAGGCGCAGCCACTGCTAGGCACCCGCAAGAAGAAGATCAAGCCCGGCGATATCGCCGTATTCAGCCGACAGCTCGCCACCATGATGGCCGCCGGCGTGCCCCTCGTACAGGCCTTCGATATCGTCGGGCGCGGCCATGATAATCCATCTATGCAGGACCTCATCCTGTCGGTAAAGGCGGACGTGGAGAGCGGCACCGCCCTCACCGAAGCCCTGGCAAAACAGCCCCTGTACTTCGACGACCTCTTCTGCAACTTGGTGGCAGCGGGCGAGCACGCGGGTGTGCTGGACGTGCTCCTGGACAAGATCGCTACCTACAAGGAGAAGACAGAGTCCATAAAGGGGAAAATCAAGAAGGCACTCTTCTATCCGGCAGCAGTCATCGTGGTAGCGGTGCTCGTCACCACCGTGATCCTGCTCTTCGTCATCCCACAGTTCAAAGCCCTATTCACCAGCTTCGGTGCGGATCTGCCGGCCTTCACGCTGATGGTGATCGGTATCTCCGACTTTGTGCGCAGCTGGTGGTGGGGGATCGGCTTGACCCTAGGAGCCGCCGCATACGGTATCGGAAGCCTGTGGAAACGATCGGCGAAGTTCCGCGAGCTCATCGACCGCGGGACACTCCGAATCCCCATCATTGGACCTATCCTGCACAAGGCGTCCATTGCCCGTTTTGCGCGGACGCTCTCAACCATGTTCGCAGCCGGTGTGCCCCTCGTCGAGGCGCTCGAGTCGGTCGCAGGCGCAACCGGCAACTCGGTCTACGCCCAGGCTGTCCTCCAAATGCGCGAGGAGGTGGCGACCGGTCAGGCGCTGCAGCTAAGCATGCGGCAGCGAAACCTGTTTCCGCACATGGTCATCCAGATGACGGCAATCGGCGAGGAATCAGGCGCACTGGACGAGATGCTCGGAAAGGTCGCCGACTTCTACGAAGAGCAAGTGGACAATGCGGTGGACAGCCTGAGCAGCCTTCTGGAGCCGCTGATCATGGTCGTGATCGGGACGCTTGTGGGCGGACTGGTGGTGGCCATGTACCTGCCGATCTTCAAGATGGCGGCGGTGGTTTAGGCCGTCGCGGCGGCCCTCTGCCAGCGAAGCATCCATGCGGTGGTTAGACCTGCTGCAGCATGACCCACTGGTCCTCTATGGGATCACCCTCCTGTTCGCCCTGGCCATCGGCAGCTTCCTCAATGTGGTCATTTATCGCCTGCCGCGGATACTCGAGAGCAATTGGCGACGCGAATGCGCGGAGGCGATAGGACAGGCGGCGGACCCGGCGCCGGGAGAGCAGATGACACTCGCGCATCCGGGATCCCGTTGTCCCCATTGCAGGCATGCCATCAGCGCCCTGGAAAACATCCCCCTCGTGAGCTACCTCATTCTCCGCGGCCGCTGCTCGTCCTGCGGGAACCCGATCGGGATTCGCTACCCTCTGATCGAAGCGGCCACCGGGATCCTCTCAGTACTGGTCGTTTGGCAATTCGGCCTCAGCTGGCAGGCGGGCGGAGCCCTCTTGCTGACCTGGGGGCTGATTGCCTTGGTCGTTATCGATTACGACACCCAACTCCTCCCGGATGTCGTTATTCTTCCACTGCTCTGGCTCGGCCTGCTCCTCAGCCTGACCGGTTGGTTTACGGACAGCCACTCTGCAATATTGGGTGCGGCACTCGGTTACGCGAGCCTTTGGAGCATCTTTCACCTGTTTCGCCTCCTGACCGGCAAGGAGGGAATGGGTTACGGGGACTTCAAGCTCTTCGCCACCTTCGGGGCCTGGCTCGGCTGGCAGTGCCTCCCTCAGACCATCCTGCTGTCCGCCTGCGCCGGCGCCCTGGTTGGGGTACTGCTCATCCTCGCTCGGCGACATGAACGTCATGCCCCAATGCCGTTTGGCCCCTATTTGGCCGCCGCCGGCTGGATCAGCCTGATGTGGGGCCAGGACATCAACCGCCTCTATTTGCAATGGAGCGGCCTCGCCTGACATGCTCGTCGTCGCCCTGACGGGCGGGATTGGGAGTGGTAAATCTACCGTGTCCCAGCGGCTGGCATCCCTCGGGGTGCCGGTGATAGATGCGGACGTCCTTGCGCGGGAGGTCACAGCCCCCGGCTCTGACGGGCTCGCCGAGATCGAGCGGATGTTCGGACCCGACGTGTTGCGTGCGGACGGCACCCTGGACCGTGCTGGGCTGCGCCGGGTGGCCTTCGCCAACGACGCATGCCGTAAACGGCTTGAAGCCATCCTCCATCCCCTCATCCGGGAGCAGATGCAGGCACGGCTGGCAGCACTGACGGGCCCTTACGCTGTGCTGGTCATTCCGCTCCTCTTCGAGACCGGCCAGACGGATCTCGCCGACCGGATCTTGGTGGTGGACGCGCCGGAGGCAGTGCAGTTGGAGCGGGTCCAGCGGCGCAGTGGCCTTGCTCCGGAGGAGATCAGGCGGATCATGGCGAGCCAGGTCTCCCGCAGTGAGCGGTTGCGGGGCGCCGACGACATCATCGACAACAGCGGCGACATCGAATCGGTCATTCGCCAGACTCACCAGCTGCATCAGGCATATCTAGGGCTGGCGCGACAAGGTCGACCGCCCACCGCTCAGGCCTGAGGACCGCGCAGCGATACACGGAGGGGTGCGGTCCTGGCCCGCACACGCTAGACTGGGCGGATGATCAGGACAGCCTGTCCACCTTCTGTGCCGTTTGGCATGGACGCCCCAGAACGGCTGGGTCGCCTCAGTCCCCGTCGCCGGGGGTACTCTTGATCTTGCGGGCCCGGCAATGCTTGGCCTCACTGGTTGGGACGCACCGAGTCAGTCGGGCGCCTGCGGTTTATGCCAAATAAAAACAATGTGTTGCATGGTAACGGCCTCGGCGGCGGGGCATTGATCGGTGCTTCCTTAGGGCTGTCCGGTGCGGTCTAGGCGTCGACACGCGCGCCGCCGCCTGCTGTCCCTGCCGCACTGGCGCACGCGGATCGTGTTTTGGCTGGGGGCCGGGCTCGTCGGCGCCATCTCTGCAGGATTCGCCATCATCGCCCAGTTCGCGGATGGCAGCTTCCGCTCGCTCGCGGCGGACTCGCCCTATGTGGCGTACTTCTGGCCTCCGGTGGGCTTGATGATCGTCGCCTGGCTCACCTACCGCTTCGTCCCGCAAGCTGGAGGAAGCGGTATCCCCCAGGCAGTCGCCGCGCTCCAGCTGCGAAAGGAGCATCAGCGAAGGGAGCTTCTCTCCTTTCGGATTGCGGTTGGAAAGATCGCCCTCACGGTGCTCGCGTTGGGGAGCGGGGCCTCGGTTGGCCGCGAAGGGCCGACCGTTCACGTGGGCGCGTCCATGATGACCTTTCTCGGACGGGCGGCGCGCTTCCCTCCGCAGGCCCTGGAGCGCGCCCTGATCCTGGCGGGCGGCGCCGGAGGGATCGCGGCGGCCTTCAACACACCCCTCGCCGGAATCCTATTCGCAATCGAAGAGCTGAGCCGATCCTTTGAGGAGCGTTCCAACGGGACCGTCATGATGATGGTCCTGATCTCCGGAGTTACGGCACTCGCCATACTTGGCGACTACAGCTACTTCGGCTCAAACGACTCCTGGCTGGAATCCGCTGGCGACTGGCTCGCGGTCCCTGTGTGCGGCGTGGTCGGCGGCGCGGCGGGTGGTCTGTTTGCGGTGTCCTTGATTGCGGGCTCGCGTCGGCTCGCGCCCTTCATGCGGCGCCGGCCCGTCATGGTGGCCGGTCTTTGCGGTATCGCCATTGCGGCGATTGGGTTTGCTTCAGCCGGGCTGACGTACGGCACTGGCTACACGGAAGCGGCGGAGGTGGTGATCGGCTCTGACCGCTTGCCGATGAGCTATCCGCTCCTGAAGGCATTGGCGACAATCGCTTCTTACCTGAGCGGTGTCCCCGGGGGCATCTTCGCCCCGTCGCTGGCAACGGGCGCAACCCTGGGGTCTCAGATCGCGCTGGTATTCCCGGAGACGCCTTCGGGCGCTCTGGTTCTGCTCGGAATGGTGGCCTATTTTACGGGGGTGGTGCGGGCGCCCATGACGGGGCTCGTCATCGTCATGGAGATGACGGAGAACAGCGCCATGCTCATGCCGCTACTGGCCTCCTCGCTGATCGCCAATGGGGTGTCCTATCTGATCTGTCCCGAGTCTTTGTACCACGCCCTAGCCCGTCCATTCGTGCGGCACGAGCCCACACCCGGCCCGAAGTCCAGGGTGGGACACGCGGCGCGAGACTCGAAGCAGACCGAGGCCGAAAACCGCCGGACTGGCTAGGGGAATGCGGTCGTGGCACGCAAGCGCCAGGCGCTGCCCTCTTGTAACCGCTTGACATTTCCTCTAAGTCCGGTAGGGTTTGCGGGGTGGCATTCGGGCCACCTAGTTTGAATCACCGAGAAGAGGAGGCTTCCATGACTCGGAAAGGTCTCATCACCACCGCCGCGCTGGCCGCCGCGTCGGCGCTGGCGCTGACCCTCGGATATGCGCAGGCCGCTTCGAGCTGCCAGGGGGTCGAGAAGGCGGCCTGCGAGAAGAATACGAGCTGTATCTGGGTCGGGGGCTACACCAAGAAGAGCGGCACCAAGGTGTCTGGTTACTGCCGGACAAAGTCGACCGGCGGCGCCAAGAAGACCTCGGCGGAAGAGAAGCCAAGAGCCAAGTAACAGACCCTTGGACGCTCGTGGGGGTGTGGCTGCGCCACGCCCCTTTACCGCGAAAGTCGCGCGGGGGCGCGCTGCGAATCCCGCTCGCCCCCGGGGAGAGGGCCGGGGTGAGGGAAAGGCTCATGGTGGCAGCGACTTACATTCTGTGGGGTGACCCTGACGCCAGGACCGTTAGCTACTGAAAGTCCCGAGAGCGGATGCTGAGGCCCCCAAGCAGGGCCGAATAATCCCGCATCCGCGTGACAACCACATGGGTCACCCCACTCTCCCGCTGAATCTCCCCCGCCACCCCCAGGAGCCGCGATCCGAGGAGCACCCCCCGCTGGCGTTCCGCGAGCACCTGCCAGACCACTAGATTGATATAGCCCGTCTCATCCTCCAGGGTGACGAAGGTGACATTGTTGGCGGAAGCAGGCCGCTGCCGGTTCACCACCAGCCCCGCGGTGCGGACCACCCGTCCGGGCGGGACCTCACTCACTTCCCGTGCGCAAAGCAGCCGCCACCGCCTGAGGTGGTCGCGTAGCAAGGCCAGGGGGTGGCGCCGCAAGGTGAGCCCTAGGCTCGCATAGTCCGCCACGATGGCCTGCCCCTCACTCGGGGCAGGAAGCAGAGGCAAAGGCGCGGACATGTCTCCGGCCGGATCCAGGGGGAGGGGGGTCGAGATCCCCGCGACCTCCCAAGCCGCAAGATGGCGGTTGCCTGCCAGACCGAGAAGGGCATCGGCACCTGCCAGGGCCTGCATGTCACTGCGGCCCAGGCTGGCGCGTCGGGCCAGATCCGCAGCAGAGCGCCACGGCCGCTCCTCGCGGGCCTGCACGAGGTGCTGCGCCCCCTGGCGGGAGAGGCCTTGGACCATTCGCAGCCCCAGCCTGAGCGCTGGCTCTCCACCATCACCGCCGCGTTCCAGCGTGCAGTCCCACGCACTGGCTCGCACGTCCACGGGCCTGACCTCCACCCCTTGACGGCGCGCCTCCCGCACCAGCTGCGCGGGTGCATAGAAGCCCATGGGTTGGCTGTTGAGGGTGGCCGCGAAGAAGGCGGCCGGCTCGTGGTGCTTGAGCCAAGCCGATACGTAGACGAGCAGCGCAAAGCTCGCAGCATGGGACTCCGGGAATCCATACTCCCCGAAGCCCAGAATCTGCTGATAGATCTGCTCGGCAAACTCCCGGGCATAGCCCCGCCCCACCATTCCCCCGATCAGGCGGTGGCGGAAGGGCTCCAGACCGCCCCGGTGCCGCCAAGCGGCCATCGAGCGGCGGATCTGGTCCGCCTCCCCGGCGGAGAAGCCCGCAGCCACCATCGCCACCTTGATCACTTGCTCCTGAAAGATAGGGACTC
>Ga0307418_1000205_pt1 | contig 17449 bp, 12 predicted proteins | sample SalMarWE160220MG_2_FD_202160 | JGI IMG/M metagenome (GOLD analysis project Ga0307418, IMG submission 202160) | Salt marsh sediment microbial communities from the Plum Island Ecosystem LTER, Massachusetts, United States - WE1602-20 | ecosystem: Environmental > Aquatic > Marine > Intertidal zone >...
GCCCAGGACCTCACGGGAGCCAGCGTCGACTACGTGTGGTCGAACTGGATCCCCAGCACCATGGTGTCGCAGTTCAAGAACGCCGTGGCGCGTCACCCGGACGGCATCGCGGTGATGGGCCACCCCGGTGACGCCGCCCTCGACCCGCTGATCCAGGACGCCGAGAAGGCGGGCATCATCGTGACCTCGCAGAACACCACGTTGCCCAAGGCAGAGGCCGAGTACAAGTCGGCCGGCTTCGGGTACGTGGGCCAGGAGCTCTACGCGTCCGGCGCCATGGTCGCCAAGGCAGGCGCTCAGATCGCGAACCTGCAGAAGGGCGACAGGGTCATGGTGTGGGGCCTGCTGAGCCAGGGCACCCGCGGCGAGCGCACCAAGGGTGCGGTCGACACGCTCAAGAACATGGGCATGCAGGTCGACTACATCGAGATCTCCGATGCCGTGAACAGTGACGCCACGCAGGGCATCCCCGTCATCGGCGCCTACATCGCCAGCCACCCCGACGTGAAGCTGATCGTCGTGGACCACGGCGCCCTCACCGCCACCATCCCCACCTACCTGAAGTCGGCGGGCATCAAGCCCGGCCAGATCACCATGGCGGGATTCGACATGACGCCGGCCACGGTCAGCGGCATCAAGGACGGCTACATCAGTGTCGTGCTCGACCAGCAGCCGTGGCTCCAGGGCTTCCTGCCGATCATGCAGATCTGCCTCACCAAGGAGTACGGCTTCTCCGGTCTGCACATCGATACCGGCGGCGCCCTCGTCACCAAGGACAACATCGACGCCATCTCGGCGCTCGTGGACCAGGGCATCCGCTAGGCCGGTCTCGGCAGAGCCGGACGGGAACCGCATGACGGAATCGGCCACGCCGAACGCCTCTGAGCTCCTCAAGCTCAGAGGCGTTCACAAATCCTTCGGGCGCGTCAAGGTACTGCGCGGCATCGACTTCGATCTCGGCAGCAACGAGATCGTCGGGCTGGTGGGCGACAACGGCGCCGGCAAGTCCACCCTCATCAAGCTCATCACCGGCGTGCACCGGCCCAACAGCGGCGAGATCTACTACAAGGGCGAGCGCATCACCATCCACTCGGTGAAGCGCTCGCGCGAGCTCGGCATCGAGACCGTCTACCAGGAGCGCGCCCTGGGCGATCAACAGACGCTGTGGCGGAACATGTTCGTCGGCCGCGAGATCGCCAACTGGGCGGGCTTCATCGACGTGCGCAAGGAGAAACGCGAGACCGAGCGGCTGCTGCGCGAGCACATGGGCTTCACCTCCGGGGCCATCGACACCGACTCGACCGTCATGTTCCTCTCCGGCGGCGAGAAGCAGGGCATCGCCATCGGTCGCGCGCTGCACTTCAACGCCGACCTGATCATCCTCGACGAGCCCACCATGGGCCTGTCGCTGTCCGAGACGCGGAAGGTCCTGGACTTCGTGGGGGACATCAAGAAGCAGGGCAAGTCCGCCATCGTCATCAGCCACAACATGCTGCAGGTCTACCCGGTGGTGGACCGCTTCGTGGTGCTCGATCGCGGGCAGATCGCCGCCAGCTTCCCCAAGTCCGAGGTCACCCAGGAGGAGCTCAGCGAGCGCATGGTGCGGCTCGCCAGGACGGGGAAGATCGCGTGAGCCCCGCAGGAGAGAGCCATGACTGACGCCCCCGAGCCTGCAACGGCGGTCGAGGCGAGGCCGAAGCGGCCGCGCTTCCGTATCCGCAACACGCTCGAGACCGGCATCTTCATCGTCTTCATCCTGGTCTGGGCCATCTTCCTGATCGGCAACCCGCGGGTCTTCACGGGCTTCCATATCTACTACTCGCTGATGTCGACGGTCCCCTTCATCGGCATCCTGGCGCTATCCGTCACGCTGGTCGTGGTGCTGGGGGAGATGGACCTGTCCTTCCCGTCGGTCCTGGGCATCACCTCCTGGGTGTTCGCCACCACCTTCGCGGCCACGCACAACCTGCTCATATCGGGCATCGCGGCGCTCGCCACCGGCGTCGCCTGCGGCTGGGTGAACGCCATCCTGGTGGTGAACATCGGGATCCCCTCGCTGGTCGCCACCATCGGCACCATGTTCCTGTTCCGCGGCCTCACCAACGTGGTGGCGGCCGGCAACGGCATCGCCCTGTCCGCGGCTCGCGGCCACTTCCTCTACGAGGTCGCGGTCGGGCGGCTGTTCGGCGTCATCCCGGCGCAGGCGATCTGGATGCTGGGGCTGGGGGTGGTGTTCTGGTTGTTGCTCAACCGGCATCGCTTCGGCGGCCACCTGCTGTTCGTGGGCGACAACGCCGAGAGCTCGCGCATGATGGGCATCAACGTCAACCGGGTCAAGTCGCTGGCGTTCATCCAGGTCGGCTTCTTCGCCGCGCTGGTCGGGATCCTGTCGACGCTCGAGGTGACCTACTTCTGGCCCAACCAAGGCACCGGCTACCTGCTGACGGCACTCGCCGCCGTGTTCGTGGGCGGCACCTCGGTGTTCGGCGGGATGGGCACGATCCTCGGCACCTTCCTGGGCGCGCTGATCATCGGCTCGCTCGAGGCCGGCATCGTGGCCATCGGCCTGACGGGCTTCTGGACGCAGCTCATCTACGGGGCCATCATCACCATCTCGGTATCGATCTACGCGCTCCTGATGCGCCGGCCCAGGTAGCGGGCGGCGCCCGCGTGCTGGCGGTAGGGTGGGGGCCGATGGGACGGCCCGAGGCAGCGACGCTTGCTCCCGGAAAGGAGGCGCCTCCATGAAGGCCGCGCGCCTGCACGGCGCTCGCGACATGCGGGTCGAGGACGTCCCTGAGCCGACGTCGCCCGGCCCCGGAGAGGCGCTGCTGGCGGTGGGCCCGGTGGGCGTGTGCGGTTCGGACCTGCACACCTACCTCGACGGGCGCATCGGCGATACCCGGGTGGCCCGGCCCGTGGTCATGGGCCACGAGTTCATGGGCCGCGTCCTGGCGGTGGGGGAGGGCGCGACGGACGCCTCCCACCAACCCCTGGCGGTGGGTACCAGGGTGGCCGTGGACCCCAATATCCCCGACGTCACCCACGAGCAGTTCGAGCGCGGCCACCCCAACCTGGCCGTGAAGGCGTTCCTGGGCCTGTACCCGGACGACGGCGGCCTGCAGGAGCGCATGCGCCTTCCGGCGAGCGCCTGCGTGCCGGTGCCGGACGGCCTCTCCGACGACGCTGCGGCCCTGCTCGAGCCGCTCGGCGTGGCGTTGCACACCATCCGCCTCGCCCACCTCGAGCTCGGCGACACCGTGGCCGTGCTGGGCTCGGGCCCGATCGGCTTGCTGGTCCAGCGGCTGGCGCGGCTGGCGGGCGCGGCGGCGGTGTTCGCGTTCGACCGCTACCCCTGGCGCGTCGAGCTGGCGCGCCGCTGGGGCGCCACCGAGGCGCACCCGGTGGCGGACGCGTACGATCCCGTGGCGCGCGTGGCGGCCGCCACCGGCGGCCGCGGGGTGGACGTGGCCATCGAGGCGGCCTGGGCCGACGAGAGCGTGGACGTGGCGGCGGAGGTGGCGCGCTTGGGCGGCCGCCTGGTGCTGGCCGGCATCCCCGGCGACGACCGGCTCGCGCTCAAGCACTCCACCGCCCGCCGCAAGGGCCTGACGCTGCGCCTGGTGCGGCGCATGCAGCACACCTACCCGCGTGCGATCGAGCTGGTGCGCTCGGGTGCGGTGCCCGTCGACGAGCTGGTGTCGCACCGCTTCGGCTTGGAGCGCGCCGCGGACGCCTTCGAGCTCAACGCCCGCTACGACGAGGGCGTTCACAAGGTGATGGTGGACGTGGCGAGCGGCTAGCGCGTCGCCGTGCCGTCCCGGACCGGTGGGCAGGCCGGGATGTGGCCGCCGCCCGCTGGTCATGAGCCTCGCCTCCCGCCGGTAGCTACGCTTGGACGCGTGCTAGCCGGGGTCGCGAGCATGCCGCGGCAGCGCGGCGGCGCCAGCGCGCGGCCCGGATGTGAACGTTCTCAGGATCACGGCTGGGTTCCGTGGCGTCAACGCGGTTTGCCAACCCCGCGGGGGCCACCCGGTAGGTGCATGTATCCCGACGGGCATGCGGGCGTGTCGGCGATTGCGGCGCCTACGCCGCGCGCCGGCTTGAGCGCGTCGGGGCGGGATGCTAGCATGTGAGCGTTACCAGAGCGCGGCGCCAAGGGAGTGGCGCGGGGGTATCTGCCACGTCCTCGTGAGGGCGAGCCAGTGGGGCCGACGGCGAGATTGCGAGGCGGCGACCCGCAGCGACGGGCCGCCACGGGTCGCGCCAGGGAAGGGAGCCGCTCATGACAGAACGCAAGCAGCCGTTGCGTCCGGAAAGCACCTCGCTGGACCCCGTGCCGTTCACGGCGGTGAGCGTGCAGGGGGACTTCTGGGCGACGCGGCTCGAGACCAACCGTTCCGTCACGGTTCCCTATGCGCTGGGCCGCTGCCAGGAGACGGACCGGGTGGAGAACTTCGCCCGCGCGGCTGGACGCGCGGACGGCGTCCACGTCGGCACGCAGTTCAACGACTCGGACGTCTTCAAGGTCATCGAGGGCGCGGCCTACTCTTTGCAGACGCGGCAGGACCCGGAGCTCGAAGCCGAGCTCGACCGCTTGATCGAGCTGATAGGGGCGGCTCAGGAGGATGACGGCTACCTCTACACCTCGCGAACGATCCCGGGGAGCACCCTGCGAGCGGACGTCGAGGGCCCGGAGCGCTGGAGCCACCTGTACATGAGTCACGAGCTCTACAATCTCGGGCACCTCTACGAGGCCGCCGCCGCACACCACGCCGCCACCGGGAAGCCCGGCCTGCTCGCCATCGCCCTGAAGAGCGCCGCGCTGGTCGAGCGCGAGTTCGGGCCGGGCGGGCGCCTGGCGGCACCGGGACACCAGGAGATCGAGATCGGTCTGGTGAAGCTCACCCGCGCCACCGGCGACGGCCGCTGGCTGCGACTGGCGCAGCGCTTCCTGGAGGCCCGGGGGCGGGCCGACGAGCGCGAGCTGTACGGACCGTACTCGCAGGACCACGCGCCCGTCGTCGAGCAGTCGGAGGCGGTGGGTCACGCGGTGCGGGCGGCGTACATGTACTCGGCGATGGCGGACGTCGCCGCGCTGGCCGACGCGCCAGGCTTCCTCGATGCCATCGATCGCATCTGGGACGACGTCGTGGGCCGGAAGCTCTACCTGACGGGAGGCATCGGCGCGCGCCACGAGCAGGAGTCCTTCGGCGATGCCTACGAGCTTCCCAACGACACCGCCTACGCCGAGACCTGCGCGGCCTTCGCCAACATCATGTGGAACCACCGCATGTTCCTGTTGCACGGCCAGGCGCGCTACCTCGACCTCCTGGAGCGAACGCTCTACAACGGCTTCCTGTCCGGCGTGGCGATGGGCGGCGAGAGCTTCTTCTACGTCAATCCGCTGGCGTCGGACGGCCGCACCGCCTTCAACGTCGGCGAGGGTGCCAGCCGTAGCCCCTGGTTCCAGGTGTCGTGCTGCCCTACGAACGTTGTGCGGGCCATGCCGTCGTTGCCGGGCTGGGTGTACGCGGTGCGGGACGATCGGCTCTATGTCGGGCTCTACGTCGGCGGGGAGGCGCAGGTGGTGGTCGGCGGGACCGCGGTGGCGGTGACGCAGACGACCGACTACCCGTGGCACGGCGAGGTGCGCCTGGAGCTGGCGCCGCAAGCACCCACCGAGTTCTCGTTGCGCCTCAGGCTGCCCGGGTGGGCCGCCGGCCGGCCGGTCCCGAGCGATCTCTATCGCTACCTGGACTCAGGCGAGAGCCGCGTGCGCCTGTCGGTCAACGGCGAGCCGGTCCGGGCCGAGGTCGTGGACGGCTTCCTCGACATCCGCCGCGAGTGGCGCGCCGGCGACGTGGTCGAGCTGACGCTGCCGATGCCGGTGCGCCGCGTGCTGGCCCATGACGCCGTGCAGGCCGACGCGGGCCGGGTGGCGGTGGAGCGCGGCCCGCTGGTGTACTGCGCGGAGGCGGCCGACAATGGCGGGCACGCGCTCGACCTGGCGCTTGCCGACGACGCGGAGCTGACGCCGCAGCACCGGGCCGATCTGCTCGGCGGCGTCGTGGCCCTCCGCGGGGGCGGTGTCACGATGATCCCCTACTACGCCTGGTCGCACCGCGGTCCCGGCGAGATGGCGGTGTGGTTGCGGCGCGGGTGAGGGGTCGCAGCCCGCTGGACGCCCGGCACCGCCGGGTCGCACCAGGGGCCCTTGGGCGCGCTCAGCCGCGCGGCCCTCGCGTGGAGCCGAAGGCGACGTCACCGAGTCGCAGATCGCGCCGGAGCGAGCGCAGCTCGGTGCCGCCGTCGATGACCACCAGCTCCACCCCGGCGATCTCCGCGAAGTCCTCGACGTGGTCGGTGGTCAGCGCGTAGCTGAAGACGGTGTGGTGTGCGCCGCCGGCGTGGATCCAGGCGGCGACGCCGGTATGGAAGTCGGGCTTGACGCGCCACAGCGCCCGCGCCACCGGCAGCGTCGGCAGAGGCGGCGGGGTGAGCGCCTCGACCTCGTTGACGATCAACCTGAAGCGGTCGCCGAGGTCGACCAGCGACACGTTGACGGCGGGCCCGGGACGGGCATCGAAGACCAGGCGGACCGGGTCCTCGCGATCGCCGATGGAGAGCGGATGGACCTGGAGCGACGGCGTTGCCGCAGCGATCGAGGGACAGACCTCCAGCATGTGCGCGCCCAGCACCTGCTCGTCGCCGGGCGCCAGGTGGTAGGTGTAGTCCTCCATGAAGGATGTCCCGGGCGCGTGGAGGGTCATCGTCTTGGCGGCGCGCAGCAGCGCGGCGGTCTTCCAGTCGCCCTCGGCGCCGAAGCCGTACCCCTCGGCCATCAGCCGCTGGACGGCCAGGCCCGGCAACTGCGCGAGCCCGTGGAGCTCCTGGAAGTTGGTGCTGAAGGCCTTGAAGCCGCCCTCCTCGAGGAAGGCGCGCAGTCCCAGCTCGATGCGCGCACCGTCACGCAGGCAGCTCTCGCGCGGGCCGCCGGGCGCGAGCTCGGGCGCAACCTGGTACTGGGCCCGGTAGGCCTCCACCAGCTCGTCGACCGCCCCCCCGTCCACCGCGGCGACGCGCTCGGCCAGGTCGCCGACGCCGTAGTTGTCGACGGTGAAGCCGAAGCGCATCTCGGCCGCAACCCGGTCACCGTCGGTGACGGCCACCTGGCGCATGGTGTCGCCGAAGCGCGCCAGGCGTGCGCCCTGGAGGTCCCACCAGGCGTGCGCGGCGGCCGCCCATACCGCCAGCTGACGCTGGACGGCGGCGTCCTGCCAGTGCCCCACCACGACCTTGCGCCGGAGGCCCATGCGGGTGTGCAGGTAGCCGGCCTCGCGATCGCCGTGGGCCGACTGGTTGAGGTTCATGAAGTCCATGTCGATGGTGTCCCACGGCAGCTCGCGGTTGAACTGGGTGTGGAGGTGGCAGAGCGGCTTGGAGAGCGCTTGCAGCCCCCGGATCCACATCTTGGCCGGGGAGAAGGTGTGCATCCACACGATGGCGCCGGCACAGCTCGGGTCGTGGCTGGCCTCGCGGCAGACCCTGGCGATCTCGTCGCCGGTCGTCAGCACCCCCTTGAACACCACGCCGAGCGGCATGTCGGGGGCGCCGTCGAGTCCGGCGGCGACGGCACGGGCGTGCGCGTCCACCTGCTCGAGCGCCTCCTGCCCGTAGAGGTGCTGCGAGCCGCACAGGAACCAGATCTCGGGGTGGATGGGGTCGCTCATGCTCGTGCCTTTCCGCGCGCCGCTGCAGGCGCCTGCCTACTGGCCGTAGATGGTGGTGTAGCGCTCGTACAGGGCGTCGACGTCCTCCTGCGCGAGCGGCTCGGGGTTGCCGAGCTGCATGGCGTGATGGACGGTCCGGGCCACGTCCTCGCACATGATTGCCGCCTTGACGGCAGCGGCCGGGGTCGCGCCGATGGCGAACACCCCGTGGTTCCTCATGAGCGCCGCCGGCGAGCGCTGCCCTTCCAGCACCCGCACCACCTCGAGGCCGATCTCCTCGCCGCCGATGCGGGCGAAGCCGCCGCAGGGGATGGGGCCGCCGAACTCGTCGGCCATGGCCGTCAACACGCAGGGGATCTCACGCCCGAGCGCGGCGAAGGCGGTGGCGTAAGCACTGTGGGTGTGCACGATCCCGCCGACCGTCGGCATGGCACGGTAGATGGCCGCGTGCGTGGCGGTGTCGGAGGACGGCTTCAACCCCCCTTCCACCACCAGATCATCGAGGCCCACCAGGCACATGGAAGCGGGCGTGAGGTCCTCGTAGGCCACCCCGCTCGGCTTGATGACCATGCGCCGCTGCCCCTCGAGCCGGCCGCTGATGTTGCCGCTGGTCGAGCGCACCAGGTCGTTCGCCGGCAGCAGGGCGTGAAGGTCGGTCACGACGCGCTTGAGCTCATCGAGTGTCATGGCGTCGCCTCCTCGGCGGGAACGGCCGCCTGGCGGGCCAGGCGCCGCAGCCGCTTCATCACCCCGCCGGGGTCGTCTGGGCCGCTGCGCCCGAAGGTGTCGTGCAGGTAGAGGTAGTCGGCGTAGAGCCGGTCGTACACCGCGGTGTGCTCCGGCACGGGGCGGTAGGCGTCGGGGGCCAGCCAGCCCATCTTGCGTGCGGCTTCGCTGATGTCGGCGTAGCTGCCGGCGGCCACCGCCGCGTGCATGGCGCTGCCGAGGGCAGGCCCCTGCTCGCTGCCGATGACGTGCAGCTCCCGCCCCAGCACGTCGGCGTAGATCTGCATCATCAGCGGGTTCTTGGCCGGCAGGCCGCCGGCCGCGACCAGCCGGGTGACGGGCACGCCGCCCTTTTCCAGGGTCTCGACGATCAGGCGGGTGCCGTAGGCCGTGGCCTCCAGCAGCGCGCGGTAGATGTCCGGAGGGCGGGTGGCGAGGGTCATGCCCACCAGCAGGCCGCCGAGCTCGGCGTCCACCAGCACGCTGCGGTTGCCGTTGAGCCAGTCGAGCGCCAGCAGCCCGTGCTCGCCGGGCCGCTGGGCGCTGGCCTCGCGCTCGAGCAGCGCGTGGAGGCTGGCCCCCTCGCGCGCGGCGCGTTCGTGGTACTCGGGTGGCACGCCGTTGTCGAGGTACCAGGCGAAGATGTCGCCAACGCCGCTCTGACCAAGCTCGTAGCCGAAGTAGCCGGGCACGATGCCGTCCTTCACCACGCCGGCCATGCCCTCGACCTCGTGCAGCTCCTCGCCCACCAGCACGTGGCAGGTCGAGGTGCCCATGATCATCACCATGGTGCCCGGCTCCACGTGGCCGCAGGCCGGCAGGGTGACGTGGGCGTCGACGTTCGCCACCGCGACGGTGGTGCCCGGAAGCAGGCCGGTCCAGGCGGCGGCCTCCTCGGTCAGCCCTCCCGCGCGCCCCCCGAGCGGGGCCAGCTGCCGGGACATCTTGCTGTCCACCACGTCGGCGAGCTCCGGGTGGAGCGCCTCGAAGTAGTCGCGGGAGGGGAAGTCGCCGTCCTGGTAGATGGCCTTGTAACCGGCCGTGCAAGCGTTGCGCGTCTCCACGCCGGTGAGCTGCCAGACGACCCAGTCGGCGGCTTCGATGAGGCGCCCGGCGCGGCGGTAGAGCTCGGGGGCCTCCTCGAGGATCTGCAGCGTCTTGCTGAAGAACCACTCGCTGCTGATCTTGCCGCCGTAGCGTCCCAGCCAGGTCTCGCCCCGCTCGCGCGCCAGCTGGTTGATGCGGTCGGCTTGCGGCTGGGCGGCATGGTGCTTCCACAGCTTCACCCAGGCGTGGGGCTCGCCACGCAGCTCGGGCACCCGGCACAGCGGCGTGCCGTCCGCCAGCGTCGGCAACATGGTGCACGCCGTGAAGTCGATCGCCAGCCCGGTCACCTCCTCGGGCGCCAGGCCCGCTTCGGTGAGCACGGCAGGTACCGTGCGGCGGATCGCCTCGAGGTAGTCGTCGGGGTTCTGAAGGGCCCAGTCCGGCGGCAGCTCGGCACCTCCAGGGAGCCGCTCGTCGATGACGCCGTCACCGTAGCCGTGCACGGCGGTGGCCAGCTCCGCCCCGTCGGACGTCCGCACCAGAAGCGCGCGGGCCGACTCTGTCCCGAAATCGATGCCGATCGTGTACATGGGTCCTCCCGCTTTGCTCTCGCCGCCGCGCCGGGGCATTCGAGAGCGGTCCGAGACGCACCGCCGCGGCCGTGTGCTTCGTCTTGTTAACGCTCTCAGATTAGCCACCCGGGCCGGGGGGCGTCAAGACGAGCCGCGGCTCGGAGCTGTGTCGGGCGTGTGGTGGCGTCGCCGACGGTCGCCGGCACGGCGTTCCGCGTAGGGCGCGGCCGGGCGTCGGTGGCGCTGGCGCGGCGAGGGTGGTGGTAACATGTGAGCGTTCTCAGGCTGGCACTGGCTGGTAGGCTCGTTGCGACCGCCGATCCGAAGAGGTGCTTCACGTGGCCGACAGACATCGCAGGGCGACACTTCACGACGTGGCACAGCTTGCCGGCGTCTCGCACCAGACGGTGTCGCGCGTGGTGAACGGCCACCCCAGCGTCGCGAGCGTCACCCGGGCCCGGGTGCTGGAGGCAATCCGCGAGCTCGACTACGCCCCCAACAGGGTGGCCCAGAGCCTCGCCACCCAGCGCACCAAGACGGTGGGGATCATCGGGTACGGCACCAGTCACTACGGCCCCTCCCAGATGGTCGCGCACGTCGAGGCGGGGCTGAAGGCAAAGGGGTACGGGCTGGTGTACGCGGCCGTTCCCGATCTCAGCGTCGACGTGCTGCGCGAGCACATCGCCACCTTGCGCGACCAGCTGGTGGACGGTCTGGTGGTGGTGACGCCCGTGGGTGGCGGCCATCTGGCCGATACGAGTGATCTCATCCGCCTGCCGTACGTGATGATCGACGCCATGCTCGGAGAGCAGGTGCCGTCGGTCGTCATCCACCAGCACCACGGCGCCCGCCTGGCCACGCAGCACCTGATCGAGCGGGGTCACCGGGCCATCTGTGAGATCACGGGGCCGATGGAGTGGAGCGGGGCGAAGCAACGGCACGAGGGTTGGCTGGCGGTGCTGGCAGAAGCCGGCATCAGGCCGGGCGCGAGCGTCGAGGCCGATTGGACGCCGCTCGGCGGCTACCGTGCGGCGCACCGCCTGCTGGACGAGGGCGAGCGCTTCACGGCGCTGTTCGCAGGCAACGACCAGATGGCGCTGGGCGCCATGCGCGCGCTGCGCGAGGCGGGCCTGCGCATCCCCCAGGACGTGTCCATCGTCGGCTTCGATGACGTCCCCGAGGCCGCCTACTTCGAGCCTCCCCTGACCACCGTGCGTCAGGACTTCACCACCCTGGGGCAGCAGGCCGTGGAGCTGCTGCTGGCCCGCATGGCCGTGCCCGACGCGCCTGCGCACCAGCGCGTGCTCTACCCGGTGCTGGTGGAGCGGGCCAGCGTAGCGTCGCCGACCCTCGTCGTCAACTGACTGCCAGGCTGGGGTGCCACGGCGCCGTGTCCTCCGACCGACGAAGGGAGACAGCATGACCAAGCTCCACTGGGGCGTCCTCAGCACGGCCAACATCGCGGTGAGCAAGGTGATCCCCGCGCTGCAGAAGAGCGACATGCTGGAGGTCACCGCCATCGCCTCGCGCGACCCGGGGCGTGCCCGCGCGGTGGCCGAGCGGCTGCGCATTCCGAACGCCTACGGCAGCTACCAGGAGCTGCTCGCCTCGCCCGAGGTGGACGTCGTCTACAACCCGCTCCCCAACCACCTTCACGTCGCCTGGTCGCTGAAGGCGATCGAGGCCGGCAAGCACGTGCTGTGCGAGAAACCGATCGGGCTCACGGCGGAGGAGGGGGAGCGCCTGCTGGCCGCCGCGGCGGCACGACCGGAGCTCAAGGTGATGGAGGCGTTCATGTACCGCTTCCACCCACAGTGGCAGGCGCTGAAGGCGATCGTGGACGAGGGCGGCATCGGCGAGCTGCGCACCATCCAGTCCTTCTTCTCGTACTTCAAGCTCGACCCCGACAACATTCGCAACCGCGCCGACGCCGGCGGGGGCGGGCTGATGGACATCGGCTGCTACAACATCTCGCTGTCGCGCTTCCTGTTCGGCAGCGAGCCGCGGCGGCTGGTGGCCACCGTCGAGTTCGACCCGGAGCTCGAGATCGACCGCCTGGCTTCGGTCATCCTGGACTTCGGCCGCGGAACCTCCACCTTCACCTGTAGCACCCAGCTGGCGCCGCACCAGCACGTCGAGGTGTTCGGCACCGAAGGGCGCCTCGGCCTGGAGATCCCGTTCAATGCGCCGCAGGACGGCCCCGCACGGCTTCGCCACCAGCGGGCGGGCGACACCGTGGAGAGGGTCTTCGACGGCGTCGATCAGTACACGCTGCAGGCCGAGGCGCTGACGCGCGCGATCCAGGAGGGCGCGCCGGTGCCGACGCCGCTCGAGGATGCGGTGGCGAACATGCGCGTGCTCGAAGCCGTGTTCGGTAGCGGCCGTAGCGGCGAGTGGGTGGAGGTCGGCGGCCGCGAGGGGTCATGACGCGAGCTGCGGCGGAGGGAGACGCTCGCCGGCCGCTCGTCGCCACCTTCTCGGTGGCGGCGCGCGACGCGGCCACCGGCGACCTGGGCGTGGCCGTCGCCAGCAAGTTCCTGGCCGTCGGCGCCTACGTACCGGCGGCGAGGGCCGGCGTGGGTGCGGTCGCCAGCCAGGCGCACGTCAACACCACCTTCGGAGCGCGAGCCCTGGCCATGCTGGAGGCGGGCCACGGCCCGGAGGCCTGCCTCGAGGCCTTCAAGGGGAGCGATCCGGGCATGGCATCGCGGCAGCTGGGCATCGTCGCGGCGGACGGCCGCAGCATCAGCTTCACCGGCGAGGCATGCCACGCCTGGGCCGGCGGGGTGGCAGGCGACGGCTTCGCGGTGCAGGGCAACATCCTGACCGGGCCGGAGGTGGTCGACGCCATGGCGGAGGCGCTCTCGCGCGGCTCGCTGACCTTCCCGGAGCGGCTCCTGGGGGCGCTGACCGCGGGCGATGCGGCCGGCGGCGACCGCCGGGGACGCCAGTCGGCCGCGCTGCTGGTGGTGGGTGCCGGCAAGGGGTACGGCGGCTTCAGCGACCGCTGGGTGGACCTTCGCGTCGACGACCACCCGCGGCCCGTAGGCGAGCTGGGGCGGCTACTCGAGCTCCACCGTCTCTTCATGAGCAGGCCGAGCGGTCTCGCGCGCGAGCTGTCCTCCGCGGACATCCGCTGGCTGCAGCAGCGCTTGCGGCAGCGCGGCTATCTCGACGAGCAGGCGACGGGCGAGTGGAGCCCCGCCACCGCCGCAGCGCTCGAGAGCCTGTTCGGGGTGGAGAACCTCGAGGAGCGCTGGCTCGAGGGGCCGCGGGTGGACCCCGTGGCGTGGCGTCACCTGAAGGTGGTGTTGCGCGACGCCGTGCCGTGAGCGGCCGGCAGCCGGCGGTGTGCCGGCCTGCGCCGCGCGTGAGATTTGATTCCCGGAGAGGACGCGGGTTGGTGTTACAGTCGGCTCTGGAACTCACCGCGCTTGCACGGGCGGCGTTGGGGCCGGCGAGGTGCGCGGTACGCGGTCTCCTTCCCCGCCGCGGCGCGAGGGCTCGCGCAGCAGGAGTCGATGATCAGCCGCCGCTCGCGGCGGCCCGGGAAGAAGGCAGGACGTGGGCGAGGCACGTGCCCGATCGACGACCATAGGCCCGGCGTCGGAAACGTCGGGAGAGCAAGCGGCGACAGCGGACACCTCGGAGGACGAGTCACCCGTCACCAAACGGGGCGGGCGCCCCCAGGCAGAGTCCGTTCCCGCGCCGGGCGTCAGCCTGCGCCTGACGCTCTACTCGGTGCTGGTGGGCATCGTCGCCGGTCTCGGTGCGGTGGCCTTCCGCGGGCTGATCGCGCTGTTCCACAACCTGTTCTTCTACGGCCGCATCAGCGCCGTCTACGACACCCTCCTCCACGCCGAGCGCAGCACCTGGGGCGCGGCCGTCATCGCCGTTCCGGTGGTGGGAGCGATTCTGGTGGCGTTCCTGGTGCGGACGTTCGCGCCCGAGGCCAAGGGCCACGGCGTGCCCGAGGTGGTCGACGCCATCTACTACAACGGCGGCCGCATCCGGCCCGTGGTGGCGGTCATCAAGTCGCTGGCATCCTCGATCTCGATCGGCTCCGGCGGGTCGGTCGGGCGCGAGGGCCCGATCATCCAGATCGGGGCGACCTTCGGCTCGGTGCTCGGGCAGTGGGCGAAGCTTCCGGAGTGGAAGCGCCTCACGCTGCTCGCCTGCGGCGCCGGCGCCGGCATCGCAGCGACGTTCAACACGCCCGTCGGCGGCATCCTGTTCGCCGTGGAGATCATGCTGGTGGAGATCAGCGCGCGCAGCCTGGTGCCGGTGATGATCGCGACGGGAGCCGCCAGCTTCATCGGCAGGCTGTTCTTCGGTGCCGACGCCTCCTTCGTCATCCCCTCACTCACCATCAACTCGGCCACCACCACCTCCCTTCCCGTCTACGGCGCCTACGCGGTCCTGGGCGTGGTGATGGGGCTGCTGGCGGTGGTCTACACCCGCTCGATCTACGCCTTCGAGGACCTCTTCGACCGGTTGCCCGTCAGCTACTACGTGCGGCATGCCTTCGGGATGGCGCTGGTGGGCGGCCTCATGTACCTGCTCTACCGCACGCTCGGCCACTACTACATCCAGGGCGTGGGCTACGCCACCATCCAGGACATCCTCAACGGTGGCTTGACGGTCACCTGGATCCTGCTGCTGCTGGTGGTGGCGAAGCTCCTGGCCGTGTCGCTGACGCTGGGCTCGGGGGCGTCGGGCGGCATCTTCTCGCCGGCACTGTTCATGGGCGCCACGCTGGGGGCTGGCCTGCTGCGTCTCGGCCACGTCGCCTTCGCCGGGCTGCCGGTGAGCGTGGCGGGCGGGGCGGTGATCGGCATGGCCTGCATGGTGGCCGCCAGCACCGGCGCCGCCGTCACCGCGGTGGTGATGATCTTCGAGATGACGCGCGACTACAACGTCATCATCCCGCTGATCATCGCGGTGTCCATCGCCTACGCCATCCGCCGCTGGCTGCTCGCGGACAGCATCTACACCCTCAAGCTCACCCGCCGGGGCCGCATCATCCCGGCCTCGTTCCAGAGCAACCTCTACCTCATGCGCGACGCCTTGGAGCTCATCCAGGCGCCGTTCCTCCGGCTCGAGGCGGACAGCCGGGTCGACGCGCTCAAGACGATGATCCACTTCGGGCACCCTGTCCCGCACGTGGTGCTGGTGCGCAAGGGGAAGATCGCCAGCGTCGTGGCGGCCGACATCCTGAGGCCGCACCTTCGCAACGGCTCCGACGGCATGCGCCTGGCCGACCTGGCCGACGGCCACTACACCGTGCTCGACGACACCACCCAGGTGGTGGACCTCATCGGCCGGCTGCGCGCCGAGGTCAGCCGCGTGGCGGTGCTGGTGGCCAAGGACGCCGACCCCACCGATCCCAACAGCGTGGTGGGTGTCGTGTCGTGGGGCGACCTGATGCAGAACGCCAACCTGCCGACGAACATGAGTCACATGCGCCGCCCGCAGCGGTCCTAGCGCGCGCGCCTCAAGGCCGGCGGTAGAGCAGCTCGCGCGAGTTGCCGGTATCGGCCACGACCAGGAAGGCGTCGAAGGCGCGGACGCCGCCCGGGTGGTCGAGCGTGCCGGCGCCGATGCCGCCGTCGTCGGCGGCGGTCCCGCCGAGCGAGGTGTGGCCCAGGACGCGGCTGGCGTGCGCACCGTCGAGGCTCGGGAAGCTATCGAAGACCAGCACGCGGTTGTAGCCGGTGTCGGCGACGAAGATCTGGTTGCCGTTGGAGTCGACGCCGCGTGGGGCGTTCAGGCCGGTGTGCACGGTGGCGGCGGCAGCGCTGTCGTTCGCCGGGTGGACGCCGCTGCCGCTCATGGTCGCCTGGCCGATGACCACCTCGGCGGCCTTGTGCGTGGCGGTGGGGAAGGCAGTCCACAGCAGCACACGGTTGTTGCCCGTGTCCGCCACCAGCAACCGGGTGCCGTCGCTCCAGACGCCCTCGGGCGCGCTCAGCGTGGTGGCCGACGTCGTTCCCGCGGTGCAGTCGGAGCGGCCCAGGATCAGGTCGGCCGGGGTGCCGGAGGTGGTGGGCACGCTGTTCCAGATCATCACGCGGTTGTGGCCGCTGTCGGCCACGATTAGCCTGCCGCCGGCGACGACGGCCGCGCCGGGGTGGTCGAGATGATCCGAGGTGCAGGGCGTGGTCGGGGTGCTGTACAGGCTCGCCTGCCCCACGGCGACCGCGGCCGCGGAGTGCGTGATGGTGGGCGCGCCGCTGTAGAGCAGCACCCGGCTGTTGCCGGTATCGACGGCCAGGAGGTCGCCGGCGGCGTCGGCCACGCCGGCGGGCGCGTTGAGCGAGCGTGCACCGATCGGCTCGGCGGGCCGGGTGGTGAAGTCGCTGTGTCCCAGGAGGTAGTCGAACGGCTGGTTGTCGGAGGCCGGCACGCTCGAGTACCCCACCACCCGGTTGTTGCCGGTGTCCGGGAGGTAGAGGCGCCCGCCGACGAGGGCGGGCGGGCCGGTGGGGTGATCCACCCGTTGAACGGTGGTCGAGGCGGTGCTCGAGGTCATGCCGGGCTGCCCCATGACCGTGTCCGCCACCTGGCCGTCTTGCAGCGCCAGGAACGGGTAGACCAGGTGCAGCGTGGCCGTGGCGGTGACGCCGGCGGCCTTCGCCGACGCCACCAGCGTGTTGCTGCCGTCTTCGAGGGTCACCTTGCCGGAGAAGCTGGAGCCGCTCAGGGAGGCGCCGGGTACCGGCGAGCCGTTCAGGGTGAGCGCGAAGGCCGTGACCGTTCCACCGCTCACCGTCCCCGTCACGGCAACGGTGCGGCCGCCGATGATGCGCTGGCCGTCCTTGTGCGACGTGAACGAGACGGACGCCCCGGCGCCGGGGAACTCGCAGCCCGCCAGGACGAGGAGCGCGAGGCCCGCGGCGAGGGCGAGGATGCTTCGGCGGTGCCTGACCATGCCAACCTCCCGACCGCCACCGTCGGCGTGCCGCGATGGTAGCACCGGCCAGCAGCCGCGGACAGGAAGTTTCGCCCTTCCCGGCGGCCGCCGCCGCGCAGGCGTGGCGGTCGCTCGCTTGAGCGCCGGCTCGCTAGAGCGCCGCCTCGCTAGAGCGCACGCCTGCGCGCCTGCCCCGCCAGAAGGCTCGCCAGCAGCAGCGCGGCGGCGATCAGCGCCACCGGGCCGCTGGCTTCCTGCTTGCGCCAGCTCCAGGCCACCTGCTTGCTGAGGCCTCGGTAGACGTGGTTGAGCTTGCTCGCGGAGTCGACGAAGACGTAGCTGCCGCCCGTCTCCTGGGCGATGGCCTTGAGGGCGCGCTCGTCGAACCGTCCGGCCGCGCCGAAGCGGCTGTAGCCGTTGTAGAAGCCGCCGGGGTCGTTGGTTCCGACGCCGACGGT
>Ga0307418_1000206_pt1 | contig 17373 bp, 12 predicted proteins | sample SalMarWE160220MG_2_FD_202160 | JGI IMG/M metagenome (GOLD analysis project Ga0307418, IMG submission 202160) | Salt marsh sediment microbial communities from the Plum Island Ecosystem LTER, Massachusetts, United States - WE1602-20 | ecosystem: Environmental > Aquatic > Marine > Intertidal zone >...
CGAGCTCGACCCCGAGTACGTGCGCGTCCTCGATCGTGTCAACACCCGCGCCATCGACCGGACGGGTGGCACGGTGCTCCACAGCTCGCGTACCAACCCGCGCAAGATGTCGGCCGACAACCTGCCCGCCTGGCTCGACCCGAAGACCGTCGCCGACAAGCAGGTCGCTGACGGCGTCTACGACCTCACCGACCATGTGCTCGACACGATCGAGCACCTCGGGCTCACCAACCTGGTCACGATCGGCGGTGATGACACCCTGTCCTTCTCGTCAGTGCTGCACGGACGCGGGCTGCCGCTGGTTGCGATCCCCAAGACGATGGACAACGACGTCAACGGGACCGAGTACTGCATCGGCTTCTCGTCGGCGATCACCCGCGCCAAGGAGCTGATCAACAGGCAGCGGACGACGCTCGGCAGCCACGAGCGGATCGGCGTGTTCCGGATCTTCGGTCGCGACGCCGGGTTCACCGCGCTGTACACGGCCTACGTCACATCCGCGCGCTGTGTGATCCCCGAGTTCCCCTACGATCTCGAGGCGCTGTCCGAGGTCCTGCGCGAGGACCACCGCAACAACCCGAGCCGGTACGCGGTGGTGATCACCGCCGAGGGTGCGATCTGGACCGGCGCCCAGATGGCGGACGTGGGCGACGCGGATGCGTTCGGTCACCGGCACAAGATGAACGTCGGCGAGGTGCTCGCGAGCGAGCTCAAGGCACTGACCGGGATCGATGCGGTGAACTCGGAGCTGACCTACGACCTGCGGTCCGGCGAGCCGGACATGCTGGACTCGATGGTCGCCTCGACGTTCGCCAACGTCGCGATGGACCTCATCCGCGACGGCATCAGCGGGCGTATGGTGGCGATCCGCGACGGCAAGTACTCGCACGTGTCACTGGCGGAGGCCGCCAAGCCGGCACGCCGCGTGCAGCTCGACGCCTACTCGACCGAGCGCTTCCGCCCGAAGTACGCGGACCGGTTGGGCGACCCGCTGCTGCTCACGCCGTCGCAGGGCCCTGCGGTCGATCTCCCGTAGCACGCTTCCGGGCCCGGGAATGGGCGCCGGCGCGGAGCAGACGGGGTCGCGCAACCCCGGTCTATCCCTCGAGGCCGGACAGCGATCGGATCGTGCGCGCGAGGCTCGACATGTCCTCGTCGCCGTGGCCACGCCCGACGAGGCCGGCCTCGAGCTGGGCCGCGAGGCCGGCGACCGGCATCGCTGCGCCGACCGACCGTGCCAGCTCCAAGCCGATCGCGAGATCCTTGAGGTGAAGCGACGTCCGGAACCCGAGCGGGTACTCGTTGTCGATCATGCGCCCGCTCCGGTTCTCAAGCACCCAGCTGCGCGCCGCGCCTGCGTTGAGAGCATCGGCAACGAGCGCCGGATCCAGCCCCGCCTTGATGGCCAGGACCATGCCCTCCGCAACGCTGAGATAGGCTCCGGTCACGACCACCTGGTTGATGGCCTTCACCGCCTGGCCGCTGCCGGCGGGTCCGAAGTGCGTGATCGTCTTGCCCATGGCCGCGAGCACCGGTCGGGCGCGCTCGAACGCATCGGGCTCACCGCCGGCGAAGATCGTCAGGGTGGCGTCCCTGGCGCCCTCGGACCCGCCCGACACCGGCGCGTCCACGAACCCGATCCCGGCCTCGGCCAGCCGGGTGGCGAAGCCTGCCGTGGCACCAGGTGCGATCGTGGAGCAGTCGATCACGAGACCACCGCGGGCGAGACCCGTCGCGACGCCGTCGGGGCCGAACAGCACGGCCTCCACGTCGGGCGTGTCGGACACGCACACGACGACGACATCCGATTCGCGCGCCGCGCCGGCGGGCGTCGTCGCCTCGCCGGCCCCGAGCGCCACGAGGTCGCCTGCTCGTCCCGGCGTACGGTTCCAGGCGGTGACCTCATAGCCAGCCCGGCGCAGGTTCGCCGCCATGGCGGCTCCCATCGTGCCCAGTCCGACGAAGCCGATCCGCTCCACTCGAGCCCTCCTCGATGTTCGCAATTGGGATGATTGCACGGTCCCGCCAGTGCCTATGATCAGCCTTCTGCCAACGCCCCGGCGGGTGCCGGGCCACTCGTGAGCGCCGGCAGCAGCAGCCCGTCGACAACGCGGGCCGTCGACCGACCGTCGGCGACGTCGAACGCGGCCTCGGCAAACCGGCGGACGCGATCGAGATCGAAGCCGCCCGCGGCGATGGTCCGGGCGAGCTCTTCGCTGGTCGTGAGCACGGGCCCCGGCAGGTCGCGGGGAAAGTCGAGATAGAAGCCGCGCTCGCCCCGGTAGGCGGCGTCGTCGGGCGCCAGGAACAGGATCGGCCGGCCGAGCAGCGCAAACTCGTAGATGGCGCTCGAGTAGTCGGTGACGAGCAGGTCGCTGACCAGCATCAGCTCGTTGATGTCGGGGTCGGCCGATACGTCGATCGCGAACCCACGAAGGCTGGCCGGGATGCTCGTCCTGCCCGAGATGAACGGGTGTAGCCGGACGAGGACCACATGATCCGGACCAAGGATCCGCTGCATGACCTCGAGATCGAGCAGGTCGTCGTAGCGCGCCCGACCGACACTCTCGCCGCGGAAGGTGGGCGCATACAGGATCACGCGCCGGCCGTCGGGCAGGCCAAGCCGGTCGCGGATCCGACCGAGCGCGTTGTCCCGCTGCCGATCGTCGAAGAACAGGTCCGTGCGCGGGATGCCGAACCGTGACGCGAACAGGCTGATCGGCTGCCCGAAGGCTTCGGCGTAGTGGGCCGCAACCGACATCGACGACACGAGGGCGACGCTGTAGTTGGCATGGATCGGGACCCGGCGGACGTAGTCCTCGTCCGCACCGAAGCCCTTGTCGATGACGCTCAGGCCGAACTTCTTGAACGCGCCTGCGGCGTGCCAGGTCTGCAGGCGTAAGGTGCCGGATCGTGGCCGGATCACGTACAGCGGGAAGAAGTAGTCGTCGACGACGAACACCCGTGCGCTCGCCTCGTGATACCCGGCACGGGCTGCGAACCCGAGCGCACGAAGCCTGCCCGCGAGGCCCCTCGGCGGGCGCGAGGCGAGACGGACCACCGGCACCTCGGGATGCCGCGCCGCGAGATCCGCGGCGATGAACGCCAGGTTGCCCGTGAGACTCGCAGCATGGCTCGTTGCGAGCACGATCCGCGGCCGCGGCGGCCGGATCGAACCGACCAGGAAGCCGGCCTGAACGGCAGCTGTTCGCACGGCCAGCAGCAGCCGCCTCACCGGCCCGTGATCAGATCGATGACCCGGTCCGTGGAGCCACCGTCGAGGTGGGCGAAGTGGCGCCGGGCGAACGGGCCGACCTTCTCGAGCTCGTAGTCCTCGCGGCGGATCGCATCCAGCAGCTCGTTGAACGTGCGCACGATCCGGCCCGGTACGAACGTGTCGTACGGCTCGTAGAAGTCACGGCTGGCGATGTAGTCCTCGAGGTCGTAGGCGTAGAACAGCATCGGCCGGCCGAGGGTCGAGTACTCGAACACGATCGACGAGTAGTCGGTGACGAGCAGGTCAACCGTGAACAGCAGGTCGTTGGGTTCCACGGCCGGATTCGAGGCGTCGATCAACCGATCGCGCAGATGGTCGGGGATCCGAAGCGGCTCGCGGACGAATGGGTGCATCCGGATGAGGCACACGGCATCGCGCTCGACACACAGCGCATGCAACCGGGCATAGTCGAGCCGCGCGAGGTCGTAGGACGCGGTGCGGGCGCCATTACCGCGGAACGTCGGCGCGAACAGGATCGTGAACGGCCCCTCGGTGGCCGGAAACATCCTGCGCACCTGGTCCAGCGCCTGCGCGCGGTGCGCTGGATCGAACATCGGATCCACCCGCGGGATGCCCGTGGGCACGACCCGCTCCTCGGGAATGCCGAACGCCTCCGCATAGACCGCGACGTCGGCATGCGAGCTCACGATCGCGTTGCTGTAGTTCTTGTGGACCCATCCGTGCGGTGCGGGGGCCCCGGTCTTGCCCACCCGGCTGTATCCGACGGTCTTGAACGCGCCTACCGCATGCCACAGTTGGACGATCCGGGCATCATCCGCGGACAGGTGCCGGGTCGCCGGTTGATAGTCATCGATCACGATGACATCAGCGCGTGCGAGAAGCCAGGGCAGCCGAAGGCGATCGGCCACGCGTCGGCGGCTGGCGATCCCGGGCTTGAACAACGTCAGCAGCTCGTACTCCCGATCCAGCCCTCGCTGCACCATCCGGTCGTGGACCAGCCGGAGGTTGCCGCTCAGCTCCCCGTGCCGGTCCGAGCTGAACAGGATCCGCCGCCCGTTGTGGCGGCCGAGCGCGTGGAAGACGCGGAACATGAGCCGGAACAGGCGGACGCTCGCCCATCTGAGCGGCCACAGCCAGCCCCGGGCCCGCTCGTCGGCGGCGAGGGCGCGGCCGGTCTGCTCCACGGGGACGATCCGAACGTCGAGGCTCAGGACCGAGGGGTCGCCGTCGAACGAGGCTTCGACGACATAGTCCATCGAATGCAGCGAGAACGTCCTCGGCTCGGGTTCGGGCCTCGGAGACGGGGTTCGGATCGCCAGCCGGCCCGGGGACCCGTCGTCGGACCCGAGCACCTCGAGCTGCCATCGACCCTCGTGAAGCGGCAGCTGGTCCGGCCCCTGCATGACGTTGAACCGGATGACGACGGTCTCGCCCTCGGTCTCCCAGCCGGTCACCGGCATCCAGGCACCCGACGACTGGTGGCGCAGTCGGAGCCGATCGGGCGCGGGGGCGCTCGGGGTGCTCCGCACGCGCACCAGCAGCTGGATCCGTCGCCAATCGACAGAGATCAGATCGAGCGCCGGAGCGTCCTGCGGGGCCGACTCGGACGGCCTCGTTGCGGTCATATGGGCGGGATGATACCCGCCGTCATCGGCGCGCCTGGCGTAGTCTCTACCACCAGCGCCGGGCCCTGACGCCGGCCCCCGAGGGAGCAACGTCCGTCCGATGCAGATCCACGCGATCGTCCTCGCCGGCGGCGACGGCAACCGCTTCGGCGGCGAGCAGCCGAAGCAGTTCGTGCGCCTGGCCGGAGAGCCGATCCTGCTGCGCACCCTGCATGCCCTGGCCACCACGATCTTCGACCAGACGGTGGTCGTCTCGCACCCCAGCTGGCTCGAGGACACCAACGAGCTCGTGCGGGTCGCGGGGCTCGCGGGACGCGTCACGGTCGTGCCCGGCGGGGTGACCCGCAACGAGAGCACCCGCAACGGCCTGGGCGCGCTGCGCGCCGCAGACGACGACATCGTGCTGGTCCACGACGCCGTCCGGCCCCTGCTGCCGATCGAGGTCGTCCAGCGTTCGATCGAGCCCATCCTGTCAGGACGCGCCGACGCCACCGACACCGTGATCCCGAGCGCCGACACGCTGGTCATCGTCGAGGGGGACGCGGTGGTCGAGATCCCGGACCGCAGCCGCTACCGTCGTGGGCAGACGCCCCAGACGTTCCGCGCCGGCGTGCTCGCCCGGGCCTACGAGGCGGCGGCGCAGGCGGGCGACCTGGCGGCAAGCGACGACTGCAGCCTGGTGCTCCGGTACGTCCCCGGTGTCCGGCTGGTGGCGGTGGCCGGTGACGAGATCAACGTCAAGATCACGACCCGGATCGACATGGTCATGGCGGACCGGATGCTCCAGATGCGCGTCATGTCGCCCATCACCTCGACCGAGGAGCTGCACCCGATGGACGGCTCGCGGCTCCTGGTGATTGGGGGGACCAGCGGGATCGGGCAGGCGATCGTCGAGGCGGCCGAGCGCCAGGGTGCGCGGGCGGAGGTCGAGGGCGCGTCACTTGGGCTGGACGTCCGGGATCCCGAGGCGGTCGAGCGGCGGATCGGCGAGGCGGCCGGACGACTCGGGGGCATCGACCACGTCGTGTGCTCGGCCGGGGTGCTCCGGATCGGGCCGCTCGCCGCCACGTCCGCGGCGACGCTCGCAGAGGTGGTCGACGTCAACCTGACCGGGACGCTCAACGTCGCCCGCGCCGCGTACCCGCACCTGCGCGCCTCGCGGGGATCGCTCACGGTGTTCACGTCCAGCTCGTTCACCCGCGGCCGAGAGGGCTACGTCGCCTACTCGGCAAGCAAGGCGGCGCTGGTCAACATGGCCCAGGGTCTGAGCGACGAATGGGCGGACGACGGCATCCGCGTCAACGCCATCAGCCCGGAGCGCACCGACACGCCGATGCGCCGGGCCGCGTTCCCGTCCGAGTCCCCCGACGGGCTGCTCGGAGCCGACGCGGTCGCGCTGGCGACCCTCCGCCTCATGGCCTCCGACCTGACCGGGCAGGTGCTCGACGTCCGGCGCCACGACGCCACGGACGCGGAGCCGCTGACCGGTGAGAAGCGCTGACCGGTGACCGGTGACCGGGCCGACGGTGGTCGAGCGGTGGGTGGTGCGACCGTCGATGCTCCGACCGGCCCGCCCGCGCAGGTCCGCTAGCGACCGGGTGGGCATCCGGCGGTGACTCTGCTCGAGTACCGGCTCGCGTCGATCGTGCTGGGCCTGGTCGCGATCGCCTGCCGCCTGGTCCCGATCCGCCGCCGGCGGGTGGTGCTGGCGACGGCGCGGCTCCCCGTCCTCGAGGGCAACCTGCGCCACATCCACGATGCCATCCGGGCCCACCGCCCCGACATCGAGATCGCGCTCGAGCTCCGACCGTACAGCTACGGCCTGCGAGGCAAGCTCGCCTATCTCGTTCGGCTCATCCGGGGGACCTGGCTGGTCCACACCTCGGGGCTGATCGTGGTCGACAATGCCTACCTCCCGATCCATGTGGCCCCCCATCGCTCGGCCACTACGGTGGTCCAGGTGTGGCACGCGACCGGTGCCCTGAAGCGCTTCGGTGCCGACACCATCGGTGGTCTGGCCGAGCCGGAACGACGCTTCCTCCACCGTCACTACGACTACGCCGTGACCGCGGGGGAGGCATCCCGCGAACCGTGGTCCCGAGCGCTTCGGACACCCCTGGACCATGTCCTCGCGCTGGGCGCGCCTCGGACCGACAGGCTGCTCGATCCGGCGGCGCTGGCGACGGCACGCACGCGGGTGATCGCCGCCAATCCGAGCCTGACCGGGCGACGCGTCGTCCTCTACGCACCCACCTTCCGCGGGCGGGGCCGGGCGAAGCACGGCACGGCGGCGCTGGACGGCCGCGCCCTCCGGGAGCGCTTGCCCGCGGACCACGCACTCGTGATCAAGACCCACCCCAACCTGGACCCCGCGAAACAGCCGACGGCCGGCTTCGACATCGTGGCCGATCCAGGAGGCGACATGAACGACTGGCTGGCCGCGGCCGACGTGTTCGTGACCGACTACTCGTCATCGATCTTCGAGTGGGCCCTGCTCGGCCGGCCGCTGGTGCTGCTGGTCGACGACCTCGAGGCGTACGAGCGCGATCCCGGCCTGTACCTGGACTACCGCACGGAGATGATCGGCTGCCAGGTGCGCGACACGGCCGGCGTGGCGGACGCGATCCTGTCCGGCGTCGACGACTCCGACCGCGAGGCGTTCATCGCCCGCAACCTCGGCGCATGCGACGGCCACGCGAGCGAGCGTTTCGTCGAGCGCTTCCTGCCGTCGAGCGGCGGCCCGGACGCGACTCGCCCTGCGGCAGCTGCGGGGTCGCGAGCCCGACCGCGCGGCCGAGATGACGCTACCGGCTGACGCGGCCGCCGGACCGGCGAAGATGCGCGAGCAGCCTGCGAAGGCGACCGGGCAGCCGCGCGTAGAGCCGCCTGAGCAGTCGGGCCCGAGGGCCCGGTCGACCGTGCGCCGTAGCCAGCCCTCGACGACGTTCATCCGACGCATCCCGGTCCAGCCGAGGCGGCCCTTGTCGGATGCCTCGACGTCACCGAGCTCGGGGCCCGGGCGCCCGCCGGCGTCGAGACGCAGGACCGCCACGTAGCGCCCGGCACGCACCGGACGTTCTCGCGGACATGGGGGTGGTCGATGCGGATGGGCGGTCGTGGCTCGCGGTCGACCAGCCGGCGCGCGAGCCAACGGTCGCAGGAACGCGGCCCGGAACAGCTTGTGCGGCGTCAGGCTCTGGATGAGAGGCGCGTCACGGATCGAGCACGCGTCGCGGTTGTGCCGGAAGAGGACATGGGGCACCGGACGGAAGTCGCTTGCCACCCTGCCGATCACGATGTCGGCGCGAGTCCGCCTGGCCATCGCGTACAGCGCCACGAGCGCCTCGGGGCCCATTGCGTCGTCCTGGTCGAGAAACTGGACGTATTCGCCCGACGCGTGCTGGACGCCGATGTTGCGGGGCCGGCCGGGCCAGGCCGAGTTCGGGGGGGGTGGATCACGCGGACATACGGATGATCGACGCCGAGCGCGTCGAGCCGCGCCGGCGTGCCATCGGTCGAGCCATCATCGACGAAGATGAGCTCGAGCTGTTCGGTCGGAAGCGACTGGCCGAGCAGCGAGTCGATGCATGCGTCGATGCGGGACCCAGGGTTGTGGACGGGCACGACGACGCTGACCTTGACCGGTCCGGTCACCTCGGCGCTCCGCGCATCATCCACGTGGTCGTGCCCCCCGTGCCCCTCGCCTCGCCGCCGACGCGGCGGACGGATGATACGCGCACCAGGGCGGCAGGTTCGACGACCAACAACATGACGAGCCCCTCAACGGTACCCTTCGACCATGACCGACAGGCCCGAGCTCGTGCACTCCGGGTCCGGGCCGCGGGTCCTGGCCGATCGTTCGACTGGCTCGTGAGCGTCGACCGATGACAGCTTCCGTGTGGCGGCGGTTCGGCCGGGCCCTGCTCTCGGGCGGGCGCAGGGGTGGCCGCGGAGGACGTCGGCGAGCCGGATCGGTGAGACGGACCGCGTCGGAGACCACCCAGCGGCACGATTTCCTCACTGCCCTCCACGAGCAGCTACGCCCTCGGACGTACCTTGAGATCGGCGTGAACGACGGCTGCAGCCTGGCGAGGTCGCACGCGCCGTCCATCGCCGTCGACCCGGCATTCAAGGTCACCGTGGAGATGCAGGCCGACGTCCACCTCGTCCGGGCGACGAGCGACGACTTCTTCGCGCGGCCGGATCCGCTGGCGCATTTCAGGGGGCGGGGCCTCCCACCCCTGGGCACCGATCCGGGTGCCGCGCCTGCGATCGACCTGGCGTTCATCGATGGCATGCACCTGTTCGAGTTCGCGCTCCGCGACTTCATGAACGTCGAGCGGCTCACAGGTCCCGCCAGCGTGATGGTCTTCGACGACATGCTGCCGCGATCCGTGGAAGAGGCCGCGCGCAGCCGGGGGACCCGGGAGTGGGCGGGCGACGTCTACAAGGTCATCGCGGTCCTGCACCGATACCGGCCTGATCTGATCGCGATCCCGGTTGACTCCAAGCCGACCGGCTTGCTGGTGGTGCTCGCACCGGATTCACAGAGCACCGTCCTCCGCGATGCGTACGACGAGATCATCGCGGCCAACGTTGGGGACGACCCACAGCCGGTTCCGGCTTCGGTCCTGCATCGTGACGGTGCCGTCGAGCCGGGCGTGCTGCTCGCGTCGGGTGTCTGGGCCGCGATCGTCGACGCCCGGGGTGGAAGCGTTCCGCGCGACGAGGTCGCGACGCTCCTGCGGCACGAGCTGGGTCCCCTGATCGGCGCGGGAGCGGTGACCGGATGAGCCTGGGGAGCCCACCACGGTGTGGCGATAGCCACCTGGCTGCTCGAGACGACAGGGGGTTCTGGCGCGCCCGGCGGGACTCGAACCCACGGCCTTCAGGTCCGCAACCTGACGCTCTATCCACTGAGCTACGGGCGCGCGCGAGGCGATGGCGGAGAGGGAGGGATTCGAACCCTCGGAGCAGGTTACCCCACTCGGCGGTTTAGCAAACCGCTGCACTAGACCTCTATGCGACCTCTCCGCACGGGTCGTGCGTCGGGACTCCGAACGCCGCCGGAGAATACCAGATGCGCCACGGCAGACGAGCGTGAACGGGCCGCCCGTGCCCGTCGCCATCCGGCACGATCAGCCACCGAGCGAGCGGCGCGAGGGTGTCTCCCGGGCGCATCGAGGTTGACGACGGGCACGGCAAACCGGTACCGTCCAAAGCACCGATGTGCGCCATCTATCTCTTTACCTGCCCGGTGTGACCAACCCCGGAGGCTGAACGGCCCGGGATTGCGGGTCATGCCGGGTGAGCAGAGGTCCCAGACCTCTGCTTTTTTTGTTCCTGTTCGAGATGTCGTGACGGCGACCAAGCGAAGGAACCGACCAGATGTTCGTGGTGATGCGGTCCGGGGCAACCGAGGCCGAGGTGATCGGGGTCAAGGGCCTCATCCTCGCGGAGGGCCTGACGCCGTTCGAGAGCACCAGCGCGGGCCGGACGCTGATCGCGCTGGTGGGCGAGATCGGGCGACGGCGTGAGCAGCTTCGGACGGCCCTGGAGGCGATGCCCGGGGTGACGGCGGTGACTCCGATCTCGACGCCCTACAAGCTCGTGTCGCGGGAGCTCCAGCCGGAGGATACGGTCATCCGGGTGCTTGACGCGGCGATCGGCGACGGGTCGCTGACGGTGATGGCCGGCCCGTGCTCGATCGAGAGCCGCGACCAGCTGATGGAGACGGTCGACTTCGTTGCCGCGCACGGCGCGACGGTCATCCGGGGCGGTGCCTTCAAGCCGCGAAGCAGCCCGTACAGCTTCCAGGGCCTGGGCGTGGAGGGTCTCCGCTACCTCGCGGAGGCACGCCAGCGGACCGGGTTGCCCGTGATCACGGAGGTGATGGAGCCGTCCCAGGTGGACATCGTCGCCGAGTACGCCGACATCCTCCAGGTGGGCACCCGCAACATGCAGAACTTCTCGCTGCTCCTGGCCTGCGGCCGGGCCGGGCGGCCGGTGATGCTCAAGCGAGGCTTCGGTGCGACGATCGAGGAGTGGCTGATGGCCGCGGAGTACATCGCGTCGGCTGGCAACCCCCAGATCATCCTGTGCGAGCGCGGGATCCGGACGTTCGAGACGTCGACCCGGAACACGCTCGACCTGACAGCAGTGCCCCTGATGCACCACCTGACGCACCTGCCGGTGGTCGTCGACCCGTCGCACGCGACGGGCAAGCGCTGGCTGGTCAAGCCGATGGCGATCGGCGGGGTCGCCGTGGGCGCCGACGGGATCATGGTCGAGGTCCATCCACGCCCCGACGAGGCCCTGTCCGATGCCGAGCAGCAGCTCGACCTCGAAGGCTTCGAGAGCCTGATGACCGCACTGGTCGCCGTCCACGAGCACGTCAAGGATCTTCACGGGGACCTCGTCCGCGTCGACGAGACGCCCGTCGTGACCGGTCCGGAGCGCTGATCGGATGGCGATCGTGCCCGGAGGTGGACCTCCCGGTGAGATGCCCGCCGCCATCCCCGACGCGAATGGCGAGGAAGCGCTCGTGGTCCGGCCGGCCGCGCGGCTGCGGGGCCGGCCGGCCCTCCCCGGTGACAAGTCGATCTCACACCGGGCGCTGCTGCTCGCGCTGCTGGCCGAAGGCGAGTGCCGGATCGCAGGGGCCGGCGACGGCCAGGACGTCCGGAGCACCGCGAGCCTGATCGCCGCGCTGGGTGCCGTGGTCGAGCGCACCGCCGAGGACGAGGGACGGGTCGACTACCGGGTGACCTCGCCTGGCGGTCGCGCGCTGGCGGAGCCCGAGGCGATCCTCGACTGCGGCAACTCAGGCACGACCGCCCGGCTCGCCGCGGGCCTGCTCGCCGGCCGTCCGCTGTTCGCCGTCCTCGATGGCGATGCATCGCTCCGCTGTCGTCCGATGGGCCGCGTCGTGGAACCGCTCCGCCGGATGGGTGCCGTCTTCGCCGGTCGCGACGACGCCACGCGGCTGCCGCTGGCGATCACCGGGCGCGAGGCGCTGTCCCCGGTCTCGTACGAGACGCCGGTGCCCAGCGCCCAGGTGAAGTCGGCGATCCTGCTTGCCGGCCTGGCCGCGGAAGGCGAGACGTGGGTCACGGAGCGGATCGCCACCCGCGATCACACCGAGCGGATGCTCCGCGCCCGCGGCGTGGCCGTCGACGAGGGATCGGCCCCGGATGGACGTCACACGGTCCGGATCGCCGGACCGAGCTCGGTGGCGGCCATCGACGACGTCGTCCCGACCGACCCGTCGGCCGCGGCATTCTGGCTGGTGGCCGCCGCCATCCACCCCGATGCCGAGCTCCGGCTCGAAGGGGTCAGCACGAACCCCACCCGGCGTGCCATCATCGACATCCTCAGGCGCATGGGCGCCGACATCGAGGAGTACGCTCGGCCCGCACCCGGCGGTCCGGACGGTGAGCCCCTCGCCGATCTCGTGGTGCGGTCCAGCGCGCTTCGGGCGGTCGACCTGTCTCCAGCCGACGTGGCGGCGGCGATCGACGAGGTCCCGATCCTCGCCCTGGCGGCTACCGCGGCGTCGGGCACGACCCGCATCCGAGGCGCAGGGGAGCTGCGCCACAAGGAGTCCGACCGGATCGCCGGGATCGCGGACGGGCTCACGGCGCTCGGCGCTCGCGTCCGCGTGGACGGCGACGACATCGACATCATCGGGGGTGGGCCGCTCACCGGCGCCGTCACCGACACACACGACGACCACCGGCTCGCGATGACGTTCGCGATCGCGGGCCTCATCGCCGCGGGCGAGACGGTCGTCCGCCGGTCCACGTCGGCGGCGATCTCGTATCCCGGCTTCTTCCGCGAACTCGAAGGGGTGCGAGCATGACGAAGCGAGTCGTCCTCATCGGCCACCCGGTGGCCCATTCGCTGTCCGGGGCGATGCAACAGGCCGCCTTCGACGAGCTCGGCATCGAGGCTCGATACGAGCTCTGGGATCGGCCGCCGATCGAGCTGGCCGATGCGGTCACCGAGCTGCGCGAGGACGAGTTCCTGGGCGCCAACGTCACGATCCCCCACAAGGAGCGGGTCGTGCCGCTGGTCGATCGGCTCACCGACGAGGCGCACGCGACGGGCGCGGTCAACACGCTCACCCGCGAGGGCCACAAGCTGGTTGGCCACAACACCGACGTGGAGGGGTTCAAGGTAGCCCTGGACAAGCTCGTCGGGCGCCAGAAGATGCCTCGCCTGGCGGTCGTGCTGGGCAGCGGGGGCGGTGCCCGGGCGGTCGTCTACGGGTTGATCCGCGAGGGTTTCCAGCGGGTCGTGGTGTTCAACCGCCACCTCCATCGAGCCGAGGGGATGGTCAAGCACTTCAATCGCAGCGCGGCGCACATGGAGCTGCGCGCCATGCCGTGGCACGAGTCGATCATCGAGGCGGAGCTGGCCAAGACCAAGGTCCTGGTGAACGCGACCTCGATCGGGCTCGACGGCGACGAGTCACCGCTTCCGGCCGAGATTCTGCCCCCGGACCTCCTGGTGCTCGACCTCCTCTACGCCCGGACCCGCCTGCTGCGCGACGCCGCGGCTGCCGGCTGCACGGTGTCGGACGGCGAGACGATGCTCCTCCACCAGGGGGCAGCCGCGTTCACTCTGTGGACCGGCCAGCCGGCGCCGCTGGAGACGATGGGGGCGGCGCTGGCCGAGGCGCGGGCGCACGGGGTGCGGTCCGCGGAGGGCGAGCCCACCGGCTCTCCCGCCGACGAGGTGCCGATGGCCGAGACGGCATCCTCCGGCGAAGGCACGCCGTCGAAGTCTGGCTCATCCGAAGCTGCACCGTCCGAAGCCTCGGCGTCCGGAACCCCGGCTGCCGGGGGCGCGGGCGCCGAGCCGTCTTCGAGCTAGGCGGCGGCGCACGTCCGTGGACCGGTTCCGGTTCCTCACGTCCGGCGAGAGCCACGGTCCCATGCTGGGCGTGGTGATCGAGGGCGTGCCGGCGGGCCTGGCGCTCACCGAGGACGACCTGGCGGTCGATCTCGCCCGCCGTCAGCGGGGGTACGGACGGGGCGCCCGGCAGTCGATCGAGCACGACCGGGCGCGGATCCTGGGCGGCGTCCGCCACGGGCGAACCCTCGGCTCGCCGATCCTGCTCGAGGTAGACAACCGCGACTGGGCGAACTGGACGAAGGTGATGCAGGTCGGGCCGCTGTCCGAGGCGGAGGAGGCCGAGCTGGCGTCGCTTGCGGCGGAGGGCAACAAGCGCGCTCGGCCGATCACGCGCGTCCGGCCCGGTCACGCGGACCTCGCCGGCGCCCTCAAGCACGGTTTCACCGACGTCCGCAACGTGCTCGAGCGCTCGTCGGCGCGCGAGACGACGGCGCGGGTTGCCGCGGGCGGCATCGCCCGGACGTTCCTGCGCGAGCTCGGGATCGAGACCTGGTCGTTCACGGCCGAGGTGGGGGGCATCGCCGTCGATCCGGCCCGGGCCACGCGGGCGCGCGACGAGGCCGACGCCTCTCCCCTGCGGTGCCCGGACCCTGACGCCGAGGCGGCGATGATCGCGCGCATCGACGAGGCGCGCTCCAACGGCGACACGGTGGGCGGCGTGTTCGAGGTAGTGGTCCACGGGGTGCCGATCGGGCTCGGCAGCTACGTCCACTGGGACCGGCGGCTGGACGCCGCGCTGGCCGGGGCCGTGATGAGCATCAACATCGTCAAGGGCGTCGAGCTCGGGCTCGGGTTCGAGCAGACACGCCGCTTCGGGTCGGCGGTACACGACGTGATCGAGGGCCGGCGCGACGACGGGTCGTGGATCCACCGCACCAACAACGCGGGCGGGCTCACGGGCGGCGTGACCAACGGCGAGCCGATCGTCGTCCGCGGCGCCGTCAAGCCGATCTCGACCCTGGCCCACCCGCTGCCAACGGTGGACCTGGTGACCGGCGAGCCCGTCGATCAGGCGCATTACGAGCGGAGCGACATCTCGGTCGTGCCGGCGGCCGGCGTCATCGGCGAGGCCATGGTCATGCTCACGCTGGCACGGTTCGTGCTCGAGAAGACGGGCGGTGACTCCATGATGGAGGTCATCGACAACCTCAGCCGCTACCGCGAGCGGGTCGGCGCGCCGGCGAGGGGGTCCGATGCGAACGCGCAAGCCGGGCTGGATGCCTCGGCCGTCGAGGCCGGCTCCGGCGGCGACGACTGATCGGCGATGGACCTCGTCCTGATCGGGCTCCCAGGCAGCGGCAAGAGCGCCGTCGGGCGCCGCCTGGCAACCCGTCATGGGGCGGCATTCATCGATCTGGACGACCAGATCGAGCAGGCGGAGGGTTGCCCGATCCCGGAGATCTTCGCCACCGAGGGTGAGGCGGCGTTTCGCGAGCTCGAACGAACGGCCGTGGCCGAGCTCGGTCCTGCCGATCCCGAGCCCCGGCTACGCCGGGTGATCTCGCCGGGCGGGGGCGCGATCATCGACCCGCGCAACCGGTGGGCGCTGTTCCGTGGTCGCCTTCCGGTGTGGCTCGACGTGCGGACCGAGGTCCTCGCCCAGCGGCTCCGCCGCTCCCCGAACGTGCGCCCGCTCGTGCAGGGCGGTGACCCGGTCGGGCGGATCCGGCAGCTGGCGGCGAGCCGCGAGCGCTTCTACGGCGCGGCGATCCGCGTCAACGGCGTGGTGCCGCTGGCTGCGGTCGTGAGCACGGTCGACGGGCTGGTCGCGGACGGCGCCCCCGCGGGCACGACGCTGCTGCGGACGACGACCGCCATCGGCGACATCGTCCTGGGCGCGGGGATCGCGACCGCCGCCGTCGGCGACGCGCTTCGGCGACTCGATGCGCGGCGCGCGGTGGTCGTGTCCGAGCCCGGTGCGTTCGACGCGTTCGGGGCCGGGGTCGTCGAAACGCTCCGTGCCGCCGGCTGGCCGATCGATGTCGTGATGCTGCCGTCGGGGGAGGCGGCCAAGAGCCTGCCGGTGATCGGCGACGCGGCCCGGCAGCTTGCCCGCCTGCGGGTGGAGCGGCGTGACCCGCTGATCGCGATCGGTGGCGGCGCGCTCGGCGACCCGGCCGGGTTCCTGGCCGCCACCTACCTCCGCGGGGTGCCCTGGATCCAGGTACCGACCACGCTGGTGGCGCAGGTGGACTCGTCGATCGGCGGCAAGACCGGCATCGACCTGCCCGAGGGCAAGAACCTGATGGGCGCGTTCCACCAGCCGGCCGCGATCGTGCTCGACGTCGACGCCCTCGGTCCGCTCCCCGCCCGCCAGCACCGGGCGGCGCTGGGCGAGATCGTCAAGATGGCGGCGCTCGGCGACGAGGCGCTGTTCGCGACGCTCGAGACCGACGGCGAGGCTGTGGCACGCGGCGCCGGGGAGGCGTTCGAGGGTGGCGCGATGGCCGAGATCGTGGAACGGTCCGCGTGGGCCAAGGTCGTGGTCGTGGAGGCGGATGAGCGCGAGATGGGCGCGTCCGGTGGGCGGATCACGCTCAATCTCGGCCATACCGTCGCCCATGCGCTCGAGGCAACCGACGGCTACGCCACGCTGCTCCACGGCGAGGCCGTCGGCTACGGGCTGCGAGCGGCCGCGAGGATCGGGCGCGCGCTGGGCGTGACCCCAGCCGGACGCGCGGACCGGATCGAGGGGTTGCTCGACACGCTGGAGCTCGGGCAGGCGCCGCTCCCCTACCCGCCCGGCGAGGTCCTCGCCGCGGCCCGGGCCGACAAGAAGCACCTCGGCGGCAGGCTGCGGTGGGTGCTGCCCGCGGCCGACGGGGTGGTCGTGCGGGACAACATCCCGGCCGACCTGGTCGCCGAGACCGTGACCGGGGTCCTGGCCGGGACCCATCCGCCTGCCGAGACCGGTCGATCAGCCGGGTTGCCGGCGCCACCGGGGGCCGGCGCATGACGCGGCTGCTCGTGCTCCAGGGCCCGAACCTCAACCTGCTGGGCACCCGCGAGCCGGAGATCTACGGCACCCGGACGCTGGACGAGATTCATGCGGGCATCGCGGCGCGCGCGGCCGAGCTCGGCCTCGAGGTCGACACCTTCCAGTCGAACCACGAGGGAGCCCTCATCGACCGGCTGCAGGTCCGCGACTTCGACGCCGCGATCGTCAACGCGGCGGGGCTGACGCACACCTCGGTGTCGTTGCGTGACGCGCTGCTCGCCATCGACCGGCCGTTCTGGGAGGTCCACCTCTCAGATCCCTGGAAGCGCGACGCGTTCCGGCAGGTCAACTTCCTCCATGACATCGCGGCAGGCTCGTTCGCTGGGATGGGCGAGCTCGGCTATCACAGGGCGCTGGAGGCGATCGCCGAATGGTTCGAGGCGCGACGATGACCGGCCGAGGGACGGACGGCGCTCATCGGCCGACACCCGCCGAGCGGGATGACGCCGCGCTCGAGCTGGCCAGGATCCGCGACGAGATCGACCGGCTCGACGTCCGGATCGTGGGGCTGCTCAACGAGCGGGCCGCGCTCGGCCGGGCCGCCGGGCGCGCCAAGCACGTCGCGGCTCGCCGGGCGATCAAGGACCCCGAGC
>Ga0307418_1000207_pt1 | contig 17344 bp, 18 predicted proteins | sample SalMarWE160220MG_2_FD_202160 | JGI IMG/M metagenome (GOLD analysis project Ga0307418, IMG submission 202160) | Salt marsh sediment microbial communities from the Plum Island Ecosystem LTER, Massachusetts, United States - WE1602-20 | ecosystem: Environmental > Aquatic > Marine > Intertidal zone >...
GGATTGGCCCGCGGCTGCGTTCACCGCGAAGACGGTAGACGATGGCCTGAAAGACCTGCTTGGCACCACTAAGCTCGAAACGAGCGACAAGATAAAGGTCAAGGCGCCCGATATTGCGGAGAACGGGGCAGTGGTGCCGGTCACCGTGGAAGCGGACATGGACGGCATCCAGTCTATTTCGATCATCGCCGCGGCAAATCCCACCCCAGTGATCGCATCCTTCGACCTGGGGCCCGAAGCAGTCGGATTTGTCTCAACCCGTATCAAGATGGCCAAGACCGCGAAGGTAATCGCCGTTGTCAAGGCGAGAGACAAGCTGTACAGCGCGGCAAGAGAGGTGAAGGTAACCATCGGCGGCTGCGGCGGCTGACCCTGACTAACCGAGATAGGCTTCGAGGCAGAGAAGATGGCAAACACGATTAGGATTCGCGCCCGGGTCAAAGACGGTGTGACAGAGGTGAAGTCGCTGATTAGTCACCCGATGGATACTGGCCTGGTAAAGGACAAGAAGACCGGCGAGGTCATCCCGGCCCACTTCATCAAAGAGGTGGTCTGCAAATGGAAGGACAAGACTGTCATGACGGCGTACTGGAGCGGCGGCGTCTCCCGTAATCCTTATATAGCCTTCAAGTTCAAGGGCGCATCGAAGGGCGACAAAGTGGAGCTCTCCTGGAAAGACAACAAAGGCGAGAGCGATTCAACCACAGCCACAATCGAGTGATCTGACTCTCCGAAACCTCATTGGGTAAGGCGATTAACGCGATAACTCAGCTGCAGGGCCAGGGTCGAGTGCGGGCCGTCAGGACACGCCGTCGATACCTCCGTGTAGGCTCGACGGCGGCGCTCCTTGAAGGCGAACGAAAATCCGGCGCAATCCGGTATAAGATTTTCCGGCAATCGCCTTAAAGTGGCCCCTGATACACTTGGGGGAACCCTGGCGGGCGGGTCCGAAATCGCTTGTAGGGCCAGATGTATTGTTCTGGGCACACTCGGACACATTGCGCGATGCCGAGGTTGAGGGCCGTTGCTGCCTCCACCTCGTCGTGCGCGGAGACCTCTGCAGGCGCCTCAATGCAATGGATGTGATAACCGCGTCCCGCCGAGAGCCTTTCGGCAAACAGGAATGCCACGCGAGCGCCAGTGGCTCTGGCAAGCCGGTTTACCAACAGCATGGTGTAGGCCGGAACCCCAAAGAACGGTGCAAATACCGCCCCTGTCTTTCCTTTGGGCTCCTGATCTGGCAGGATTCCGACATACTCCCCGCGTCGTAGGGCCTGAATTAGCTTGCGGATGCCATGGGCGGTGGTCGGGGCGAGGGTCGCGCCACGGCGGCCCCGTGCGGCTTGTATCATCGAATCGAGGAACTGCTGCGGCTTGTAGAATGTGGTCGTGGGTCCCAAGGAAGAGAGATAGAGGCCGGCCAGCTCCCAGGCCCCGAGATGTGGGGACAGGACAATCACCCCATGCCCACTCTTCCTCTCCACGAGCTCGCCACCCGAGACTCCTCGAATCAGGGATAACACCTGCTCGGCCGGACGAAGCCACAAGTGGGCAATCTCCAGGTAGGTCTTGCCGTACTCCGCGAGGCTCCGTTCCCTGAACCGAAGCGCCTCATGCTCGCTGAGCTCGGGTAGACAGAGGCGGATGTTGATGAGCGCATTGCGCCGCTGCTTATTCGGGACCTGCAACATGTAATACCCGAGAAGCCGTCCAACTCGGTGGCTCATCGGCAGCGAGAGGCCAGCGACCGACGCCAGGACGATACGAATGGCGCGCTCTTTGGGAAGCACTGATTTATTCGGAGAGCGGCTGAGCGGGCTCAATGGCATCAACGCCTTCCAAGGGATGCAGCTCCTAGACGGCCTTGTTTTCGGCAGATCGGATGCGGCCCCCTACGTCGGAGAACTGACATCATGAGCGAGACAAGTCTAAAGAGCGTGACTCCGGCTCAGGCTTGGCAAATGCTGCAAGAAGACCCTCAAGCCTTCCTGGTAGACATCCGATCGACCATGGAATATTTGTTCGTTGGCCACCCGACGGGCGCTGTTCACGTCCCGTGGATCGACGAACCTGAATGGACGGTGAACCCCCACTTCGAGGCAGAAATACGCAAGTTGCTGCTTGGCGGCGCCGTTTGCTCGCCTGACGCCAATGGCACGCCTGTGATCCTGATCTGCCGGAGCGGAAAGCGATCCCTCGAGGCAGGCAAGGCCCTCGTGAGGAGCGGACTGCAGAATGTATTCCACGTCAACGAGGGCTTCGAGGGCGAGCTCGACGAGCATCACCGTCGAAACACCGTCGGGGGCTGGCGCTTTCGCGGGCTCCCCTGGGAACAATGCTAAAGCCCCCCGGGGCCCACCTCCGCCGCACGGACAAGCAGCACGGGCCGAGGCGTCACAATCAGAGATACAGCCCCGAAGGATGCCCCCGATGCTACTCAAACCCGACCCGAGAGCCGTCGGGAGATCTGAATGCCGCGCCCGGTTGACGCCAGTTTAGGTATTGGCCGCCCGGTAGGGCCGATCCCACAAATTCCAGGCCCGCCGGGAGAGACTTGCGGCCCAGTAGCCCCTTCACGCGAGCCAGCTGGGGGAGAGATTGAAGCCTGACGTGAGTGGTAGATCCGCCCCGCTCGCCCCTATAGAGCGCTCAAGCGCCCGCCGAGACCGGGTCGACGCGCACGCCGTCTCCCCGAACCTCCCGCACCACACCGTCCAACCGCGCCGTAGCCTCGCGCACCCCTTGTCTGTCCACCAGGTCCTGAAGGCTGATGCGGTTCAGATACTCGTAAATGCGATCGCTCAGGTCGCGCCAGAGGTCGTGCGTGAGGCAGGGCCCGTTGTTCTGGCAGTTGTGGGCGCCGCCGCAGCGCGTTGTGTCCACGTTCTCGTCCACCGCCGCGATAACCTCCGCCACAAAGATCTCCCTGGCGTCACGGGCCAGATTATAGCCGCCCCCCGGTCCGCGGACACTGGTGACCAAAGACCGCCGGCGCAAGCGGGCGAAGAGCTGCTCCAGGTAGGAGAGGGAAATACCCTCCCGCTGCGCGATATCCGCCAAGGCGATCGGTCTCTGACCGTGATGGATGGCGAGATCCAGCATGGCGGTGACGGCATAGCGTCCTTTCGTGGTGAGTCTCACGGATCTATCGCTCCTGCTGCGTCTGAAAACAAAGGGATACTACAATGCCCGACAACAGTGATCAATTTTGACGCATCGCCTCCCTTACGATGAGAGTCGTGCGTAGCGCGCTCCCTGTCACCCTCGCCCACTGGGAGAGGGCCGGGGTGAGGGAAACGGTCATGGCGGCAGCGACTTGCATTGTCTGGGGTGGCGCCGGCGCCATGGCCGTTAGGCCCGGTTTGGCGACCTATCGTCCGGCTCCTCTGCCGCGCCCACGGAGACGATCTCGCAAGACTCCAGCCCCGGGAGGAGGTCGACGTGCTCGGTAATGCCATTCTGCTCCAGCGCCTTGGACATTGCCGCCAGCCGCTGATCCATGAGATGGATGTGGTCGAGCATACAATTGATCGCGTGGGCCACCGGGTCCGGGGCATCGCGGGTCGCACCATAGGCGTCGAATCCGATCCGTTTCGCCGTCGCCGAGCGCTGCTCCTGCTTCTGGTCGCTGTGGCGCTCGGCGACCCGACCGGGGACGCCAACCACTGTGGCGCCGTTGGGAATCGACTTGACCACAACCGCGTTGGAGCCGATGCGAGCCCCGTCACCAATCTCGATGGGGCCAAGCACCTTCGCGCCGGCCCCAACTATTACATCCCGCCCTAATGTCGGATGCCGCTTACCCTTTTCCCAGCTCGTTCCACCCAGGGTGACACCATGGTAAAGGGTGCAATCGTCCCCGATCACCGCGGTCTCCCCGATCACCACCCCCATGCCGTGATCGATGAAGAAGCGGCGCCCGATACACGCCCCCGGATGGATCTCAATGCCCGTGAGCAGGCGTGCCAGATTGGAGACCAGACGTGCCGGCCACTTGACGCCGCGGGTCCATAAGCCATGAGCCAACCGATGCAACATGACCGCATGCAGGCCAGGATAGGTGGTGATCACCTCGAAGGCCGTACGTGCCGCGGGATCACGCTCGAACACGCAGACGATGTCTTCTCGCAATCGCTGAAACATGGAAACCTTCTCGCCGCGGAACGGCACTGCCTGTTCAGCCCTCAGCACCGTCCGCTGCCTCATCCGTAATCCGAGAGGGGTGGGACCCACCACTCCGACGAAACCGCCCGGGCGTCTTCTTGCCCTGAGCGGCGCTCAAGATGCCCCGAAGTATGTTGAGCTCGACCCAGTCCAGGCGCGCCCTGTTGAACAGTCGCCGCAAGCGCCGCAGGAGTTGGCCGGACTGCTCGGGATCGCTAAAGCCGATGTCCACGAGCGCCCGCGTCAGATGCCCATAGAAGCCCTCCATCGCTTCGGCGGTGGCCAGATCACGCGTCTCGTCCGCCGGGATTTCATCAGATGGGCGAGAGGCCCTAAGGTAGATCTCATAGGACAAGACCTGTACCGCCGCCGCCAAGTTCAAAGAGCTGAATGCGGGATTGGCCGGGATTCGCACCAGGTAGTGACAGACAGCCAGCTCCTCGTTTGTCAGGCCCGAGCTCTCGCGACCGAAGACCAGCGCCACCTCCCCTTGCCCCGCCTGGCTCACCAGTCTGTTTGCGCATTCCCTCGGATCCAGCAAAGGCCACTCCACGGTCCGTAGCCGCGCGCTCGCCCCGACCACCAAGCGGCATCCACAGAGGGCATCCGTCAGTCCCTCATGGACCTGCGCCCGAGCAAGCACGTCGTCCGCGCCGGAGGCACGAGCTAGAGCCTCCGCGTTCGGAAACTGCCGGGGTCGCACGAGACACAGACGGGTCAGGCCCATCGTCTTCATGGACCTCGCCACAGCGCCGATGTTGCCAGGGTGAGTGGTCTCGACCAGGACGATCCGAATCCGATCGAGCCAATCCGGATTCCCTGCACTCATGAATCACCGGGTTCTTCAGCACATCGCCTCATTGTCAAGCTTTAATGAGCCTAGGGCATCGGGTATCTTTCGGAGCCATGCATCCCATGCTCAATATCGCCACCCGCGCCGCCCGGCACGCCGGGCGCATCCTCTTACGGTACTTCGAGCACGCGGATCAGGTCGCCGTCGCCTCGAAAAGTCGCAACGACTTCGTGAGCGAGGTCGACCGTAGCGCAGAGGCAGCCATCATCCAAGAGCTGCGCACCAAGTTCCCGGGACACGCCATCCTCGCGGAGGAGAGCGGCACCCACGAGGGCAGCGCTTACGAGTGGGTGATCGACCCCTTGGACGGCACCACCAACTATCTTCATGGATTTCCTCAATTCTCTGTCTCCATCGCCCTGAAATACCGGGAGCGGCTGGAGCAGGCGGTGGTGTACGATCCCCTGCGAGAGGAAATGTTCACGGCCAGTCGAGGCCAGGGTGCCCAGCTGAACGACCGCCGGCTGCGGGTGGCTGGCCGGACCAGCCTCGAAGGCGCCCTCATCGGCACCGGATTTCCCTTCCGGGACCAAACCCACGTCGACGCCTATCTCGGCATGCTCAAGGCGATGATGCAAGACACCGCCGGGATTCGTCGACCCGGCTCGGCAGCCCTCGACTTCGCCTACGTGGCTGCGGGCCGCCTGGACGGCTTCTGGGAGCTCGCGCTTGCCCAATGGGACTTTGCCGCGGGCGCACTCCTGGTGAGCGAGGCCGGCGGCGCGGTGAGCGATCTCTCAGGGGGGGACCGCCACCTCCAGACCGGGAACGTGGTGGCCGGAAATCTCAAGATCCAGCAAGGAATGCTGTCCCGCATCCGGCCGTTTCTCAGCCCAAGCCTGCCGGCCTGAGGCGTGGTAAACCGATTCGGTCCCTCAGGGCAGCTGGTCGAGCTGTGCCCCTTCCTTCTTGACGGGCATCAGATCCGCCCTGCTGATCCCGAGCATCACCGCCGCGCTGCTCGCGACATAGATCGACGAGTAGGTGCCCACCGCGACACCCACGAGCATGGCGAGGGCAAAGCCGTGAATGACCTGGCCGCCAAAGAAGAACAGGGCGAGCACTACCACTAGAGTAGTCCCGGACGTGATGATGGTGCGGGACATCGTCTCGTTGATAGACAGGTTGACGACCTCCAGGACCGTTCCCTTGCGAATCTTGCGGAAATTCTCCCGGATTCGATCGAAGATCACGACCGTGTCGTTCAGCGAGTAGCCGATCACTGCAAGCACGGCCGCCAGGACCGTGAGGTCGAACTCGATCCGGAATAAGGAGAATACGGCGACCGTCACGATCGTGTCGTGTATGGTCGCGATGATGGCCCCGACGGAGAACCGCCACTCGAAGCGCAGCCAGACATAGATCAGGATGCCGATCAGCGAGTAGAGGACCGCGAGCCCACCGCTCTCGGCAAGCTCGCTCCCGACCTCTGGCCCCACGAACTCCGCGCGCCGCAGATCCACCTGCCCCTTAGCCGCCGCGCTGAGTGCCCGGAACACCCGATCGCTCACCGCGGCGGTGCTCTCCACCTGATTCTTCGGCGCCAGCCGGATCAGGACGTCACGGGAGCTGCCGAAATGCTGCACGGTCGCTTCGGAGTACCCGGCCTTCGCCAGCGCCGAGCGGACCTCGGAGAGCTGAACCGGCTGCTTGTAGCCCGCTTCGATGACCGTGCCGCCCGTGAAGTCCAGGCCGAAATTGAGCCCCTGAAAGAAGAACGAACCGATGGCTAGCAGGTTGATCGTTGTGGACAGCACCAGCGCCGGCCACTGATACCGCATGAAGTCGATGTTGGTCCGCTTGAAGAATCTCATCTGAAGGTTCCGCTCACACCGGCAGGGTTTGAAGGCGCTTGCCGCCGTAAAGCAGATTTACGATCGCGCGGCTTCCCATGATGGCGGTGAACAAGGAGGTCAGGATGCCGATGAAGAGGGTGACCGCGAAGCCCTTGACGGGGCCTGTGCCGAAGCTGAACAGGGTGATTGCCGCGATCAGAGTCGTGAGGTTGGCGTCCACGATGGTCGACAGGGCCTTGTCATAGCCCGCCTGGATGCTCGCCTGGGGCGTATTGCGGTTGCGCAGCTCCTCGCGTATACGCTCGTAGATCAGGACGTTGGCGTCCACGGACATGCCCACGGTGAGGACGATGCCCGCAATGCCGGGGAGCGTGAGCGTCGCCTGCAGCAGAGACAGCACGGCCACCACGAGGATCAGGTTGACTATCAGCACGGTGTCGGCCACCAAGCCGAACACCTTGTAGTAGAAGGCCATGAAGAGCACAACCAGGATGAAGCCGATCACGACGGATTCGAAGCCTTGATTGATGTTGTCCTGCCCGAGGCTCGGGCCGATCGTGCGCTCCTCCACGATCTCGATGGGAGCGGCCAGAGCGCCCGCCCGCAGGAGGAGCGCCAGGTCATGGGCCTCTCGGGAGCTGTCAAGGCCCGTGGTCTGGAACCGGCGTCCGAACGGCTCGAGGATGTTGGCGACGCTGATCACCTCCTCGGTGCGGACCTTGCGCTTCACCGGCTTTCCGTCGACCAAGCGGGTCTCAGTGCGGTTCTCGATGAAGACCACCGCCATGGGTTTGCCCACGTTCTCCGTGGTCACGTTGCGCATGCGCCGCGCCCCTTGGGCGTCCAGACTGACGAAGACGGCAGGCTGCCCGGTCCGCTGGTCGAAGCCCGCCGACGCATCCGTGATCTCGTTGCCGGTCACGATCACACGCCGCTGCAGGAGGATGGGACGGCCGCTTCGGTCCTTGTAGAGCTTGTCGCTGGGCGGTACCCGGCCGTTCACGGCGTCCTCCACGCTGTGCTCGGTGTCCACCAGGCGGTACTCCAGCGTCGCCGTTGCACCCAGTATGTCCTTGATACGTCCCGGGTCGGAGGCGCCTGGCAGCTCCACGACGATTCGGCGATCCCCTTGCTGCTGGATGATGGGCTCGGCGACGCCGAGGGCATTGACCCGGTTGCGCAGGGTCGTGATGTTCTGCTGCAGGGCGAACTTCTTCACCGACGCCACGCTCGACGGCGTCATGGACGCATAGACGTAATAGCTCTGGCCTTCCTCGCCGGTGTCGAGCTCCAGGTCCGGGATCTCTTCATGGATCAGCGAATCGGCACGGTCCCGCGTCTGGGCATCGCCGAACCGCACCGCGAGCCGCCCTTTGTCCCGGGTGACACCGAGGTAGCGGATCCTCTCCTTGCGCAACAGGCTTCGGATATCGTCCGTATACCGCTCCAATGCCTGATCGATGGCCGCGTCCATGTCCACGTCGATCACGACGTGCACACCGCCGCGGAGATCCAGACCCAAGACCATGGGCCGTAAGCCAAGGAAGCGTACCCACCCTGGAAGATCCGGGGACAGGGTTAGCGCAGTGTGGTAGCGGTCGCCCAGGGCCGCCTCGATTGCTGACTGCCCCTCGAGCTGATTGCCGGAGGTCCCGAAGCGCACGAGCAGCCGGTCGTCCTTCAGTGTCTGGACTCCTTTGTAGGGCACCCCGGCGTTCTCCAGGACGGCCTTGAGTTCACCCACGGTAGCACTGCTGACCTTGCTGCCGCGCGCCGCGCTCACCTCGATCGAAGGATCCTGGGAAAACATGTTGGGCAAGGCGAAGATAAGGCCCGCCAGAACCACGGCGAGTATGAGCAGGTTCTTCCACCACGGATATCGGTTCATCGGGATTCCATCTCACATCGAGCGGCGGGAGGTGGGCGGCATCCCCTGCGCGGGCAGCATCAAGCCCGGCGACCGTCCGCGAGGGCGGCCTCCATCCCCCTTTGGCCAACAGATGAGCTATGTGAAGCGGACAGCGGGATCGCCCCGTCAGAGCTCTTTAAGCGAGCCTTTGGGCAGCACGGACTCCACCGCCGTGCGGCGGATCTTGACGTTGACGTTCTCCGCCACCTCGATCTGGGCAAAGTTATCTCCCAGCTCCGTGATACGGCCCAACAGCCCACCCGACGTTGTCACCTCGTCACCCTTCGCCAGCGCTTCCACCATCTTCTTGTGCTCCTTCTGACGCTTCACCTGGGGACGGATCATCAGGAAGTACAAAAGCACGACGAGGCCGATCGGAAAGAGCAGACCCAATAGGGGGTCGCCACCGGTGGCAGCAGGTGCGTCTGCGAGGGCGTCAGATACAAAAAAACTCATGTGATAGTTCCTCGGGGATTCAGCGGCGATGGCTGACCACGGTCGGCCGCGCATTATGGCACAGCCCGGGCAAAGATACAGGCAACCACAACCGCGCCTAGCCTGGCGCGCGGCGGGCATAGAAGTCGTCGACAAAGGCCGCGAGGCGCCCGGCCGCAATGACCTCGCGCAGGGAGCTCATCAGGCTATGGTAATAATGGAGATTGTGGAGGGTGTTGAGGCGAGCGCCCAGGATCTCGTTGCAGCGATCGAGATGGCGCAGATAGGCGCGGCTGTAGTGCCGGCACGTGTAGCACTCGCAAAGGGGATCCAACGGACCTTCGTCCATTCGATAACGGGCGTTGCGGATCTTGACGACACCCTCCTGGGTGAAGAGGTGCCCGTTGCGGGCGTTGCGGGTGGGCAGAACGCAGTCGAACATGTCGATGCCCCGGCGCACCCCCTCGACCAGGTCCTCCGGTGTGCCCACCCCCATCAGATAGCGCGGGCGACCCACCGGCAGGCGGGTGGCCAGGTGATCCAGGATGCGCAGCCGGTCTGCCGCCGGCTCACCAACGGACAGCCCGCCAACCGCGTAGCCGTCGAAGCCGATGGCCTGCAGCCCCGCAAGGGAAGCGTCCCGTAGCTCCTCGTGCATTCCCCCCTGCACGATGCCAAACAGGGCGGACGGATTGTCGCCATGGGCCTCGCGGCTGCGTGCGGCCCAACGCAGCGAAAGCTCCATCGAAGCCCGTACCCGCCCCTCGTCCGCCGGATAGGGGGTGCAGTCGTCAAATATCGTGACGATGTCGCCTCCCAGGGCCCGCTGCACCCCCATGGAGACCTCCGGGCTCAGGAACACGGAACTGCCGTCCACGGGTGAGCGGAAGCGCACCCCCTCCTCGCTGATCCTTCGAAGCTCACCGAGGCTGAAGACCTGGAACCCACCGGAGTCTGTGAGGATAGGCCGCTCCCAGTGCATGAAGCGGTGCAGGCCTGCGTGCCGGCCAATCACGTCGAGGCCCGGCCGGAGCATCAAGTGAAAGGTGTTTCCGAGAAGGATCTGGGTCCCACCCGCGGCAAGCTCTTCCGGGGTCAGCGCCTTGACCGCCCCGTAGGTGCCGACGGGCATGAAGGCGGGTGTGTCCACCTCCCCTCGATCGAACGTCAGGCGGCCGCGACGTGCCCCCCCGAGAGTCGCCAGGACCTCAAAGCGCAAACCCTTCCCCTCGGATCCAGTCGGCGAGCCCTCTCAGGTCGGCCACCTCCGCGTCGGGGGGCTCCAGGTCCGAGGGCCAGGCCTGTCCCCCCCCCCGGTTGACCCAGACCGCCGCCATGCCGGTGGCTCGGGCGGCCGCCACGTCGAGTCGGGGGTCGTCTCCCACATGGACTGCCTGCTCCGCTCGCGCGCCGGCCCAGTCGAGGGCAATGCGGAAGATGGCGGGATCCGGCTTGGCCGCCCCGGCCGCGGCAGCGGAAAGGGACCCGGAGAATAGGCCACGCAGAGGCGTGCGGTCCGGATCTGAGTTCCCGTTCGTGACAGAGATCAGCCGGTGGCGCCCCCTCAGCTCGCCTAGGACCCCCGCGACCTCAGGATAAGGTTGCACTTGATTGCGGTGGTGCAGGAACACCGTGACGGCCTGCTCCGCGAGCTGAGGGTCGTACCCATGCTCCCTGAGCAGGAGACGAAGGGACTCCAGGCGCAAACGGGTGATGTCGTGGGCGATCTCCGGGCGCTCGCGCATCAAGCCCAGACGGTGCTGACGCAGGCTGTGCTCGTGATGGGCATCGGCCAACGCGGGCGCGGCCCGCTGCAGCCAACGGTAAAGCGCCTCTTCCGCGCGCTGGAGAACCGGCATGCTCGGCCAGACGGTGTCGTCCAGATCGATAGTCACGAGCTCGAAACGCCTTTGGTCCCTCATCGTTGCAACGGTCGATGAAACCCCAATCTTCCCGCAATCGGAACTACGGAAAAGATAGGGCATGTTGCCCAGTGATCCCAGGCTGGAGGGCAGATCCGTGTTCATGCTCCGGAAGAAGACATCGATGCCTACCCCCCAAGAAGCGCTGAAGGGCCGCGACCGCGCCATGCCTGTGACGAATCGGCACCTTCTCACAGGCAACCCACTCCTACCCCCATTCCCGGCGGAGATGGAAATGGCCATGTTCGGCCTCGGCTGCTTCTGGGGTGCGGAACGCCTGTTTTGGCAGCTTCAAGGGGTCTTTACTACCGCGGCGGGCTACGCGGGCGGATATACGCCAAACCCGACGTACGATGAGGTGTGCTCCGGCTTGACGGGCCACAATGAGGTGGTCCGCGTGGTATTCGATCCCCAGAGTATCGCTTACGAGGACCTTCTGCGACAGTTCTGGGAGGGCCATGATCCGACCCAGGGCATGCGCCAGGGAAACGATGTGGGAACTCAGTACCGGTCGGGAATTTACACCTACGGGACGCACCAGATGGCGGCGGCAGAAGGCAGCCGCGCCGACTACCAGGAGGCTCTGCGAAGGGCAGGACGAGGCGACATCACGACGGAGATTCTTGACGCGCCAGAGCTCTACTATGCGGAGGACTACCATCAACAATACCTTGCGAAAAACCCGGGAGGCTACTGCGGACTGGGCGGTTGCGGGATCGCCTACCCGCAGAGGGCGGCAGGCACTCGTCGGTAACTGTGGCGACGCAGCAACAGGTCTTGGAAAAAATTTGGCCGGAGGGGGCTTGACAGGACCTTAGGAATTTAAGAAACTATTTATGTACTGAATCACCCCCGTGGTTCAGTACACTCCTCCATCCTCCTTTGGTGGTAACTTGAGCGCGACGTCCCCCGTCGCGCTTTTTTTTGCCCGCTCACTCCCACAGGTCCGCCCCTCGGCGAGACTGCCGCCGCACCGACGGAGGCGACCATCAGTCGCGTCGCGTCAGAAACATGGCGTCGCCGTAACTGAAGAAGCGATAGCGGTCGATGACAGCATGGCGATAGGCGGACATCACCTGTTCGTGCCCCGCGAAGGCAGCGACCAGCATCAGCAGGGTGGACTCGGGCAGATGGAAGTTGGTGAGCATGGCGTCAACCACGCGGAAGCGATAACCGGGCCGGATAAAGAGACGCGTATCTCCGCAGAACGGCTGGAGACCTCCGTTTGCCCCGGCGGTCTCGAGGCCGCGCACGCTCGTCGTGCCCACCGCCACGACTCTCCCACCAGCCGATCGGGTCTCCGCTATGCGCCGGCAGACCGCCTCGTCTACCTCGAGCCACTCTGCATGCATGACGTGCTCATCCAGCTCGTCCGCCCGCACGGGTTGGAAGGTACCTGCCCCTACGTGCAGGGTGATGTACGCGAAGGCAATTCCCTCTTGCGCGAGGTGAACGAGCATGGCTGTGTCAAAATGGAGCCCCGCCGTCGGGGCCGCCACCGCCCCCTCCCGGCGCGCATAGACCGTCTGGTACCGCTCCAAGTCCGCGGCGTCGTCCGATCGCTCGATGTAGTGAGGGAGCGGCATGTGGCCGTGGCGCTCCATAAGCTCGGTGAAGCTGGAGCCCCGCGAGCGAAGGCGGAAGAGATCCCCTTCCCGGCTCAGAACATCCAGGTGCTCTTCTCCTTCGAGCAAAATGCGTGTCCCTGCCTCGGGAGACTTGCTCGCACGCAGATGTGCAATGGCTAAGTCCGCTGCCTCCAGCCGCTCGATGAGGATCTCCACACGCCCGCCGGACCGCTTGCGGCCGAAAAGACGCGCCCGCATCACCCGAGTATCGTTGAAAACCAGGACATCGGGCGGGCGAAGAAGGCGCGGAAGATCGGCGAAGGCGAGATCCCGCGTCTCCCCCGTGGGTCCATGCACTGCGAGAAGGCGGCTCTCCCCGCGCGTCCGTGATGGGCGCTGGGCAATCAGCTCGGAAGGAAGATCGAAACAGAAGTCGGAACGCCGCATCATGCGGAATCATCGCCGCATCGAGGAAGATCCTCCGCGAGGAAGGTGCATTGTGGGGGCACCCGGATTTGGTATATTTTCAGCGTGCCGCCACGGTGGCGAAATTGGTAGACGCAGTGGACTCAAAATCCACCGGTAGCGATACCGTGTCGGTTCGACTCCGACCCGTGGCACCAAGTTCCAGCAGAATCGCTTGCCAACCCGAGGCAATCGGTGATCAACCCGCAGGCCACGCGGGTTTGCGTCCGGTAATCACGGCAATACAGGACCAGGGTTCCCCCAAGGCGGAATGAAGCCGGGCCGCACGGGCCGTCTCCCTTCTCGACACTCACTTTGCCGCGGGCGACTTGAGAAGGTCGCGTATCAACATCTCTGATTCGACCTGCACGATCACGGACTCGATCGTCTGCAGGACGCCCTCGATTTGCCGCTTCTCCCTTTCCAAGGGTGCAAGACCTTGGGCAAGTCTCGCTCGGCTTGCGTCCAAAGCTCCCGTTTGGTCGTCCGAGGCCCCAGGAGACCCTCCGGGATCCTGGTCTGCTCGCCCCTGCTTCTCCAACTCGCCGGCGTAGGTGTCCAGCAGCGCCCGCTGTTGCTCGTTAATTGCGTATTTCCGAAGGTTGTAAGCCTTCCTCCGCAATCGCAATTCCTGCAGGACAATCTTCCCCTCCGTTTCGCCTGTAAAGTTCACATCGACCTTTCCGTCCACGATGCTCACCAAATCCGTCGCACCATTGCGTGCCGAAGGGATCTGAAAGCCTTCGCCCGTTTCCGGGCCGTGTGCGTCAGACGCCGACAGTTCGGTCAAATCGGCCTCTGCCTCCACCAGAAGGTCGAGTACCTTCAGGCCAGCCTTCTCAAATCGCCTCCAGCCGTCGACGTCGGTGTGTTTGTGGGAAAACACCTTCAACAGTGCGTGCTCCTTGGTGGTAACCACGCAGCCGATGACGGAGCGAAGAATCCCATCCAGGCGAGTCGGGCTTTCCAAGAGCCTCTCGACGAGAGCCCGCCGGGAGAAGACGTGCTCGTGTCGAAGGTTGCTCGCGGACCTCTCCGAAGTTGCGGCTTGCGTTCGATAGCGTGTGTTCCACTTGCCGTCCACTTCGGTAATCTTGCACAGACAGAGCGAAATCAGCTCCTGCTTGTGGCGTGCGTACAGGTCCAGCGGCAACAGGGCCTTGATGGCGGACACCGCACTGCGGATCCTGACTTCGCGCTCTGGATGCGGGACGTAGCTGGGAAGCATGCGTTATGTTTCCCCCTGCTTGGCACTCGGGGTTGCTGGCTGAGTCTTTTCCCCAGCTGTCCCATACTAGCGGCCGCGGACCGTCTGAACCATGATGCGATTCACGCCGCTCCTACCGACCCCGCCGTAGCCCGTGCCCCTAGGCGGTAAGCCGTGGCCAACTGCCTGATTTCGTTTCGCCAGGGAATCATCCGCGTATCGCAACATCCGCGTCGCAAACCGGACATACGGACGTCGCAGATCGGCTATATCCTTCGGGTGTTAAGGCGATTTCTGTCAAATCTCATACCGTCTTGCTTGTCCTTTCGCCTGCCTTCGGCATCGCGCCGCCAGTTACAGAGCCCGGCTATGCTCCCGGCGGCGCTCCTTGGAGGCGAACGAAAATCCGGCGCGATCCGGTATAGGATCTTCCGGCAATCGCCTCAGTTCCTGACTGACGCCAACCGGGATAACCCGCGACGCCAGGAGAGCCGCGCCGAAACTTCGATCCATCTTCCTGTCCGACATCCATCTCGGTACACGGGCCTGCCAGGCCCACAGCCTCCTTGAGTTCCTGCGCGAGTACGACGCCGAGTATCTATTCCTGGTTGGAGACATCATCGACTTCTGGGCCATGCGCCGCGGCGTCTGCTGGTCGTGCGTCTGAATGCCCTGCTCTCCTGGCTGCGGCGCCGCTTGGGTGTCCCGGGCTCCTGGTCGCTATCGGGTTACCCCAAACACAAGGTCAAGCACGCCGTAAGCTTCATCTTCGACTTCGAAGACGCCGTTGCCCGCTACGTCAAGGAGCGGGGAGTCGAGGGGGTCATCTGCGGACATATCCACTCGGCCGCCGTCAAGGATATCGACGGCATCAGTTACATCAACTGCGGGGATTGGGTCGACAGCTGTACAGCCATCGTCGAGCATTGGGACGGGCACATGGAGCTCGTGGACTGGGGCGTTCGGCTCCCGGTATCGGATGTGCCGCGCGAGACGGTCGTCCCGCTGCCGATGCCCGGACCCAAGACTGCGGTCGCACCCTTAGAGCATCAGCGACCATGCCGAATGCCCGCGACGAGGCAGGTGGCAGACGTCGATCAGTAGACGCGCAGCAGGGCGACGGTGATATTGTCGAGCCCGCCGCGCGCGCAGGCGAAATCGATCAAGACACCTGCAAGGTTGTCAAGGTCGTCGCCCTCGTCGACCATCGCTCGGGCGAGCACCTCGTCCGTGACCATGCCGGTTAGCCCGTCGGTGCATAATAGAAAGAGGTCGCTCGGCTGGAGCTCGACAACCCCTGAGTCGACCACAACCTGGGGTGAGGTGCCGAGGCCGCGCGTGAGGATGTTCTCTTTGACGCCATAGCGCTGTGCATCCGCCAAGCTTGGGAAGAAGCCCTGGTCCACGACCTCCTGGATGAACGAGTGGTCCTTTGTCAGCTGCTGGAGCTCGGAATTGCGCAGGCGGTAAAGCCGGGAGTCTCCTACATGGGCGAAGACCATCCAGCCTGGCCCGACGAGCCCGAGGACAACGGTGGTTCCCATTCCCGCGTACAGGGGCGTTCGTTGTGCCATTGCCCATACCGCCTTGTTTGCAGCAAGAACCGCCTCCTCCGCGAGCAGGCGCGCCTGTTGCTGGCTCGCAACGGTCGGCGAGCGGCGCCGGACCTGGTCCGTGATCACCTCCGCGGCTGTCCGACTCGCCACATCCCCCGCATTTGCGCCACCAATCCCGTCGGCGACGATCAGGAGTCCCAGCTCGGGCGTGACCGCAACACTGTCCTCGTTGTGCTCCCGCACCAAGCCCCTGTCGGTCCGCCAAGCGTATGCCAGTTTCTGCTGAGGCATGAAGAGTCGCGGGATGCGTGGATTACGTTCCGGCGCGAAACCGGCGAAGCCTGGCGCGTCTTTACGAGCTCTTGCCGTCCAAGATGGCGGCAAGGCGCCCGGGCGGAACGTAGCCCGGGATCAGGTCGCCGTTACCGAGGACGATGGCAGGGGTCCCCGAGATGCCCAGACTCTCAGCCACCTCCATCCCCTTCCGCACCGGATTGGGACAAGTTCTACGTGGGATCTCCCAGCCTTGCTTGACGGCGGCCGTAAAGGCCGCCTGCCGGTCCGGCGAGCACCAGACGGCTACGGACTTGTCGAAGGAGTCGCTGCCAACACCTTCACGCGGGAAGAAGACGTAACGCACCCGGATGCCCTCCGCCTCGTACTCGGCAATGTGGGAGTGAAGCTTGCGGCAGTAAGCGCAGTCCAGATCGGTGAACACGGTGATGGTGTACTTGTAGCTCGACGGGGAGAAGATCACCATATTCCTTTCCCCAATCCCGTCGACCACACGCTTCCTGGCCTCGGCCTCCTGCGGCGCCGTCAGGTTCTTGCGCAGGGCCAGGTCGATCATGCGTCCTTCGATCAGGTAGCGGCCATCGCCGCTGACGTACACCACCCGCGGACCCATGACCACCTCGTAGAGTCCAGTAACCGGGGTCTCTCTGATGCTATCGACCTTATCTCCCGGCAGGACCTTTGCGAGCCGTGCCTCGATGTTGGCGTCCGCGTATTTGTCCGCAAGCGCCGGGGCGGCGCACAGCGTCAGAGCCGCGCAAGCGACAAGAAGCCTCGCCGTCTTCACCATCTCACCTCGTCTTCAATCCCGGAAGTTGATGAACTGGAGGGGGCGCCCCCAGTCCGCTGCGCGCAGCTGCACGATGGCCTGTTGCAGCTGGTCGCGTTGCTTGCCCGTGACCCGGACCTGATCACCCTGAATCTGGGCCTGGACCTTCAGCTTGAAAGACTTGAGGGCCTTGACGAGCCGCTTTGCGGTCTCGCCGTCGATCCCCTGCTTGATCGCCACCTCTTGCCGGGCGGCGTTGAGGGTCGAAACGGGGTCCTGCATATCCAAGCTGGCCACATCGACCTTTCGTTTGACCAGCTTGTGCCGAAGGATATCCATCATCTGGTGGAGTTGAAACTCCTGCTCTGCCCGCAGCCGGACCAAGGCATCCGCGAGCTCGAATTGC
>Ga0307418_1000208_pt1 | contig 17338 bp, 14 predicted proteins | sample SalMarWE160220MG_2_FD_202160 | JGI IMG/M metagenome (GOLD analysis project Ga0307418, IMG submission 202160) | Salt marsh sediment microbial communities from the Plum Island Ecosystem LTER, Massachusetts, United States - WE1602-20 | ecosystem: Environmental > Aquatic > Marine > Intertidal zone >...
CCGTGCGCGGCCGCTAGGGCTGCGCGGGGTGACCAATCCGATCGCCGCGAGCGGCGCCGAGGGGCCGGAGCAGCTTGCCGACGCGCGCCGCAACGCGCCCCTCACGCTGCTGACTTTCGACCGTGTGGTCTCGCTGCTCGACTATGAGAGCTACGCACGCGCCTATCCGGGGATCGGCAAGGCGCGCGGCGACCTGCTGCGGATCGCCGGCGCATCGCTCGTCCACCTCACCCTGGCCGGCGCCACCGGCGGCGCGCCGGGTGACGATGTGCTCGCTCACCTGCAGCAGTCGATCGTTGGCGCGAGCGACCCGTCGCAGCGCTTCGTCGCGGCAGCGTATGCCCAGCGCTACTTCACGCTCGCGGCGCAGATCGCGGTCGATCCCCGCTACCGGTTCGACGACGTGCAGCCGGCGGTGCTCGCCGCCGTGCTCGCCGCCTTCGGCTTCGATGCGCGCGACCTCGGACAGTCGGTCACCGCGGCGGAGATCGTCGCGCTGATCCACAGGGTGCCCGGCGTCGTCGCGGTCGACATCGTCGAGCTGCTGCCTTACACCGACGCGGCGCCGCCCGCCGATCCGGCGCCGGCGTTCGGCGCGCGCATCGATCCGGCGACCGGCAGCCCGCTGCCCGCCGAGCTGCTGCTCGTCAACCCGGCGGGCGTGACCCTGACGGAGATGGCGCCATGAGCCTCTACATGCCCGAGCGCCTCTACCGGCTGCTGCCGGCCTACCACCGCAACCGCGACGCGGAGGAGGGCGAGCCGCTGCGCGCGCTGCTCGCGGTGATCGAGGGCGAGCTGGAGCGCATCGAGACCGACACCTCGGTGCTCTACGACAACTGGTTCATCGAGACCTGCGACGAATGGGTCGTGCCCTACATCGGCGACCTGCTCGGCGTGCGGCCCATCCGCCCGATCGACTCTGCCGGTGTGAGCGCGCGCGCCTATGTCGCCCACACGATCGCCTACCGGCGACGCAAGGGCACCGCGGTGGTGCTTGAGCAGCTCGCCCGCGACGTAACCGGTTGGCCGGCGCGCGCGGTCGAGTTCTTCCTGCGCCTCGCGACCACGCAGCATATGAACCACGTCCGCGCCGCGCCGACCGCGACACCGAGCGTGCGCGACGCCGCGACCGCGCAGCTCGCCGACGGCCCGTTCGATCCGTATGCGCACACGCTGGAGGTGCGCAACGCCGCGCCCCGCGGCGGGGGCTTCAATGTGCCCAACGTCGGGATCTACCTGTGGCGGCTCGTGAGCTATAGGGTCGGCGTCGGCGATCCCGGCGACGCGTCACCGGACTTCGCGAGCGCGCGCCGGCGGGGCACCTACTGGAGCATCCATCCGGTCGGCTGCGACGCGCCGCTGTTCAACGTGTCGCGCACCGAGGCGACGATCACGCACCTCGCCGAAGAGCAGAACGTGCCCGGGATGCTGCGCCGCCTGGCGCTGAATGCCGAGCTCGCGCGGCTGCGCCGGGGTATCGCCACACCGGCGCCGGTCTTCATGAGCGAGACCGATCCGGTGCTGCGCGTCTTCGTGCAGCTCGCCGGTGAGAGCACGCCGGTCGAAGTGCAGCGCAAGGACATCTATCTCTGCGAGATCCCCGACGAGGTCGAGCTCGCATCGCCGGTGCCCCGCGTCATCGCGCTCGACCCGGCCCGCGGCCGCATCGCCCTGCCGCAGGGGCTCGACGTGCAGGCGGTCTGGACGCAGAGCAGCTACGGCTTCTCGGGCGACCTCGGCGGCGGACCCTACGACCGCGGCGCGGCGGTACGCGCCGCCAACCAGGGTCTTGCGATCGACGTCTCCGCCGCGGGCAACGTCGGCGGCTTCTACGATCCCGGCGTGTGGCAGGTCGGCGTGTCGCACCTGCTATCCGACGACGGCAGCGGGACCCTCTATCCCACGCTGCGCGACGCGGTGGCCGCGTGGAACCTCCAGCCCCCGGGGCGCACGGGCGTGATCGTGCTGATGGACAGCCTGTCCGACATCGATGCGGACTCCCACCCAGGCGGCGGCCCCGTCGAGATCGAGATCGGCGGGCGGTCCGCGCTGCTGATCGTCGCCGGAGTCTGGCCGCTGGAGCCGATCCCCGGTGCGCCGCCCGGCAGCGCGCAGCGCGTGCCGGGGCACTTCGACGCGCAGCAGATCCGTGCCCATCTGGTCGCCGACCTGGCGGTGCGCGGCAGCGCCGCGGCCGACTCGGCCGATGCCGGCGCCTGCTTCTTCAACGGATTGCTGATCGAAGGGCAGCTCGCGGTCGCGCCGGGCAACCTGGGTACGCTCGGCCTTGCGCACTGCAGCCTGATCCCGGGCCATGGCGGGCTGGTCGTCGCGCCCGCCGGCAACGAGCGGCTCGGCGTGGCCATCGACCATGCGATCTGCGCGGCGCTGTCGGTGCCCGATCCGATCCGCCTGGTCGAGATCAGCGACAGCATCGTCGGCGACGACGGCGGCTCGCCCGACCTCAGCGTGGACGCGCCGCAGGCGCCGGTGAGCTTTGCGCGCAGCAGCTTCTTCGGCGGCGTCACTGTCGAGAGCATCGAGGCGAGCGACTGCATCTTCGCCGGCCCCGTCGAGGCGCTGCGCCGCCAGGCGGGCTGCGTGCGCTTCAGCTACCTGCCGCCGGGCTCGGCCGCACCCCGCCGCTACCGCTGCCAACCCGATCTGGAGAGCGCGACACGCATCGAGGCGCTGCGCCAGGCGGCGCTGCCGGGCGTGCCGGCGGCGGCCGATCAGGACGCGATCCGCGCCGAGGTGGCCGCCCTGATCCGGCCGCTGTTCGTCTCGCGCACCTACGGCGATCCGGGCTATGGACAGCTCGAGCGGCGCTGCGCCGCACAGATTCGCATCGGCGCGGAAAGCGGCGCCGAGATGGGCGCATTCGAGTTCCTGAAGCAGCCGCAACGCGAGGCCAACCTGCAAGGCGCGCTCGCGGAGTACCTGCGCTTCGGCCTCGAGGCCGGCCTTTTCTTCGTCACCTGATGAGCCGTGTCGATTGACGCCAGCCTAACCGGGGAGCTGCCATGAAAGGCGATTTGTCACGCAACACCTTCGACCGCACGCTGCACTACAGCGCGGTGCGGCTGCAGCAGGGCCGCGTCGTCACCGATGCGGACTGGAACGAGCAGGCCGAGCTCACCCGCTACCGTGCCGAGCGCGCCGCACGCGACACCATCGGCGCCTGCGGCGCACCGATGGATGGGGCCGGCTACGCACTGGTCGCCGAGACCAACGCGCTCGCGGTGCATGCGGTCAATGCCAACGTTGCCTGGGTCGCGGCCGAAGACGGCGTGCTGCTGACGACCGCGAACGGCGGCGCCGCCTGGTCGCCGGTGGACGCGCAGACCAGCGCCCACCTGCGCGCGCTGCAGCAGGTCGGCGGCACCGGCTGGGCGGTGGGCGACGCCGGCACCGTGCGCAAGACGGTGAACCAGGGTGCGAGCTGGATCGTGCAGGATGCCGGAACGCGTGCGACGCTGCGCGGCGTCGCGGCCTTCGACGCCGACCATGCCTGGGCGGTGGGCGACGGCGGCATCCTGGTGGCGACGATCGACGGCGGCGCGAGCTGGAGCCTGGTGCAGACGGACGCCACCCGGCTGTATGCGGTGCACTTCGTCGACGCGCTCAACGGCCTCGCGGTGGGGCAGGGCGGCACGATCCTGGCGTCGTCCGACGGCGGCCAGACCTGGACCGCGGCGACCAGCGGCACCACCGCACACCTGCACGCGCTGGCCGCGTTCGGTACTACCCATGCCTGGGCCGCGGGGCAGGGCGGCACCATCCTGCGCACCGACGATGCCGGGGAGACCTGGCTGCCGTGCACCACGCCGTCGTCTGTGACCTTGCTGGCGATCGGCTTTCGCGATGCGCAGGAAGGCTGGGCCGCCGGTGAGGCGGGCGTGCTGCTGCACACCACCGACGGCGGCACGAGCTGGACGCAGGAGGACGCCGGCACCAGCGCCGTCTTGCGCTCGCTGTCGTTCTTCGGCGGCGACCCGGGCTGGCTGGTCGGGGACGCCTCGGTGGCGCTGCGCGTCGGCGGCGGCTCGCCCGAGGTGGCGGACCTCGCGCTGCCCGCGGTCAACCTGTCGATCGAGCCCGGGCGCTGCTATGTCGACGGCGTGCTCTGCGAGCTCGAAACACGCGCGTCCTATGCTAACCAGCCCGACGGTGGCGCGGGTCAGCGACTCGGCCCGGGCGGCTGGCTTCTCTACCTGGACGTCTGGCAGCGCCACGTCTCGATGCTCGAGGCACCGGCGATCCGCGAGGTTGCGCTCGGCGGCCCCGACACCGCGACGCGCGCGCGCACCGTTGCGCAGGTGCGGGCGCTGCCGCTGCCGGCTGCGAGCCCGTTCGACTGGAGCTGCGATTCGACGGTTGCGGCCTGGGATGCGCTGGTGAATGTGCCCAAGCCGCTCCTCGCGGCGCGCGCCGAGCCGCAGCTCGCGGCGGCCAACATCTGCGAGATCGCTGCCACCGCCGGCTACCGCCGGCTCGAGAACCAGCTCTACCGCGTCGAGATCCACGACGGCGGTGCGAGCCCGACCTTCAAGTGGTCGCGCGAGAACGGCTCGGTCGCCTATGCGGTGGTCTCCCTCAGCATCGACAGCGCGCAGCAGCAGACCACCGTGCGCTTGGCCGCACGCGGCAGGGACGCGAACCTCGACCTCGCGGTGCACGACCGCGTCGAGCTGCTGGACGACGATGCCGATCTCGTGAGCCGCGCCGGCGTGTTCTTCGAGTACCTGAACGATGGCAACGACGAACTCGAGCTGGTGCTGGCGGGCGTGCCACCGAGCGGTAGTGCAATCGCCCAGGATCCCGCGCGCCATCCCATCCTGCGCCGCTGGGACCAGCAGCCCGCAGTGGCCGGGATTCATGTGGTGCCGGTCGTCGAGGGTAGCTGGATCGACCTCGAAGACGGCGTTCAGGTCTGGTTCGAGCCGGGCGGTTCCTACCGGCCCGGCGATTACTGGCAGATCCCGGCGCGCACGACCACTGCCGATGTCGAGTGGCCGCGCGGCGACGACGGTGACCCGCTCGCGCAGCCGCCTGCCGGCATCGCCGATGCCTACTGCCGGCTCGGCGTCGTCGAGGTCGCAGGCGACGCGGCGGTGACCGTGGTCGGCGACTGCCGCGACCTGTTTCCGCCGCTGACCGAGATGGAGCAGCTGCTCTACGTCTCGGGCGACGGCCAGGACGGGGCGCCTCACGCGCCGCTCCCCCAGCCGCTTGCGGTGCGGGTGGCGCGTGGCAGCGTACCGATTGCCGGCCGCGGCGTGCGCTTCGAGGTCGAGAGCGGCGGCGGTACGGTAGGCGGCGGCTGGCAGCTCGAGACCGTTACCGATGTCGATGGCAAGGCCCTGGCCGGCTGGACGCTCGGCCCTGCGGCACTCGCGCCCGGACGCTTCCAGCGCGTTCGCGCGAGCCTGCTCGATGCGAACGGCCAGGCGCTGCCCGGCCAGTTCGTGGTGTTCTGCGCCACGGCGACAATCAGCCTGCAATACGTCTCGGGAGACGGCCAGGAGGCCGCCCCGGGTGCCGTGCTGGCGCACCCGCTCGAGGTGCGCGTCGTCAACGGCGCCGACGGCGTGTCCGGCGTGACGCTGCGCGCCACGATCGAGCAGGGCGGGGGCGCGCTGGTGGGGCCGGCTGTCTTCCCCAGCGACCCGCAAGGCCAGGCCAGCGTCCGCTGGCAGCTCGGCGCGGGCGGCCCGCAACGGATGCGCATCGAGATGCTGGACAGCGCGGGTACGCTGGTGCAGCGCCTCGCCTTCGATGCCACCGCGGTCGTGCCGGCCGCGGCGGGCGGCGGCTGCGATGTCACGGTCGGCAAGGGCGGCCAGTTCGACGAGCTGTCCACCGACCTGATCGCCAAGCTGATGGAGCAGAGCAGGGGCGTGCTTTGCATCTGCCTGATGCCAGGCACGCACACCCTCGACCAGATGAGCGTCGACGGCGCGGGCCAACGCCTAAGCCTGCACGGCTGCGGCCATGCGACGCTCGTGAACCTGCGCGGATCGCTCGCGATGCAGGCGTTCGCGTCGCTCGAGATCCGCGACCTCGTGTTTCAGACCGAGGGCGAGATCGGCATCACGCTTCAGAAGAACAGCGAGGTGCGGCTGGCCAACGTGACCTTCGACCGCTCGCGCAACCAGGCCAAGAGCGCGGCGCTGCGCATTCAGGGGACACAGCGCCTGGCGATGACCGGCTGCCAGGTGCTGACGCAGATGCCGACGGTGGCCGCGATGTTCCAGGACATCGCCGCCGACTGCCGCATCCTGCAGAACCGCTTCGTGGGCCTTGTCAGCTTCTACGGCGACGCGACCGGGATTCCGTCGCCGGGCCTGCTGCGGCAGCTGCTGACCTTGCAGTCCAAGCCCCTGAAACTCACGCTCACCCCGGGACAGCTCTCGTTCTGCGACAACAGCCTGTCCCTGTTGACCGTCGGCGACGCGGTGGCCAACACACTGGTAAACGGATCCGCGAGCGGCGTGTTCACGACCGCGGTGCTGCACGGCAACACCTTCGCTGAGCCGAGCAACCTGTTTGTCTCGGGGCTGATGGCGTTCGGCAACAACGCGTTCATCGCGCAGCCCACGGACGGGTCGACGCCCTACGGTGTGATGCTCGCGACGCGCTCCACCGCGGCCGGCAACGTCGCGGTCGTGTTCGGCGAGCAGGCGATCCTGCATTTCGTCACACCCGACACCGGCGGCTTCTCGAAGGCTGCCAACGAGGTGTTCATCCAGCCATGAGGTGACGAGATGGGCCGAAGCCTGGCCGATTTTCGAGACCGCCACCGTGGGCAGCGCATCGTCGTTTGCGGTTGCGGCCGGTCGGCTCGGCTGCTCGACCGGCCGGCGCGCTTCGTGACAATAGGCGTGAACGACATCGGGCGCCTATTCACGCCGGACTACCTTGTGGTCGTCAACGAACCGCGTCAGTTCAACGCCGACCGTTATGTCCACGTGGAGCGGTCGCAGGCGCGGGCAGTGTTCTCGCAGCTTGCGCTCGCGCACCCGCGCGCGGTGCGTTTCCGGCTCGGCCATCGCGGCGGCACCGACCGAGGCGACGGCGAAAGCCTGCACTACACCGACAACTCGCCGTACGTCGCGGTGCAGCTCGCGCGGCACCTGGGCGCGGCACACATCGGACTGATCGGCGTGGACTTCGACGACGACCACTTCTTCGGTGCGACCGGTCGGCATCCGCTCGCGGACCGGCTGGCGCGCATCGATGCCGAGTATGCCGCCTTGGCCGCCGCCTGCCGCGCGGAAGGGATCGATCTGGTCAACCTGAGTCCCACCAGCCGGCTCCAGTCCCTGCTGCATGCGGCCGTTGACGACTGGGCAGTCGACAGCCGGTCGGCGCTGCGGATGTTCTTCGTGCATTACCGCTTCCTGTCCTGTGGCACCGTGTTCGAGTGGGGCCTGCGCGAAGCCGCTCAGGCGCTGGGCCTGGCAAGCGAGCATGCATACTGGGACGACGCCAGGTTGGTGGAAAAGGTTGAGCGTTTCTCGCCGGACCTACTGTTCGTGATCCACGGCCGTCGCTTCGTCCAGCGCTGGGGCCGGCGGTTCGCCGCCTGGCGTTCCGCGGTGTGGCTGCTGGATGAGCCGTATGAAGTCGACGATACCAGTGCCTGGTCGGGCCACTTCGATCTGGTCTTCGTCAACGATGCCGGAAGCCTGGCGCGTCACCGTAACGCACATGTGCTGCCGGTCGCCTACGCTCCGGGCCTGCATTTTTGTGCGGCTGGCCCGCGTGCCCGCCGAGTTGGGTTCGTCGGTGGCGCGAACCCGATGCGCGAGCGCGTGCTGGCGAGCCTTGCCAATCGCGGGCTGCTCGACTACGTGGTCGGGGGTCCGTGGCACGAGCCGCGTCTCAAGCCCCTGTGCCTTGCCGCCAATATCCCGGCCGAGGGGACTGCTGCGCTCTATCGCGAAACGGCCATTGTCGTCAACGTCTTTCGCGATCGCCATCACTTCAATCGTGCGGGGCTTCGGGCATTGGCGCCCAATCCGCGCATCTTTGAAGCGCTGGCCTGCGGAGCGCTGGTGATCAGCGAGCCGCGCGAGGAGCTCCCTAGGATCGTGCCTGAGCTGCCCACCTTCGCCAACGAGACCGAGGCCGCGCACCTGATCGAACGGTATCTCGCGCAGCCAGACGAATTGGCCCGCGTGCAGCGGGCGTGCGCCGCGCGTCTGGCCGACTCGACCTATGCGAGGAGAATCGCAACGGTGATGGACACCTTCAATGCCGAATCCCCGCGCACACCTGAAGCCATAGGTGCACCCGTCGAGGCGCGTGGCACGGCGCCTGTGACAGGACCGCCGGCCTACCATGATGGTCTGTGGGGCTATACGGAGGGGACGATCCGCCAAGCCGCCGATGGCGCGATCGTCATTGAACCGGGCACGGAAAAAGGTCCTGGCCGCGAGCGCGGTCTTGTCAGTTTCGATCGGTTGGAATCAGCGCAACTGAGTTTCGAGGTGCGTCTCGATGCGGGCGCGGACCTGGTCGCGAAGCTTAATCTGGCCGATCGAAACGATCAATCAAGCAACTCCTACCACCTCTTTGCCGGCCGGCAGCGGGCCTACCTGGCACGCCACAATCATGTCTTTCGCCACGTCGAGCCGCCCGGGGCCGAGTGGACGCGGTTTTGCCTGGGATATGCCGGCGGGCGTCTGTCACTCTGGCGCGACGAGCGGCTGGTCTGTGAGTTGGATGATCACATGCTGGGCAGCGGCTATGCATTCCTCGGAGCACAGGGCGGTGCAGTGCGTGTGCGCGCGCTTAAATTGACAACGGCGCAGGCGGGATCTGTCCCCGAACGCGGGCCGCCGGAAGAGGAAGCCGATGAGCTTCTGTCTGTGGCGGTGCAGGCGCGGCCCCGGCTTTCCATCGTGACCACCATTTACGACCGGGTGGATTGCCTGCGTCAATGCATCGCTTCGGTCCGACGGCTCGGGTATCGCGACTTTGAGCACCTAATCGTCGCGGACCATCCGCCGCCCGACGTCCTGGAGCGGATTCGGCGGGTGGTGGAAAGCGCGGGCGATGGGCGGATGGGTCTTCACAACCTGAGGTGGCGGCGCAATAACTGGGGCATCGCGCCTGCGGCAGTGGGCCTGCGCCGAGCGCGGGGCGAATTCGTCAGTTTCCTGTCGGACGACAACGGCTACGAGCCGGATCATTTTGGTCCCTTGCTGACCGCGCTGGACTGCGATGCCTCCATCGGGTTTGCCTACAGCTCCTGTCGGTACGACGGGCGGCTCGTTCTGAGTCATCCGGTACCCCGTCCGGGGCGCATCGACCTCGGCCAGCCGGTATTCAGACGGGCATTGTTCGAACAACACCTCGGCAATGATCTGCCCTTCGACATGATGGCCTGGGATTGGCATCTGGTCGACGCGCTGATGCGGCGGGGGGTTCGCTGGCGCCATGTAAACCGGCCGAGCTTCATCTTCCGCCTGGCGAAATATCCGGAGCTCATCGTCGCATGATCTCGTACTGCATTGCAGTCTATCGGCCGACCTATGCAAGCCTGCTGCTGGCGGATCTCGTCGCTAAGACCGCTGTCCCCTACGAAATTCTGCTCTGGCTGAACACGGACAGCGACGCTATCGAAAAGGAGATCGCTGCCTTGGTGGCGCGAGGCGCACCGGTGCGGGTGCTCGGTCGCACGCCCCAGAACATTGGTATGGCGGCCTACCGAGAGCTCTTCAGCAAAGCACGCTACCCGTTGATCGCGCAGCTCGACGACGATGTAGTCTGCATCTCGCGGAGCATCGCCGAGCGCGCACAGAGGCTGTTCGGCCAGTTTCCGGCAGTGCGGCAGCTTGCGGCGGACGTGTGGCAGGACGAATTCACGACCGGTGCGCGGCCGCCACTGGCACACTATCGACCATATGACGTCGCCGAGGGACTCTACAGCGGGCCCATCGACGGATGGTTCTCGATATACCACCGAAGCATCCTGCCCCTGCTCCTCGACCTTCCGTTCTCGCACTACATGGGCCTCGGTGCGATGGTGCAGGCGCGACTGGCGCGCCGAGGGCAGCTCGGCCTGCTCGATTGTGGGATTAAGGTCTTCCACGTCATCGGTCCGGCATATGCCCAGAGCTTCGGCATGCTCGACTTCGAGATCGAGAAGTTCCGCCGTCTGGGGCGCAGCGAAATTGTCGCCTGGTACGAGGGGTGGCGCGGTCGCGTCGACCGCGAGGAGCCGCCGGCCGGCCGTGTCGAAGGGATCTGTGCGGCCGTCAGCGGGGTGGACGCCTCGCAGCGGAAGACCGTCGCGCCCGCATCGACCATTTCAGGAGCGCCTATGCTGACACTGCGCGACTCGGAAGCCATTCGCCTTGTTAAGCAGAGGTTCGCACCTGACGGTGGCGCCGAACGTGAGCACAACGCGACACCAGACACGTTGGGCTTTGGCGCCATTCATGAGAGCCTGATCGCGAATCTGCGGCCTAAGCGGGCGCTTATCATCGGTTCACGCTACGGCTTCGTGCCTTGCGTCGTGGGACTCGCAATGCGTGCCAACGGCTCGGGTGAATTGGATTTCGTAGACGCCAATTACAGTGACAGCGAGCACGGCTTCGAACTGGCGTTCGGTGGCGTGGGGCATTGGACGGATGCAGCGCGCGAGGACTTCTCGACCGTCGGCCTGCAGGATGTCGTGCACATCCATGTGATGCGCAGCGAGCAGTTCTTCGCCGCCTGTCGAGACACATACGAGTACGTCTACCTGGATGGGAATCATAGCTATGAGGGATGCAAGTACGACTTCGAACAGGCAGTTCTGCGCACGGGGCCTGGTGGCATGATCGTGCTGCACGATGTGCTGGTCGGCGATGGAGGATTTGGCGTTGGTCGGCTGTTCGCGGAGCTCGATCCCGCAAGGTTCGATAAGCTTCTGATCCATCAATGGCCAGGCCTCGGGCTGGTTCAGCCTCGATTCACCGGGGTGCAGGCGGCATGATCACCCTCAATCCCTGGCAAGTCTCGCGGGTGCAGGAGATCGGGGCAGGAAAGAAATTTTGGGGATACCTCGACACTGAAGCGCTTCAGTCGAGGTATGTCCTGGCGGCGCACTTCCTGCGCGGAGTCAAGCACATTGTCGAGGTGGGTGGCTATCGCCAGAACGCGATCACCCACTTTCTTACTGGCCGGCACGAGTCGGTCAGCGTTTTCAGCCTGGATGCGGAATTTGAGCCGCTGAACAGCGAGGAACTCAATGGCGCGCCATGCCGGGTACGTCATGTGCGCGACTTTTTCCAGAATCATGCCCATCCTTCCGGAGATGTGGGGGTCGTTGCCCTCGGACTTGAGATTCATGGCGATCTCGCCCCTTTCTTCGCGCTGATTCGATGCGCCTCCATCGCGGTGATCGAAGTGCCCCTCACGCATCAGCCGAGCATCGATTGCCTGCAAGCGCTCCTTGACGCCGTGCCTTGTCAGTTGCGCTGCAGGGTCGACCTCGATCTGTCGGGCAATGAACCCCTTCTGCGGGATGAGCTGGCTCGCTCAAACATGAATGCTCCATTCTGGGCCCGCAGTCTTCGCGTGCTGCAACCGAAAAGAGAAAACTGATTGCTTGTCTTCCATTGAACGCTCCCGGCCGACTCCCGCACCCAACGCGGTGGGAGAGGCAGCTCGGCCTGCGGCCGTTGACGTCGATGCGAATGCGCGGGCGGTTCCGCTTCAGGGCGTCGGTTAGGAGCGCGCCCAGACAGGAAAGGGACGCCCGGTGCCCGTGCGGGTGCCCGATCCGGACGAGCGGTCTATCCCAGGGCCTGGACCGGCTGGACGAGGACGCCTTCGCTACGGCGGTCGGTGAGTCCTTCTCCCGCTGGCTTGACGAGCGGGCTATCCCCGAAGGCGACGGTGGCTGGCGCTCGCCGAGCGCCCTGGGCCTCGCCGTTGCCGCCGCCGTGCGCTGGGGGCAGGACTTCGTCACGGCGGTGGCGAAAGCGACCCGTATCGACGGGGACAGCCACTCGGTGGCTGCCCTCACCGGGATGTTCCTCTGCGCCGCCGGGGGCACTGCCATCCTGCCCGCTGCCTGGCGCACGGCCGTGCGGGACCGGGAGAAGATCGAGACTGCCGCGCGAGCGCTGGCCGTGCGCGGGGAGCACCGGCTTGCAGTGGCGGACCTGCACGGGCGGCGGGACCGGCTTGAAGCCGTCGTGGCCTGGGGTGGCGCACGCCTCGCCGCTTGGCGCCTGGCCCTCCTGGGCGACTACTTCGACAACGGTCCGGACGTTCCAGGGCTGCTTGACCTGATCCTCCGGCTCACCGCCGAGCGGGGCGATGCCGTGACCGCCATCGCGGGCAACCACGATGTCGTCTGCAGCCGAAGCCTCGAAACGCTGGGGACCGAAGAGGGCGAGTTTTTGGCGGAGAAGTGGCAGCGGGGCCATTGAAACCCCGAGGGTGACACGCCAGGCCGCTACGCTGCCCCCCGCGGCAGCGTTGCTGGCGTTGCCGGGCGCATGCCCGCCGCGCATCGGCGCTTCCTGGCCGGGCTGCCCTGGTTTCACGACACCGGCCGCTGGCTCTTCGTCCATGCCGGTCTCGAGCATGGGCCGATCGCGCTCCAGCTGGATAGGCTTTGCGAACGGCCCGCCGGCCCGGGTCTCTACCTCGAGAACGGGCTGTACCGCGGCCTGCCCGCGGCGCTGCGAGGTCACACCTTGGATCGCACCGCGGACCCCGCCTGGCAAAGGGTCGTCGTCACCGCTCACTCCGCGCAGCATCTGCCAGCAGCCTGGGAAGGACCAAACCGCATGCATTGCCTTGCACGCCAACGACGATTCGTGCGGTGATGTCTATGCCGTCCTCCTTCCGGACCGGCTGTATCTAGCGTGGGAACCCGCGGGGGAGGTTCACGCCATCAGCCCTTGACCGGCGTAAGGGGAAGGGAACGTCGGAGGTAAGAGCGGTCAGCGCCGCGCCTGCTGGCGGACGATGGTGCGATGCAGTTGGGAGCGACTGCTCTTGGTCAGCTCGTCGAACGGGACCCCAATCCGCCACTGCCCCGTGAAGGGCACCTCCGGGACCCAGACCACCCGGCCGGTGGCGTGAATCGGCGCGGCCGGACCAGGGGGCTGCACGTCGAGCAGCAGGCGCGCGTCCACGGGCAGGAACTCGGGCTCATCTTCCCCCTCTGAATTGGCCAGATTTGCGCCACAAAAGCTATGGAAACAGCGGGATATGAGACACACCAAGGCGTACCGCCTGGCTACGATTTGCCCGCAAGCTAGGGAGCGACGAGCGTGACGCCGAGGGCGTCAAGGATCTGTTGCTGACGAGCATCCGGACGGGGTAGGCCGACGACGTCCTGCTCGCCGATGCGGTAGTGGTGCAGACACAGCCGCGAGAGGGCGCTCAAGGCGCTCTGCGGGGTTTCCGCCGCGGGATTGGTGTCGGTGGTCCCAAAGACGGCGGTGAGGCGTTGCTCGATGCGGCGCAGAACCTTCAGGGCCAGCATGGCGATGAAGACATGCCCTCGGGTGCGCTCCTCCTTGCGCACAAAGATCGGGCGTACCTCCAGGAACGCGGTCTTGAGGCGGCGGAAGTTGCGCTCCACCCCCTGCAGGTCCTTATAGCGGTCATGCACATCCTGCGTGCTCAGGTGCGCGGCCGGGACATCGCTCTCCAGACAGTAGCACCCATCGAGTAGCTCCGCCTCCTGTTTGGCCACCTCATCGATCGCGACACTGAGCATGCGTTCGCTGAGGGTCAAGGTAACGAAGGCGGCGAGCTTGTGCCGGCTCACCCACGCCTCGAGCTGCCGCAGACCCGCCTCGGGTTCGGCGCGCGGGGAATCGGCCACGAATGCATTGCGCGCGGCGACCCGCTCGGCGAGGCGCTGCAGCTTGTCCGCCCGGCGATGACGCTCCTTGCGCTGGGTGGCCGGATCGCAGCGCAGCACCAGGCGCTTACCCGCGTGCGTCACCTCCAGCACCTGCTCATCAAAGAGGTCCGGCTGGATGACCCGCTCCTTGATCAGCTTACGAATCTGCGGGTTGGTCAAGGCGCTGATGTAGCGGAAGGCGACTGCTCCGAGCGCGGCCTTGCCTTGGGCCTTGAGCATGCCGCGGTCACCCACGAAGATCACCTCCTTGGTCCGAAAGCGCGCCGCCAGCTTCTCGACCTGTGCCCCCACGGTGACCGGATCGGCGGTGTTGCCACGAAACACCTCCACGCTCAGCGGCTCACCGTCGCTCGCCGTCAGCAAGCCGATGACAATCTGCTTCTTGCCGCGCTTGCCGTCGCGATTGTAGCCATACTCCCCCAGCGCATTGTGCTCGCCCTCCAGGTAGGCGGAGGTCACATCGTAGAGCACCAGGGCGGGGGGCTCGCCGCTGCGCTTGACGTAGTCGTGATAGAGGCGCTGCTCGATGGCCTCCTGCTCGGTGGCCGCCCACTCGAGCGCGGCGTAGAGATCCTCCTCATCGAATGCCCCCAGCCCCAGCACCGCCCCCACCGCGTGGTCTTGCGCCCAGCGCACCGCCGACAGCCGCGAGCCCTGGTGGGCGACGCGCGCGAGCACCAGAAAGAGCGTGAGGCTGGCCATGCGCGAGTGGCCGAGGGCGCGCCCCAACCCGCACTGCTGTGCCACGGCGTTGAGGACAAACAGCACCCCGAAGATGACGCCCGAGACCGTCTCGCCGAGCACCGGCAGCCGCCCCGCGAGCGCCTGGCGAATGCGCTCAATGATCGCCCCGGGCAGCTTGCTCAAATTCGCCAGGGTGCGTTTCTTGACTTTGCCCCCGTCGCGGTAGGACTCGCGCAGCAAAATCGCGGGGGGCGAGTTGCGATTGGGGACAGTGTCGATGTACATGGCTACCTCTTATACACCAAATATCCAAGCATAAAAAATGCTATTGATCAATTCTCCATCACATTACATGGCTACGCCTACAGACGCACGATAGCCCCAGAGGCCGCGATCTCATTGGCCAGAGGCCAATCAGGTGGACGATTTACGGGGGAAGATGAGTCGGGGCAAGACAGCCGCGCGCCGCCTTCGCTCAGGTCCTCCGGGAGGAGATGGAGCATCCGGCTGGAGGATGCCTGGACGAGCGGCTCAGCCCGCACCTCGCCGTCGAAAGGCACCCGGACGAATTGCCGCCTGTCGGGCTGGACACCGAAGGACATCGTGTCGCGCTCCTTGCAGTCGGTTTCCAAAAGTCGGCGGCATGCTAGCGAACCTGACCCGAAGGCACACCGCCCCCCAACCGCGGCGCCTGGTCGGTTGTCGCCTGTCGGGGAGCCCTGCTCGGGGGATTGAGCCCGGGCCGCGGCTTTCCAGTGCGGGCGGCCCAGGCCAAACCGCCCGAGCGACTGGCCTCCTAGCTCCCCTGCGCGGTGAGCGCCCGGAAGCTAGCGCCGTGGCCTCCCTGAGCCAAAACTCGACCCAGCGCGGGAAGTGACCCGACGTGAGATCACGGCCTTCGAAAGATCGGTATCTGTCTAAACGTACGGCGGAACGTCCACACGACCGCCGCGCCGGTCGGTGCGCGAGAGCCGTGCGTGTCCTCGGGTGGCCGCAAAAAAAGCGATCCAGTAGTCGTACCTATCCGTCATCCGCTCGCCCGGGGCGGTGCAGATCGATCGCCGCAGGCCCTCCGAGCCCTTCGGCGCCGCGAGGCCCGTCGAGGTGAAGGCCTGCCACAGGCGATCGTCCTTGCGGCCGATGTTGAAGTCCCCTGGCGCGATCAGCAGATTCTCATCGAGGACCTTGGACCGCAGTGTCTCGGCCAGATGCCGGCGAAGCGCCCCGATGTCGGCCTGCACGGGGGCCGGCGGTTGATCACCGAGCCGCGGCATGATGGTCACTCCATGGTTCGCGCCGGGACCCCAGCATGGCGTCCGGGGCAAGAAATTCGATAGGCTACCCCCACCAACTCGAACAATAAACCTCAAAGGAGAACAACATGGCCGGAAAATCCGAGGTCTACGAGGACAAGGGCGGCAAGTTCTGCTTTCGCCTGAAGGCGAGCAACGGGCAGATCATCCTCGTGAGCCAGACTTACAAGAGCAAGACCTCGGCGCTGGATGGCGTGGCCTCCGTGCAGCGCAACGCCCAGGACGAGGCCCCTTCGAGCGCAAGGCGAGCGGGGAGGAGTTCATGTTCAACCTCAAGGCCACCAATGGGCAGGTGATCGGCACCAGCGAGCGCTACAAGACCGAACGGTCCTGCCAGAACGGGGTGCAGTCCGTGATGAAGCATGCCCTGGAGGCGAAGGTCGAGGATCCGACGGCGGCGACTTGAACCCGACCCGTGGAGTGGTCGCGGGCGGCTGCCCGATGGGGAGGTTGACGCCAGCGGCCCTGCTTGACCGAGTCAACCGCCCCGTGCCGCGCCGCGTCAGCAAGGCCGAGTTCATCCGCCGTGCCCGCGAGCGGCACGGCGACAGATACGACTACTCCCTGGTCGACTGGAAGAGCACCACGCAAGCGGTGCCGATCATCTGCCCCTGCCACGGGAATTGGAGCAGTTGCCGTACAACCACATGCTGGGCCGTGGATGCGCGTGCTGCGCGACCGAGTTTCCCAAGCCGCGCCCGCCGCGGCGGATGACCACCGCCAACTTCATCCCGCGTGCACGCGCGATCCACGGGGAACGCTACGACTACTCGAAGGTTGATGTCCGGGGCGCGTTCGAGCCCGTGGTCATCCTGTGCCGCATCCACGGGCCGTTCACGCAGCGGCCCGCCCATCATCTGCTCGGATGCGGCTGCGCCCGTTGCGCGCAGCAGCGGCCGCGGATACCCGCCGGCGTGGTCGAGGCCGCGGTGAGAGCGAGGTATCGCCACTACGTCCTCGAGCACCGCCCCTACACAGGCCAGAGCGCACCTGCCACCTGGCGCTGCACGCTGCTGACCGGCGCTTCGAGCGATCGGCGAGCGAGCTCCTGTCGCGTTACCTCACGGGCTGCCGCGACTGCGCGAGGGAGGTCCGCGCTCAGACACGACGCCGCGGACTTACGGACCCCTAGATGCGGGCCCGTGTCCACCGGGTCGTCCGGCGCTGCGAGGCCCTCCGCGCCGACGCCTATCGAACGCAGTTTCTCCCCTGGCATGACGCCGGCTTCCGATTCCGTCGTGGCTTTCACGATGATCATCTCCCGCATGATGGACCTCCTAGGAGTCTGTCCGACTTAGGTTCTCGATGTGCTCCTACGCGAAATTTGGGTGCTTTGCATCATTCGAAATCGCCAAATTCGGCGTAGCGCGCGGATTGTGGTCATTCTATGACCGTTTTGATGTCATTTTTCGGCCCCGATTCCATAAGTCGGACAGGCTCCTAGTCTAAT
>Ga0307418_1000210_pt1 | contig 17276 bp, 20 predicted proteins | sample SalMarWE160220MG_2_FD_202160 | JGI IMG/M metagenome (GOLD analysis project Ga0307418, IMG submission 202160) | Salt marsh sediment microbial communities from the Plum Island Ecosystem LTER, Massachusetts, United States - WE1602-20 | ecosystem: Environmental > Aquatic > Marine > Intertidal zone >...
TTCAAACCGCAGCAAGGGGCAAGCGCTTGGCCAAGTCAATCTCGAAGGTGCCGTAGGGACAGCGGGGCGAACGTCGAGCGACTGCTCTCGGGGCCCTCGTCCGAGTCCCCCGGATCGCGCCTCACCGGGACGTCCAACCGAGCCCGCGTCTCCGCTCCGAGAGACTGCGACACCTTGGCGAAAAATCCCTCTTGTGGCACAGCAACCCAGTGCCCGCGAAGCGCCGCCCGATGTCCGTCAGCGACAGCGCCGGGCCTCTCACGCAGGAGGCCACCGCCTCCAAGAGGGTCGTCAGTCGTCGGCTGTGTATGTCCGCCAGCAGTGGCAGCAAGCATCGTTGTGAGATCGTGTTCGCGTGCATGGGGCGGCTCCTGGTCGGTTTGCTTACCTCCTCGGTATCACAACCCCCCCCTGCACGCGCTATTGCGCCTTGAAAATCTCTTCTATCTCACTGTCTCTCAGAACGATATTGGGGGGTACTTCAACCTCCGCCCTTCTTGCCATCTTCAGGATCCTCATCCGCGTCCGGAAAGCGACGGCGGTCGGGAATCTCGTCGTCGTCCATCAGGATCCGATGGGCATCTCCGTCCAGGTCGTCGAATTGCCCGCTGCGGGCGGCCCAGAAGAGCACGCCCACTGCAACCAGGCCGATGAGGAGCATACCCGGAATGAGGCCGTAGATGACATCCATAGAGATAGGCGAGACCTTAGCGGGCTCCTGCATCGCAGAAAAGTCCGCGCAGACGAGCCGAGTTGCCGATCACTGCGAGCGAGCTCAATGGCATCGCCACCGCTGCAACAAGAGGTGACACCAGTGCCGACATCGCCAATGGCACCATGATGATATTGTACGCAATTGAAATCCCAATATTCTGGCGGATGGTCAACAGGGTGCGCCGGGACAGCTGCGCCGCCTGATGGACCTTCTCCAGGTCGCTGCTGATCAGCACGATGTCGGCACTGGCGATGGAGACGTCGGTGCCGCTCCCGACGGCTATGCCCACATCGGCGCGGACCAGGGCGGGGGCGTCATTCACCCCGTCGCCGACCATGGCAACCCGGCGACCGTCCTGCTGGAGCTCGGCGATGACGCGATCCTTGTCCTGGGGCAGCACCTCCGCGATCACGGGAACGCCGCCAAGCTCTTCCCCGATGCGCTCCGCTGTGCTTCGGCGGTCGCCGGTCAACAGGCTCACACGGATCCCCCCTTCCTTGAGCCGGGCCACTGTCTTCGGCGCGCCGGGGCGAAGACGATCCTCGGCCTCCAGTATCATGATCTCTCTTCCGTCCAGTGCCACGTGGACGGAGCTGCCGCCGGGCAGCGCCGACTCCTCGACGCCTCCGAGGTCGCAATCCGAATCGACGCCTTGCAGACGCAGCCATTCCGCGGTCCCCGCGACGACCCGCCTGCCATTGACCCGCCCGCTGATGCCGAGCCCGGCCCGCACCTGAATCTCGCGCACCTCCTTGTCGAGGTAAGGAATGTCGGCGCGCCGACAAAGGTCGAGGACGGCGGTAGCCGTCGGGTGCTCGGAGAAGCGCTCCAGCCCGGCCAGGTGGGCGAGCGGTTCTCGCAACGCCGCGCTCAGGGTCAAGGGGTCCCCGCCATCCCAAACCAGGTCGCGATGTGCGATCCGAGTGACGACCGGCCTGCCCTCCGTCAGGGTCCCGGTCTTGTCGAACACGAAATCGTCGATGGACGAGAGACGCTCCAGCACCGCCCCATTCTTCACCAATATGCCTTCCCGAGCCCCAAGCCCGGAGGCCACGGCAACGGCCATGGGCGTGGCCAGGCCAAAGGCGCAGGGGCAGGTGATAATGAGCACGGCCGTGGCCGCCAGCAGCGCGGTGTCCACATCCACGCGGACCCACCATAGGAAGGTCAGGCTCGCGAGGCCAATGGTCGCAGCCACGAACCAAGGCACCACGCGATCGGCCACCGATTGGATCGGGGCCTTGCTCGCCTGGGCGTCCTCAACGAGCTTGATGATCCGCCCGAGCGCAGTGTCCTTCAGCAGCCCCTCCGTGCGGATGGTCAAGACACCCGCAGCATTGAGGGTTCCGGCGGCGACCTTGTCCCCCGGGCGCCTGAGCACAGGACTGGATTCGCCGGTCAGCATGGACTCGTCAACATGCGCCTCGCCGTCCAGGATGTCCCCGTCCACCGGGATCTTCTCCCCGGGGCGCACCAGAACCACTTCCCCGAGCTTGACCGCCCGGATGGGCACAACCACCTCTTGCTGCCCACGCAGCACCGTGGCGACTCTGGGCTGGAGGTCCATTAGCCGCTGGGTGGAGGCCACGGCATGCTGCTTTGAGATGGACTCCAGGTAGCGCCCAATCAGGATCACGAACAGGAAATTGACAACCGTGTCCCAGTACACCTCCCCCGTGCGGGTCCCGCTGACCGTCACGTAGAGCGAATACAAATAGGTGATCGAGGCACCGATGGCGATCGGCAGATCCATGCCAAGGGCGCCGGCGCGCAGCCCGGACCAGGCACCTTTCAGGAAGGGATGACCGGAGAAGAGCAAAGTGGGGGTTGCGATTGCAAACCCGATCCAGTGGAACAGACCACGGAACTCGCCCCGATCCGCCCCCGCGTAGAGGGCGATAGAGACCCAAAGGAGGTTCATCATCGCAAAGCCCGCGAAGGCCATGCGATAGAGGAGCATTCGGTTGCGCCGCTTTAGAGACCCCTCGGCCGCCTCCGGGTCGAAAGGCACGGCCACGTAACCGATGTCCGTCAGCCGACGAAGGGCGCGGGAGAGCTTGACGCGCTGGTTGTCCCAGCGCAGCTTCAGCCTGCGGCCCGTGAGGTTCACCCGGGCTTCCTCCACGCCGGGAAGGGCCTGTAGGCTATTCTCGATAAGCCAAACGCAGGCCGCGCAGTGAATCCCCTCCACCAGAAGATTTATCTCGCGCTCATCCGCGAGGGCGTCGACGAACTCCTCCTGAACCTCGTCTAGGTCATAGATTGCCAGGTCCTTCGGTGGCTCGGGCGGAGGGCCGAGGATCTCGCCCTCGGGTGTGCGCTGGTAGAACCCCTGCAACCCGGCCGCGTAAATGGCCTGGCAGACGGATCTGCAGCCGTTGCAGCAGAAGACCTGCTCGTGACCCGAGACAAGGGCCCGAACCTCGGACGATGGCTGGAGCGGAAGACCGCAGTGGTAGCAGCGACGACCAGTCGCCTCGGCGGCCCCTGTAAGGTTTCCGCCGCTCAGAACCTGCGGGCCGCTCACGCTCAGGGACGCAGAACCTGGATCCGTTCACCCTTGTTGTATTCGGTTCCGTGCGCGGTCACCGAGAACAAGGTGTCCCAAACGCCGTAGAGCGGAAACTGAACTTCGGCCACGTAGCGACCTTTGCTCTCCTCCCTCATCGGGGCGCTGAAGTCTTTCTTTGCGTTCGAAGGACGATAGGCATGGAAGATAACTCGCTCCGCCTCCACCGGCTGGCCGGCGGAGTCGACGACGAAGAAACGCACAGAGCGCTTCTCCCCCGCCTTGATATCCTTCGGGATATCTTCCTTCATCAGCCAGCTCGGCTCGTGCAACAGCCTCGAGACCAGCGTGTGCTCGTAATGTTCGCCCCGTTCGTAGTAATTCTCCGACACCAAACCCGGATTGCTGATGATCGCGAAATAGACCATCGTGAGGTTGACACCCAAGACGATGACCACCATGGCGATCCAGCCGACCACCCATGGACTGCGCCAAGCGGACAGCGACCTCTCCTGTGTAACTGAGTGTGCCATTTCAACGTTCCCCGATTCAGCGAGACGGTCCGACAAAAAAGATGCTCTCTCGGCTCGTCTGCACCGCCTGTCCCGACGGCCGAACCCCGTGCACGTGGAATGTGACTGGGATCTGATCGCCATGTAGGTCCTTAGGCGGCATTCTCACAAACACAATCGCGGGGGTGACCTCCCCGTGCGGCGCGAAAACCTCCCTCCCCGCGTCCACCAGCTCCAAGCCCTTGGGCCCTGACGCAGTCACGCGCAACGAAAGGTCCTCTGGCATCTTGTTCAGGATCTTGAGCGTGTAGCGATTTTGGATCGAGCCGTCGCTCAGCATCACGAACAGGGGCGCCCGCTCATGCAGGACATTGAGCTCAATGGCGTCGAGCGACGCGAAGCCGTAAAAAATGCCGCTCAACGCCACGGTCAGTATTGTCGAATAGACCCAAACGCGCGCACGCAGGAAGAGCGCCTTGGTCGGCTTGCCCTCGACCTCGTCCAGGGAAGCGTAGCGGATGAGTCCTCGCGGCCGGGAGACCTTGTCCATCACGGAGTTGCATGCATCGATGCAGAGCGCACAGGTGATGCAGCCTTCCTGCTGTCCTTCGCGGATATCGATCCCGGTTGGGCAGACCGCCACACACTGCCGACAGTCGATACAGTCTCCGGTGATCCGGCCGCCCTCCGTCTCCCCCTTCTTGAGCCGACCGCGGGGCTCGCCGCGCCTCACGTCATAGGTGGGCAGTAGCGTCGTTCGGTCGACCATCACCGCCTGAATACGCGCATAGGGGCACAGCCAGAAGCAGGCCTGCTCCCGCAGGAACCCGGCCAACACATAGGTTCCTGCCGTGAACAGCGCGACCGCCGCGTAGGCCGCTGCATTCGCCTCCCCCAGAAAGAAGATGCGCCACAGGGCCGGCACGTCGGTGAACCAGGAGACGAAGCTGAACCCCGTCAGAAAGCCGATGAACAACCAGGCCAGGTGCTTGGTCGTTTTCGTCAGGACCTTGCCGACGCCGAGCGGCGCCTTGTCGAGCTTGCGTCGCTGCGGCGGCTGGCCCTCGAGCTTTTCCTCGAGCCAGGTGAAGACGTCGGTCCAGACGGTCTGAAAGCAGAAAAATCCGCACCAGACCCGGCCGGCAACTGCTGTCGTGACGGCAAGCAGGATCGCAAAGAACAACAGGAGCAGCGAGAGCATCCAGAAATCTTGCGGGAGGACCGTCGCCCCGAAGATGTGGTACTGCCGGTTGGGGATGTCGAACAAAACGGCCTGCCGACCGTCCCAACGGACGTAAGGCCCTAGAAAGAATACAAGCCAAACCGCTGCGCTCAACCACTTGACCTTGCGCCATTTGCCCGGGAGGCGCTTTGCGTGAATGGTTTCGTTTCCGGTGTTGACATGCCAGTGCAGCGACTCCTCATACAGCTCGTCGACCACACCTGCGTTCGCTTCGACTTCAGTGTTGCTCACCCTAGATCTCCGAGATACCGCCGACGGCCCCAGAGCGCGGCGTTCTACGGTCGGACCCCGCAGACACCCTGTCTTTGGGCAAAAGACATAAATGCTAGCGGATCTTCTCCGAGCCGACCTTGCGATTTCGCAAATCCAACCACGTGATTTTCGGAAAATTCCAGGACCAAAAAAAGGGGGATACCAGATCCCCCTGCATGTTTGGCATAACCCTTCTCGTTATTGTTGAAGCCTGTGCTCCCGCGCATCGCGGTTCATCAGCTTCATGACTTTGAAGGCCAGAAAAAGCAGAATCACGATCGCAAGCGCCACGCTGAGGATCGCCCCCCAGAACACGGCATCGAAGTGCATGTTGCGCCCTCCTCTTTCCCTCCCCTAGTGGCTGAGCTTGTAGACGTAGACCACCAGCTTCTTGATCTCGTCCGCCGTCAGCTTGCCGTTCGGTCCGCCCCACGCCGGCATCACCGCATTGCGAGTATCCGCAACTCCGGGCTGATTGACCCCGTACGTAATCGTGTGCTTTGCGCTCGCGTAGCCGCCCGGCTCGAAGCGCCAGATACGGTCCGTGAGATTCGCCGCGCCCACGGTGACGGTCTGCCCGTTGGGAAGCTTGGCAATAATTCCGTTCGCCTTTGGACCGTGGCAAGCCACACAACCACCTTTTCCCTTGAAGATCTCCCATCCCTCCTTGCTGCCCGGCCTCCCCTCGCTCAACGCCACGACGAATTTTGCCAGGGTGTCGATCTCGGAATCCGTAAGGATCCCCTTGAACGAAGGCATCGACCCCTTGCGGCCGTTGGCGATGGATTCCTGGATTTTGCCCAGGCTCCCCCCGTACAGCCAAGCGTTGTCCGCGAGTACCGGATAGCCGGGATTGCCCTGACCGCCGCTGCCGTGACAGGGGGCGCAATTGTCGCCGAACAGCACCTTGGCCGAGGCGAGCGTATACTGCGTCAGCCCGGGGTTGGCCAGGATCTGCTCCGGGGTCATCTTCCGGATCTCGTCCTCATACTTACCCCGGATCTGCTCCACCTGCTTAAGGCCGTCGTCGTACTCCTTGATGGAGGTCCACCCGAGGACACCTCTCGTGTGCCCATGGGGCAGAGGCCACATGGGGTAGAGAATACCGTACGCAACCCACCAGATGACCGATGCCCAGAAGGCAATCATCCACCAGCGGGGTGCGGGATTACGCAGCTCCCGCAGGTTATCGTCCCAGAAATGCCCGGTGTTATTTTCACCGGGAAAGGGGTTTCTTTCCGCCATTGTTGTCTCCGCTATCTGTGTCGTCCTCTTCGAACGGGATGAAGCGCCTGGATTCAAGCTTGTCCCTGTTCTTCGGACGAAAAACCAGGAAATAGGCCACGATCATAAGGATAAAGATGACGACCGCGAGGATCGTTCCGATCCAGTCGTTGGTCGTCATCGCCCCCCAATCCGTATGGAAGTGCTCCTTCAAGCTACTCACGGTAGGCCTTGGTATCGTCCAGCTTCGCCATGGTGCCCAACACTTGGAGATAGCTAACCAGGGCGTCCATTTCCGTCTTCCCTGCCACCAGCTTCGGCGCCGCCTCGATGTCCCCGTCCGTATAGGGCACACCAATGGCACGCAAGCCCCGCATGTGAGCTTGGATGGTGCTGCCGTCCACCTTGTCCTCTTCAAGCCAGGGGAAGTTCGGCATGACCGACTCCGGAACCACGGACTGGGGTGCCCGCAAGTGAGCGCGATGCCAGGCGTCCGAGTACTTGCCGCCGACCCGCGCCAGGTCAGGGCCGGTGCGCTTGGACCCCCACTGGAAGGGGTGGTCGAACATCGACTCCGATGCCAAGGAGTAGTGCCCGTAGCGGTCCTTCTCATCGCGGAACGGGCGAATCATCTGCGAATGACACAGATAGCAGCCTTCGCGCTCGTAGACATCCCGTCCGGCGAGCTCGAGGGCGGTATATGGGCGTATTCCGTCGCCCGCTTTCCAGCTCCAAACCTGCTTACCGGAAGCGTCTACCGTCACGATCGGGGTCTTACCGACCTTAGACCAGACGATCTCCGGGAATTTGTTGTACTCCATCGTGCCCTTTAGAAAGAACAGCGGCACGATCTCCACGATTCCGCCGATCGAAAGCACGACTGCCAGGACGATCAGAAGGGCCCAGATATTCCGCTCCATGCGGTCCTGGAGGCCTTTGGGTGCAGTTGCTTCTGCCATTCTGAATTACCTCCAAGATCACGCGGCGGCCAGGGCGCGGGCCTGCCGCAGGCTACCCTGGGAAACGGACTTGCGAATCGTCATCACGACGTTGACAAGCATGATGAGCGCCCCGCTCCAGAAGATAGCTCCCCCCACAGCACGCATCACGTAGTAGGGGTGCATCGCAGCCACGGATTCGACGAAGGTATAGGCAAGCGTCCCGTAGTCGTCATACGCACGCCACATGAGACCTTGCATGATGCCGGATACCCACATGGCAACGATGTAGGTCACTGTGCCGATCGTCGCGGTCCAGAAATGGGTGTTGACGAGCTTCTCCGACCACATCTCCGTATGCCAGAGACGCGTCATCAGGTGATAAGTGGCGCCGATGGAGATGCCCGCCACCCAGCCCAGGGCGCCGGAATGCACATGGCCGATCGTCCAGTCCGTATAATGAGACAGGGCATTGACCGTCTTCAGGGACATAACGGGGCCTTCGAAGGTGGACATCGCATAGAAGGCCAGCGCAATAATCAGGAAGCGCAGCACGTAGTCCGTCCGCAGCTTGTCCCAGGCACCCGAGAGGGTCATCATTCCGTTCACAGCGCCGCCCCAGGAGGGGATGATCATGGCGAGCGACACGGCAGCACCCAAGGATCCGGCCCAGTCCGGCAGTGCGGTGTACTGCAGGTGATGGGCACCGAGCCATACGTAGCCGAACATCAGGGCCCAGAAATGAATGACGGAGAGGCGGTACGAATAGATGGGGCGGTTGGCCTGCTTAGGCACGAAGTAATACATGATACCCAGGAACCCCGAGGTCAAATAAAAGCCGACCGCGTTGTGGCCCCACCACCACTGGATCATGGCGTCCTGCACGCCTGAGAATATCGAGTAAGACTTGAACAGACCCACAGGAACCGCAAGGCTGTTCACCACGTGCAGGTAGGTGATCATCACCATCATCCCGAGGAAGAACCAATTCGACACATAGATGTGCGAGGTCTTGCGGATAGCGAGGGTCATAACGAAATTCAGGGTGAAGGCGATCCAAACGACCGCGATCAGGATGTCAATCGGCCACTCGAGCTCGGCGTATTCCTTCGCCTGAGTCAGGCCGAGGGGCAGGGTGATGACCGCGGCGAGGATGACGAGGTTCCAGCCCCAGAAGGTGAACCAAGCGAGCTTGTCGCTCCAGAGCCGCACGCCGCAGGTCCGCTGGACGGTGTAAAAGGCCGTGGCCATTAAGGTGCATCCGCCAAAGGCGAAGATCACGGCATTGGTGTGGAGGGGCCGCAGGCGCCCGAACCCGATGTAAGGGATGTCGAAGTTGAGCGCCGGCCAAGCCAGCTCAGAGGCGATGTAAACGCCGACCGCAGCGCCCACCACCAAGTAGACGACGGCCATGACGGTGAACCAGCGTACAACATCGAAGTTGTACTTCTGTTCCAGTCCAGCTTCCATAAAACCTCCCCGAAATACTGGGAAAACAACACCCGTTTGCGAGCACCCCTGCCCGTTTTGTGAGACGCCAAATCCCCTCGGCGCAACCTGGTGATCAAAAAGGATTGGTTGCACATTGTCAAGGCAGCCGGGTAACGCAACCCTTGGTAGGAGCAGGCATCTGCGCCCCTCTTAAAGAGGCTGCCGCAAACGGTGGCAGCCTCTGAAATGCAGCGACGCACGGCCGCTTTCGGCGGCCGCAAGCCCTTAAGAACTCCGGGGCGGGAAATCGGAATGGTCCGGCCCCAGGTCGCACAAGCGCCTGGAGGGACTATTGCGACACCCTCCTTGCAGGGCGTCGATGCGGTCGATAATCGGCCGACGGAAGGGATACAGGTAGAGGACGACCCGCCCTATTTGAAGAAGGCGTCCAGAGAGAAGCCCTCGGCCTCCAGGATGTCCCGCAGCCGGCGCAGGGCGTCCATCTGGATCTGACGGACCCGCTCGCGGGTGACACCCAGCTCCCGGGCGACATGCTCCAGGGTGGAGTGATCGTAGCCGTGCAGGCCGAAGCGGCGTTCCACCACCTCCCGCTGCTTCTCGTTGAGCTTCGCCAGCCAATGGTCCAGGTTGGCCTCGATATCGTGGTCCTGGATCCTATCCGCCGGATCGTGCGCCCCATCGTCGGGCAGCATGTCCACCAAGGGCTTGTCCGCGTCCTTGCCGTAAGGGGTATCGACGGAGGTGATGTGCTCGTTGAGGCCAAGCATGCGTTTGACCTCCCAAATCGGCTTGTCGAGCAGCTCGGCGATGTCCTCGGAGGTCGGCTCGTGGTCCAACCGCTGGGCGAGGCGCCGGGCCGCCTTGAGGTAGACGTTGATCTCCTTCACTACATGTATCGGCAGACGCACCGTCCGGGTCTGGTTCATAATGGCCCGCTCGATGGTCTGGCGGATCCACCAGGTGGCGTAGGTGGAGAATCGGAAGCCGCGCTCTGGATCGAACTTCTCCACCGCGCGGATCAGCCCGAGGTTCCCCTCCTCGATGAGGTCCAGCAGCGGAAGCCCCCGGTTGAGGTACCGCCGGGCGATCTTGACCACGAGACGGAGGTTGCTGACGATCATGCGCTGGCGCGCCGCGTTGTCACCGCTTTGCGCCCGGCGAGCGAAGTAGACTTCTTCCTCCGCCGTCAGCAGCTTTGACCCGCCGATTTCGTTCAGGTAGAGACGAGTAGCGTCGAAGTCGCTCTCATCGACGGCGAACTGGCTCGGCGACGGCTCGATCGAGTCGACCTCCGACGAGATGTCCTCAATCCCCTCGGTGCTGTCGTCGACGTCGACCTCTGCCGTGTCTGCGTTCTCGTCCCCGCCGTCCTCCCCGAGCAGATCGAGGTCGTCGCCACCGAGCTCACCATCAGTGGTCAGGTCCGGTCGCTCCTCGATGCTTGCCATGGGAAACACCCTCGCAGCAGGAGACCCGATCAGGTGGAACCGGGGAGGTAGCTCAGCGGATTCACCGGCTTACCGTTCTTGCGGATCTCGAAGTGCAGCCCGTAGCCGCCACCCGGGAGCTGCCCCACCTCTGCAACGGGCTCGCCGCGGCCCACCTGGTCTCCCTCCTTCACCAGGAGCCGACGGTTGAAGCCATAAGCGCTCAGGTACTTGTTGTTGTGCTTGATGATGATAAGGTTGCCGTATCCCTTGAGTCCACTGCCGCTGTAGACGACCTTACCGCTCTCCGCCGCCAGCACCATCTCGCCCGGCTTACCACTGATGCGAATCCCCTCGCGGGTGCGGTCGCCGCGACGGAAGCTCTGCAGCACCCTCCCGCGCAAAGGCCAACTCCAACGCAATCCGCCTTTCACCGCGACCCTGGCGGGCTTTTTCGCCACCTGGGGAGGCTTCGTCGCGACGGAGCGGCGGGACTGCGTCGGCCGCTCCTCGGCTACTCGGGTCTCCGCAGGCCTCGGCGTCGGCTGGTGGCTCGGCGACTTTCGCTTGGCCCCGGGCTGTGTGGCCGGAGGAACAATGCGCAGGAGGCTTCCAGCATACAGGCGATAAGGGGGCTTGATCCCGTTCCAGCGGGCGACCTCGTGGTAATCCAGACCGCGCCGCGACGAGATGCGGTAGAGCGTCTCGCCGCGAAGCACCCTATGATAGCCTGGGGGGACCGGGCCGAGTCTCTCGCGGCTTTCGACGGGGGCTGGTCCCAGAGAGGTGCAGCCCAGTATGAGGGCGGAGACAGCGAGCACGGGCAGGAGACGCCAACCCTGGAGCCGGGCCGTCAATCCCAGCCCGATGCGGCAAGAGCAAAGCGCCTGATTCGACCCCGTGCGGCCTCGCTGAAACCTCATCCGTACCCGTACAGTCTATTGCCGCAATGGCCACATTGGCCCGACCCTCGGTAGGGCGAGATTAAAGCGGAAAGCCCCATGCCCATCAAGCGATGCCCCCGAGGAGGGGTACGAAGGTGACGGGCTCGAGCAGCTCGCGCTCGTAACCGGCCTCCGTCCGTGTGACCCGCACCAACGCCTGGGTGCTCCCCTGGCCGATTGGGACGACCATCGAGCCTCCGGGACTCAGCTGGGCCATCAACACCCGGGGGATGCCCGCCGGTGCGGCGGTTACCAGAATGCCGTCGAACGGCGCGTACTCGAGCCAGCCAAGGGCGCCGTCGCCGTGTCGCAGACGCACATTTCGGAGCCTGAGCTCCTTTAGCCGGCGCTCCGCCTCCCGCAGCAGGTCCCCCACCCGCTCGACACTGTAGACCCGTCGGACGAGAGTGGCCAGCACGGCCGTCTGAAATCCCGATCCAGTTCCCACCTCCAGCACTGTGTTCAGCCGCCCCCGCTCCAGCAGGGCCTCGGTCATGCGCGCGACCGTATAGGGCTGGGAGATGGTCTGTCCATGGCCGATCGGCAGCGCGCAGTCCTCGTAAGCCCGGCTCGCCAATGCCTCATCCACGAAGAGGTGCCGGGGTACCTGGCGCAGGGCGTCCAGCACCGTCGGGTTTCGCACGCCGGCCTTGTCGATGCGCCGGATGAGACGCTCCCGGGTCCGCTGGGAGGTCATCCCGATTCCGTGCGCCAGGGTAGTAGCCGTCACCGACATGCATCGAGCCATCGCGCCAGGGGCTGAACCGCGCTGTGGCGCGTCAAGTCCACCTGCAGCGGTGTGACCGAAACCAAGCCCTTGCGCAGGGCGTGAAAATCGGTTCCGGGCCCAGCGTCCTGCTCCGGCCCGGCGGGTCCGACCCAGTAGACAGTGCGCCCCCGCGGATCCTTCGCAGGGGTCACCGGCTCGGCCCTGTGCCGGTGTCCCAGACGGGTCGCAGCGAAACCCCTGAGCTCTTCGTACGGCAGATCGGGGACGTTGACATTAAGGATGATATTAGGCTCGAACGCCTCACGGGTCAGATTGCGCACGAGCCGGGCCGCGACCCGACCGGCCGTCTCCAGGTGCTTCGGCAAGTGCGCGTCCACCGAGACGGCCATAGCCGGCAATCCCAGGAAACGCCCCTCCGTCGCGGCGGCCACCGTCCCGGAGTAGATCACATCGTCTCCAAGATTCGGCCCATGATTAATGCCCGCGACCACGATATCCGGCTCATAATCAAGCAACCCGGTGATGGCGAGATGGACGCAATCCGTCGGCGTCCCCTCCACCCGCAGATATCCGTTCTCCGCTCGATCGGCCCTAATGGGAACCGTCAGGGTGAGCGAATTGCTGGCCCCGCTCCGGTCCCGGTCGGGGGCGACCACCGTGACGTCCCCGAGACCGCTGAGTGCCTCGGCGAGGATCCGCAGCCCGGGAGACTGATAACCGTCGTCGTTGCTGATTAGAACTCTCATCGCGACCTGGCGCGCCGTCATGGCCCCCGCACCCCTCGCCTTCTTACTGGCACGAAGATGCCTTCCGTCCCGGCGCCGCGAGCCTTGCGATGATACTGGAATCCGGGAGCACCGACACCCCGCGGTTTCTCCGGCAGATGACGCAGGTCCGCCGTTTCCATTGTCTCGCTCATCGCACCCCTGACACGACCGCATGTGTCAGGACGCGAAAGGTCGGTAACCTCGGGTATACTTTGGCTTATGGGCCGCCCCCGACGAGGCGGGAGCCCACCGGGAAGTTTGGTGGCCAATTCCGCACGTACCTACCCAGGCCACGTGAGAGCCGTCGCGAATAAGGCCATGAGCAAGCAAGTCCACGAATCCGAGACGGCCCTCTTTCGCCAGGCGATCGAGGATGCGGCCCCCATCGCAACCGATCAGGCGGAGCCGTTTCACCGGCGGCCACCTCCCGTCCCCATCCGGCAGCCGCAACACCTGCTGGAACAGGAGGATCGGGCAACCCTGTCGGAATCCGAGGTCGAAACTCCAGAGTATCTGCTCTTCGCCCGGCCGGGGATCCAGAAGCGGCTGATCGCGGACCTTCAGCGCGGCTACCTGCCCATCGACCTCGAGGTCGATCTCCACGGGCTTACCGTGGTCTTCGCCGAGCGTGTCCTTGACGAGTTTCTGCGCGAGTGCGCCCATCAGCGGGTGCGTTGCGCCCACATCATCCACGGCAAGGGCTCCCGCTCAACCGAAGGCCCGCCGGTCCTCAAATGCAAGGTGAACTATTGGCTGCGACTGCGCGAGCAGGTCCTGGCCTTCGCCTCGGCGACCCGGCGCGACGGCGGCACCGGAGCGCTCTATGTCCTGCTGCGCAACCCCGCAAAGGGGCAGCGACAGAAACGCCGACGTCACCGGTAAGCGGCCTCGGGCCAATTCACAAGCTCCCGCAGCACGGCCGTGGCAAATTCCCCGCCAGGGCGCGTGAAGGTCATCTCCAACACCCCCTGGGCGAGCTCGAGATCGGGATCCTTAGGCCGCAGGCGAAGCGCTCGGTGCTGTTGGCGAAGCCCCGCCCTGGGGAGTCCGTCCATCGACACGGGGAAGCGCCCCACCACGGCCAGCTGCAGGGCTGCGCCGGCACCGGCGGTGCCAATGTCCCCCGCCCCCCAGGTGGCCCCGACCCGGCACCGGCCCGTAGGCCCTTGGGAACAGACGGAAGGGCTGCCATTCTGGCCGCGTCATTCCCGCAGGAGTACCACGGCGACGGCGGCAATGCCCTCCCCCCGCCCGGTAAACCCCATACGCTCGGTCGTCGTGGCCTTTACGTTGACGCGGGCTTCAGGGCAGCCCAGCTCCCCCGCGAGGACCTGGACCATGGCCGGAATGTAAGCGGCAAGCTTCGGGCGCTGGGCAACGATGGTGAGGTCCACGTTGTGCACCCCGAGACCGCGATCCCCGAGGACCGTCATTACCCGACGCAGCAGGATGCGGCTGGCGATGCCCGCGTACTGGCGGTCCGTGTCCGGGAAGTGGCGCCCGATGTCCCCCAGCCCGGCGGCACCGAGCAGGGCATCGCAGAGCGCGTGGATTGCCACATCCCCGTCGGAGTGCGCCTCCAGCCCCTGGTCGTGCTCCACGACGACGCCCGCGAGGACGAGGGGGCGCTCCGGTCCAAAGCGGTGTGCGTCGATCCCTTGCCCGATCAGCATAGGCGCCCCTGTTGCTGCAGGTGAAAGCGGGCCAGGGCGAAGTCGTCCTGACGCGTAACCTTGATGTTGTCGGCGTGCCCCTCCACCATCACGGGGGCGAGGCCCAGCAGCTCCATGGCGCTGGCATCGTCGGTGACCAACTGGTCCGCGGCTATGGCTTCGCGCAAGGCGCGGCGCAGCAATCCAAGCCGGAACATTTGGGGGGTGAAAGCGTGCCAGAGGCCCCCGCGCGGGACGGTGCCCCTCACCTCGCTTGTCCGTCCGACCTGCTTCATGGTGTCCCGCACCGAGATGCCCAGGAGGCCCCCCACCGGATGACCCTCCACGACAGAGAGCAACCGGTCGACATCCTCGCGGCGCAGGCAGGGGCGGGCCGCGTCGTGCACCAGCACCCAGTCGGACTCGGCGGCGGAATCCGTCAGGGCTTCAATCGCGTTCAGGACCGAATGGCAGCGCTCCCGGCCACCGCTTACGCGGGTGACCCGGGCGTGCGCCGCGAAGGCGGTTTGCTGCCAATGCGGATCCGCGGCGTCCAGGGCTATGACGACCCCCTCGATCCGCGGGTGCTCCAGGAAGAGCTGCAGCGAATACTCGATGAGAGGCCGACCGCCCAGGTCCAAATACTGCTTCGGCATCGTGCCTCCGACCCGGCGCCCGGCACCCGCGGCAGGCAGGACCGCCCAGAAACGCGCTCCCCCTTTCAAGGCTGCTTCTTTACCTTCGTCGGCTCGATGACCTGCAGGAAGGTCTCCCCTTGCTTGATCATCCCAAGATCGCTGCGCGCCCGCTCCTCCAGGGCCTCCAGACCGGAGTGCAGGTCTTTCACCTCGGCCTCCAGCACCTCGTTTCGCGCCCTAAGCTTCACCAGCGCTGCCTGCTCGGCTGCAATCTCCTCCTTCAGGTCGTGCACCTCCGCAAGGCTGCCACGCCCGACCCAAAGTCGATACTGCAGTGTCAAGAGGAAGACCAGAAGTATTGCTGCAAGCCAGCGCATGGGTGATGATTGCCGAAACGGCCTCACTCAGCGAGCACCGGCCGGACGGTCAAAGACCGCTTTCCAGAAAGCCCCGGCGCTTCACCAGCCGGTCCAGCTCGACCAGGGTCTCCAGGAGCTCCCGCATCCGCCCCAACGGCCAGGCATTCGGCCCATCGCTCAGCGCCTCATCGGGACGGGGGTGAGTCTCCAGAAAGAGCCCCGAGATGCCCGCGGCCACCGCGGCACGAGCCAGCACGGGAACGAATTCACGCTGCCCTCCGGAGCTATCGCCACGCCCCCCCGGGAGCTGCACCGAATGGGTCGCGTCGAAGACCACTGGACACCCCGTCTCCCGCATCACTGCCAGCGACCGCATGTCCGACACCAGGTTGTTGTACCCGAAGGACACGCCCCGCTCGCACACCATGATGCGGTCATTTCCGGTGGAGCGCGCCTTCTCCACGACGCGGCGCATGTCCCAGGGAGCGAGAAACTGGCCCTTCTTGATATTCACCGGCCGCCCCTGACCGGCCACCGCGAGAATGAAGTTGGTTTGACGGCAGAGAAAGGCCGGGGTCTGCAGCACATCCACCGCCGCGGCCACCTCCCCCAGGGGTGTGTCCTCATGGACGTCGGTGAGCACGGGGACGTCGATGCGCTCCCGCACGCCCGCCAGGATCCGCAACCCCTCCTCGATCCCGGGGCCGCGGAAGCCCTTCAGGGAAGAGCGGTTCGCCTTGTCGAAGGACGACTTATAGATAAAAGGAAGTGCCAGCCCTTCGGCTATCTCCTTGAGGCGGCCCGCCGTCTCCTCCGCCAGGATCTCGCTCTCCACCACACAGGGGCCAGCGATCAGAAAGAGGGGACGCTCGAGCCCTACCTCGAAATTCTGGAGCCGCATCTATGCCGCCTTGCCTTCCACCAGCCGGCGCTGGCTCAGGGCAGCGGACACGAAGCCGCAAAAGAGGGGGTGACCGTCCCGGGGCGTCGAGGTGAATTCCGGATGGAACTGGCAGGCAATGAACCAGGGATGATCCGGGATCTCGATGATCTCCACCAGCTTGCCATCCAGGGACCAGCCGGAGAAACGAAGCCCGGCGTCCATCAGTACATCCAGATAGCGGCCGTTGAACTCGTAACGATGGCGATGCCGTTCGCGCACCTGGGGCTTGCCGTACACACTGCGGGCCAGACTCCCCGGCTCCAGCCGGCAGTTCTGCCCGCCGAGGCGCATGGTTCCCCCGAGGTCGGCACCACCATCCCGCAGCTCCGTCTGACCAGCGTCGTCGCGCCATTCGGTTATCAGGGCGATTACGGGGTGCATAGTCGCTGCGTTGAACTCCGTGCTGTGGGCACCTTCGAGGCCGGCCAGGTGGCGGGCATACTCGATGACAGCGACCTGCATGCCGAGACAGATGCCGAGGTAGGGTAGCTGATTCTCTCGCGCGTAGCGCACCGCGGCAATCTTCCCTTCGACGCCCCGTTCACCGAAGCCTCCTGGCACCAACACGGCATCGAGCCCTTCGAGGCAGCCGACGCCCTCCCGCTGAATCTGCTCGGAGTCGACGTAGACGATATTCACCTTGGTGCGCATTTGGACCCCAGCATGTCCCAGGGCCTCCGAGAGGGACTTGTATGCCTCGGTGAGGTGCGTGTATTTCCCCACCATGCCGATCGTCACCTGACTCTCCGGGTGATCGAAGCCTTCCAGCACCCGCAGCCATTCACGCAGATCCGCGGACGGCACCGTCAAGCCGAACTGACGCACGACCAGATCGTCCAGCTTCTGCTGGTGGAGCAGCATCGGTATCCGATAAATGTTGTCGGCGTCCACCGCCGAGATAACGGCCGCCTCCGGGACGTTCGTGAAGAGGGCTATCTTCTTGCGCTCGGCCTCCGGCAGGTGCTGCTCCG
>Ga0307418_1000214_pt1 | contig 16975 bp, 14 predicted proteins | sample SalMarWE160220MG_2_FD_202160 | JGI IMG/M metagenome (GOLD analysis project Ga0307418, IMG submission 202160) | Salt marsh sediment microbial communities from the Plum Island Ecosystem LTER, Massachusetts, United States - WE1602-20 | ecosystem: Environmental > Aquatic > Marine > Intertidal zone >...
CGGGGACCGCGAGGTCGAGGCGCGGACGGTGTCGGTCCGGCGGCGCGACGGGTCGCAGGAGCAGGGCGTTACCTGGGCCGGCCTCGCTACGAGGCTGGCCGACGAGGCCCGGGAGCGACGTCTCGGCTGATCCGCCGCGGGACCGTCACTCCGGCGGTCCACTTCATTGCGACCCCGAGAACGCGTGTGCTATCCTCCCGCGGCGACCGCGCCGGGTGCCTTCCCGCACGCGCCACACACCCAAATACCGTTCGAACAAAGGGACCACGTCATCAGCCGAGACCTGCGTGTCAATCAGATGATCCGAGTCCCCCAGGTCCGGGTTGTCGACGAGGATGGCTCGCAGCTCGGTGTCATGCCGACGCCGCAGGCCATGACGATGGCGCAGGACCGGGGGCTCGACCTCGTGGAGGTGGCGCCCACTGCGGCTCCTCCGGTCGTCCGCTTTCTCGATTTCGGGCAGTACAAGTACGAGCTGACGAAGCGCGAGAAAGAGGCCAAACGGAAGCAGCGGGCGGTCGAGTTCAAGGAGGTTCGCCTGTCGCCGAAGATCGGTACAGGCGACTTCGAGACCAAGGTCCACCGAGCGATCGAGTTCCTCGAGGATGGCGATCGGATCAAGGTGACCGTGCGGTTCCGGGGCCGGGAGCTCACGCACCCGGAGCTCGGAAGGGGCCTCCTCGCGAGGTTCGGCGATGCCGTGAAGGATCACGGCACCGTGGACCGCACGCCGGTGCTCGAGGGCAAGTCGATGTTCATGACGCTCGCCTCGGTGCACAAGCCGCGGGTCCACGAGCACCGCATCCCGGGAACCAAGGTTGAGGAAGCCGCCGAGGTTGAGGAAGCCGCCGAGGTTGAGCAAGCCGCCGAGGTTGAGGAAGCCCCTGAGGTCGCCGAAGTCGCGGAACAGACGGCAACAGCCGCGGTGAGCCAGCAGCCAACGCCGCCGGCCCAGGCGGCCGAGGTTACGCCAGCAGGAGAGTGAGGCCAGCGTGCCCAAGATGAAGACCCACAAGGGGACCCAGAAGCGCGTCGGCGTCACCGGCAGCGGCAAGTTCGTGCGCGTCAAGTCGTGGCGGGGCCATCACCTCGAGATCAAGTCGTCGCGCCGCACCCGCCGCTACGCGGGCAAGGCCATCGTCGGTCCCGAGCACCAGGAGCAGCTCCGCCGGCTGCTTCCGTATCTGTAGGGGCGAGCGATGGCACGCGTCAAGCGGGGAGTCACGGCCCACAAGCGACACAAGCGCCTGCTCAAGTCGGCCGAGGGCCGGAAGGGTACCCGCCGCAAGCTGATCAAGCCCGCGCGCGAAGCGCAGCTGCATGCGCTGGCGTACGCGACGCGGGACCGGAAGCAGCGCAAGCGCGACATGCGCGAGCTGTGGATCATCCGGATCAACGCGGCCGCACGGCTCAACGGCACCACCTATGGCAAGTTGATCGCCGGGCTCAAGAAGGCCGGGGTAGCCCTCGATCGGAAGATCCTCGCGGACATCGCCGTTCGCGACGCCACGACCTTCGGCCGGATCGCCGAGGTCGCCCGCAGCGCCTGACAATCCTCGGACCGATGGCTCGCGAGAGCGTCGCCTCGGTCCCCGGAAGGGCCATCGCAACCCTCGGCGTCGTTGACGCTCGGGGGTTCGTGATTCAAGGACCGCCAACCTGATGGATCTCGCCCAGCTCACCCGCGACCTCGACGCCCTCCGAGACCAAGCGCTTGCCTCGGCGGCAGTCGCTCCGGACACTGCCGCCCTGGACGTGCTCCAGATCGAGGTGCTGGGCAAGAAGGGCGAGCTGAAGGGCGTCCTGCGCGGGATCGGGGCGCTGCCGCCGGAGGACCGGCCCAAGGTCGGAGCGATCGGCAACCAGGTCCAGGCAGCGATCGAGGCGGCCCTGGCCGACGCCCGCGCGCGCCTCGGTGGCGCGGAGCTGGCGGCCCGGCTGGCCGCCGAAGCCATCGACGTCACCACCCCGGGCCGCCCGATCCGTCGCGGCAGCCTGCACCCGATCGTGGAGACGGCGCGCGAGATCGCCGACGTGTTCGCGCAGTTCGGGTTCGTGGTCTACGAGGGCCCCGAGATCGAGGATGATCTGACCAACTTCCAGATGCTCAACATCCCGCCCGACCACCCGGCCCGGGACCTGTGGGACACGCTCTACCTCGACCTCGACAACCGGCTGCTGCGAACGCACACCAGCCCCGGCCAGATCCGGGTGATGCACCAGGAGCGGCCGCCGATCCGGGCCCTGCTGCCCGGGCGCTGCTTCCGGTACGAGGCGGTCGATGCCAGCCACGGCTCGGAGTTCTTCCAGGTCGAGGGCCTGATGGTCGACGAGGGCACCTCGCTTGCCGACCTCAAAGGTCTGCTCGACCAGTTCGCGCACGCGATGTTCGGCGCCGACCGGGCGACCCGGTTCCGCCCCGGCTACTACCCGTTCACCGAGCCGTCGGTCGCGTTCGACATCCTGTGCGTGATCTGCAACGGGACGGGATGCCCCGCCTGCTCGCGCACGGGCTGGATGACGATCCTGGGGGCGGGGATGGTCCATCCGGTCGTCCTCCGCTACGGCGGCATCGACCCCGAGCGGTACCAGGGGTTCGCATTCGGGATGGGCGTCGAACGGATCGCGAACCTGCGTCACCGGGTCGTGGACCTGCGCCTGTACATGGAGGACGACCTGCGCTTCCTGGAGGCCTTCCGATGAGGGTGCCGCTCTCCTGGTTGCGCGAGTTCGTCGATGTCCAGCTGACCCCCGAGCAGCTGGCCGAGCGCCTCACCCTATTGGGCATGGAGGTCAGCAGCATCGACCGCTGGGGCGCCGACTGGCAGAGCGTCGTCACCGGCGAGCTGCTGACGGTCGAGAAGCATCCTCGCGCCGACCGGCTCTCGCTGACCACGGTCACATTCGACGACGGTCGGCCGCCGCTCTCGATCGTGTGCGGGGCCACCAACATCGCCCCCGGGCAGCGAGTCCCGGTGGCCTTGCCCGGGGCGGTGCTGCCCGGCAACCGCCGCATCGAGCGCGCCGAGAAGATGGGCGTCGTCTCCAACGGGATGCTGTGCTCGGGCGACGAGCTCCAGCTGACCGGCGACGCCGACGGCATCCTCATCCTGCCCGGCGACACGCAGCTGGGCGTGCCGCTGGCCGACCTGTACGGTGATGTCGTCCTCGACGTCGACGTCAAGCCCAACCGCGGTGACGCGCTCTCGATCGTCGGGCTGGCGCGCGAGGTGGCTGCGGCGACCCGCCAGCAGGCGCGGATGCCGGTGATCGAGGTGGAGGAGGGGAGCGGGCCGTCCACGGCCGAGCGCCTGGCGGTCGAGGTGCGCGACCCGGACCTGTGCTCGCGGTTCGTGGGCCGGTGGGTGAGCGGCGTGTCGATCGGGCCTTCGCCCGACCGGGTGCAGATGCGGCTGCTGGCTGCCGGCCAGCGACCGGTATCCAACGTTGTCGACGCGTCCAACTACGTGATGCTCGAGCTGGGCAAGCCCATCCACACGTTCGACGGGGGACGGGTGCATCCCGATGCCGGGGGCCGGGCGCGGATCGTCGTCCGGCGCGCCATCCCCGGGGAGCGGCTCGAGACCCTGGATCACGTCCACCGCGAGCTGACCGACGAGACCCTGCTGATCGCCGATCCGGCGGGCGCGCTCGGTCTTGCCGGGGTCATGGGCGGCGCGGATTCCGAGATCTCGGACGCGACGACCGAGGTCGCCATCGAATCGGCGATCTTCGACCCGGTCAACATCCGCCGCACCGCGCAGCGGCTGGGTCTTCGCTCCGAGGCCAGCAGCCGGTTCGAGAAGGGCCAGGAAGCGCGCCTCGCCCGGCTCGGTGCGGACCGCACGGCCGAGCTCGTCAGGGCCTGGGCAGGGGGCGAGATCGCGACCGGCCGCGTGGACACGGCGCCGATCGAGCCTGAGCGACAGCGAGTCGCCTTCCGGCCCGCCCGGGTCAACCGGCTGCTGGGAACGGCCTTGTCCGCCGACGAGCAGCGCGCGTTGCTGGCCCGGGTGGGGGTCGACACCGAGCCGGCCGGCGCCGGCGATCCTGTGGTCGTGTCGCTCGATCCGCAGGCCCTGAGCGTGCCTGCCGGGGCCGGGGACGCGGTGACCGCGGTCGTCCCCACCTGGCGACGCGACCTCGCGATCGAGGCGGACGTGGCCGAGGAGGTGGCCAGGGTCCACGGCTACGAGCTGATCCCCTCGGTGCGGCCTGACACGGAGATGCCGGCGTTCCGCCCGTCGCCGCTCGAGGTTCGGGAGCTCGTTCGGGACACCCTCGCCGGCGCGGGCCTGACCGAGGTCGTGACGACGGCGCTCGTGTCGCCGCGTCACATCGAGACCTTCGCACTCCGCCGCCCCGTGGCCTCGGTCGCCGGGGACCCGCTGGCGGGCGGTGACCCGATCGCCGTCTCCAACCCGCTCTCGCGCGACCATTCGCTGCTCCGTCGGAACCTGCTCGGCAGCCTGCTCGACGTGGTCGGTGTGAACCTGCGCCACGGGACCGAAGATGTGGCGGTGTTCGAGGTGGGCAAGGGCTACGCGCGAACCGGCGACCAGCCGCGCGAATGGTGGCGGCTCGCGTTTGCGCTCACCGGATCGGCGGAGACGCCGGCCTGGAACCGGGAGCGGCGGGCGTATGACCTCGACGACGCCAAGGGGCTGCTCGAACTGCTCGCGCACCGGCTCGGCCTCGGACGCCCCCGCTATGTTCCCGAGGCCGGGGAGCCGCAGTTCCACCCGGGTCGAACCGCGCGCGTGTCCATCCCGGACCGGCTCGACGCCCTGGTCGGCGAGCTTCACCCGGATCTGGTGGAGGCCTGGGACCTGCGGACGCAGGAGCGCGTGGTCGTCGCCGAGGTCGCGATCGAGGGCCTGTCGGCCGGTCGCCTCGAGTCCGAGCGAGCCCCGGAGATCGGCCGGTTCCCGGAGGTGGGGCGTGACCTCGCGGTCGTCGTTCCCGAATCGGCGACGACGGCGACCGTGACCGAGGTGGTCGCCGGGGCGGCGGGTGAGCTGCTGCGCGAGGCGCGGCTGTTCGATGTGTACCGCGGGGCTCCCCTGGGGGAGGACGAGAAGAGCCTGGCGATCCGGCTCTCGTTCGCGGCCTCCGACCGCACCCTCACCGAGGGCGAGGTGGACGACGCCCTGGCCTCGGTCGTTCGCGCGATCCACGCGCTGGGCGGGCGACTGCGCACCTGATACCCGACAGCCCCGGGCTATGGCGGGCCCGCGCTGCGGCGTGAGCGGTCGTCCCGCGTGGGCGTCGGTGCACCACAGCGCGCCCGAACGCGGTCACAACGCGTTGCGGGGCCCGAGCGCGCGCTGCTACCCTTCGCCGCAGGCCTGGGCCGAGCGAGGGCCGGGCGATCGGGGGTGGCCGTCATGAGGTTGGGTGGGTGAACGTCTCGGACTTCCTCAGCGCGTTGAACGTGTTCGACGTGGTGGTCCTGCTCTACCTGTTCGGCTGGTTCGTCGCGGGCTTCATCCAGGGGACGGTCCGGCGGGTCGTGGGCACTGCCTCGATCGTGTTCTCGTTCTTCCTGGCAGCCCAGCTCAACGACGCGTGGCTGGGCGGGTTCCTGGCCCAGAACTGGGAGCAGTTCCCACGCGAGTACTCGGTGATGCTGGGCTTCCTGACGATCTTCGTGGCCGGCGTCGTCGCGTTCACCCTGATCATCCAGGGCACGTATCGCAAGGCCCCCCTGTTCACCGATTACCCGGTCGTCGACGAGATCCTCGGTGGCGTGGTCGGCATCCTGCAGGGTTTCCTGCTGCTGATGTTCGTGGTGATCATCCTCGACCAGTACTTCCTGTACACGAACCTGCCTCAGGACCCGGACGAGATCGGGTTCCTGCGCTCGTTCTGGGAGACGGTCAACGGGTCCGGCACGGGCACCCTGCTGCACGAGACGGTGATCCCGGGGTTCATCACCGTCACGGGCTTTCTGATCCCGACCTCGGTGCGGGCGCTGTACGGCAAGTGACGCCCGGCGGAACCCGGGGTCGCCCTCCGCCCTCCCTCGCACCGCGATCATCGGACGTCCCGGCCACCGCACCGGGAACCAGTGCCGCACCGACGGGCAACCGGACCGTTCGGCGGGAGCGGCTGGCGGGAGCCACGCTCGAAGCCGCGCGCGCCCTGCTCGGCGCCCGCCTCGTCCGCGAGCCGGAACCCTCGTTGGGGGCGGCGTCAGGGGCCTCCGACCCCGGGCGACGAGCCGGGCGGATCGTGGAGGTGGAGGCCTACATCGGCGAGACGGATCGCGCCTCGCACGCGCGAATGGGACCGACGCCACGCAACCGGGTGATGTTCGGCCGGCCGGGCGTCGCCTACGTGTACCTTGTCTACGGCATGTATCACTGTCTCAATGTCGTCACCGAACCAGCCTCGCGTCCGGCGGCGCTGCTCATCCGCGCGATCGAGCCGCTCGAGGGCATTCCGGCCATGCGTGCGGCGCGCGAGCGCGCGCGCCGCGGCGGTCGGCGGCAAGGGGCATCCGAGCGTCCGGTCGCTCCTGCCCGCCCCGTTCCCGACGCCCGCCTGGCGGCTGGGCCAGGCCTGCTGACGGCTGCCTTCGACATCGACCGCTCGTGTGACGGCATCGACCTGTGCGACGCCCGCTCTCGGCTGCGGCTCGAGCTGCCGCCGGATGGTGAACCGCCGCCGACCGTCGTCGCCACGCCCCGGGTCGGGATCGGCTACGCGGGCGAGCCCTGGGTCAGCGTTCCGTGGCGGCTGGTGGTTGCCGGCAGCCCATCGCTGAGCAGGCCGCGCCGGAACGGCTGACCGGCACCCGGCACCCGATGGACACACGCTCGGTCGCGCTGCTCGAGTTCCCTGCCGTCCGAGAGCGCCTGGCAGAACACACCTCGTTCCTTCCTTCGCAGCGCCTGGCCCGGGCGCTGGAGCCGTCGGCCGACCCGGTGATCGTTGCGCGTGGCCTGGACGAGACCGACCAGGCGCGCGAGCTGCTCCAGGAGCGGCCGGGGGTCGGGATCGGCGCCGCCCACGACATCGACCCCTCGGTCGGCCGCGCGGTCCGGGGCGGGCGGCTCGACGCCGGGCAGTTCCTCGAGATCGGGGAGACGCTCGATGCGGCAACGCGCCTGGCCACGGCGCTCGCCGACGAGCGGCGCGCCCTCCTGCGCGAGCTGGGCCGCCGGGTCCATCCGCTGCCGGCGCTCCGCAGCACGCTCACCCGGAGCTTCGATCCTGCCGGCGAGCTGCTGGACACGGCTTCGCCGCGGCTCGGCGGACTGCGCGCCGCCGTGCGGATCGCCTACGACCGGCTGCGGCGGCGGCTCGATTCCCTGGTCGGGTCGGAGCTGGGAGGGGCCCTCCAGGAGCCGATCGTCACCCTGCGCAACGGGCGGTACGTGGTCCCCATCCGGGCCGAGGCGAGAGGCAGGGTCAAGGGCATCGTCCACGACGCCTCCGGCAGCGGGCAGACGCTGTTCGTCGAACCGCTGGTGGTGGTCGAGCTGGGCAACGCCTGGCGCGAGGCACAGTCCGCGGTCGAGGAGGAGGAGGGGCGGATCCTCGACGAGCTGTCCGCGCTGGTCGCTGCCAACGCCACGCTGCTGCGCGAGACGCTCGAGGCGCTCGCGCAGTTCGACTTCTGGGCGGCCAAGGCGCAGCTCGCTGCCGAGCTCGACGGCATCCGTCCCGCACCGGCCGACCGGACGGAGATCGTGCTGCTGTCTGCGCGCCACCCCGGGCTCAGCGGTCATGTCGTGCCGATCGACGTCCGCCTGGGCGACGGCTACACCGCGCTGGTCATCACGGGCCCCAACACGGGCGGCAAGACGGTTGCCCTGCGCACGCTCGGGCTGCTCGCCCTGATGCACCAGGCCGGGCTGCACGTCCCGGCCGAGGCCGGATCCAAGCTGCCCGTGTTCCGCGACGTGTTCGCCGACATCGGCGACGAGCAGTCGATCGCGCAGTCCCTGTCCACGTTCTCGGGTCACCTGCGCTCGATCATCCGGATCGTCGAGCACGCAGGGCCCCGGACCCTGGTCCTGCTCGACGAGCTGGGGGCGGGGACGGACCCGACCGAGGGCTCCGCGCTTGCCCAGGCCTTGCTCGACCACTTCATCCGCTCCGGCGCGCTGATCGCGGCCACCACCCACTACGCCGAGATCAAGGTCTACGCGCACGAGACGCCGGCCGCGCGCAACGCCTCGGTCGAGTTCGACCTCGAGACCCTGACCCCGACCTATCGGCTCAGCATCGGCCTGCCCGGCGGCAGCCAGGCGTTCGCGATCGCCGAGCGGCTCGGCCTGCCCGAGGCGATCGTCGTCGACGCCCGCAGCCGTCTGTCGGAGAACCAGCAGGCGTTCGAGGCGACACTGGCCTCGATCCGCCGTCAGGAGGGCGAGATCGCGGAGGCGGTGGAGCGGGCCCGGGCCGCCGACGCGAAGGCGTCGGATGCGCTGCGAGCAGCCGACGAGGAGCGGCGACGGGCGCGGCGCGAGCGGGATGATGCCGTCCGGACCGCCCGCGAGGAGGCCCAGCGGCTGGTGGACGGGCTTCGGCAGGACGTCGCGGGTGTCCGCCGCCGACTCGAGCGCGAGACGATCACTGCCCCGGCCATCGACGCGGCGCTCGCGCGAGCCGACCGGACCCTGGAGCGACTGCCGGGCGCGACCCGGGAAACGCCGCCGCCTGTCCCGGCAATCCCTCGAACGTGGCAACCCGGCGATCGAGCGCGAAGCCGGAGCGGCGGCTGGGAGGGACGGATCGCGGCGCTGGATCGGGGCGGCGCGCGGGCGACCCTGGAAGCCGGCGGCATGCGGGTCTCGGTGGCCGTCGAGGACCTGGAGCCCGCGACCGGACCCCTCGAAGCCGACCGCGCCGGATCCCCGGCCACCCTCACGGGCGCAGGCACGTCGGCTCGGGGCGGCACAGGCGAAGCGTCGGGCATCGGCGGTCTGCGGCTGTCGAGGGCCCGGACTGTTGCCTCGTCGCTCGATCTACGGGGCGCCCGGGTGGATGAGGCGCTCGATGCGCTCGGACGCTACCTGGACGACGCGTCGCTGGCGGGGATGGACCAGGTGACGATCATCCACGGCCTGGGCACCGGTGCCCTGCGGGACGCGGTGCGCGACCATGCGACGTCCCACCCCCTGGTGCGGAGCTTCCGCCCGGGCGAGCGCGGCGAGGGCGGGGACGGCGCGACGATCATCCGCCTGTGATCACGTCCGTCCGGATGGCAGCTACCGGTGTCCGCAGCGCCCGTGCGCCTCAGGGCGCGGGTGTCGGCCCGTTTCCGTTCCCGTTCCCGTGGCCCGGCCCCGGCAGCACCGTCGGCTCAGGGCTGATCGCCGGCTGCGACGGGCACGGCGAGAGCGGGTCGGTCGAGACGCAGATCGACGGCGACGGCGGCGCCAGCGGACACGTCCCGGTGGGGGCGAACTGGCCACCCCAGGATCGACCGAACGGCATGAAGCCGTAGTATTCGTAGAAGTACGACGTTCTCGTATGCTGCGGGCCACCGGAGACACCAGGGCCCCGGGCCGCGCGTGCCTGCCAGGCGGCATCCGCCTTCTGCCAGCTCCGAATGGGCTCGATCTTGCTCAGGTCGATGAAGTTCTTGGTGACCATCGGCCCGACACAACCGTCCTGCCACCGCTTGCCCGTCGCCGCGTCGATGTCGAGTGTCACCGTGGTCCCTGCGGAGCTGGCCGGCCCGGTGCCCGGCAGGAACAGCTCGCTGACGGTCCGCGTGGTGGTCGGGCCGGGCTTCAGGCCGGTGAACGCGTCGACCTTGGCCGTGACCAGCCCCTTGGGCTTGGTGCGGGCGAACCGGTCGATCGGCATCCCTTTCGAGATGTCGGACATGATCGTCGACCACAGCGGCGCCGAGGACCCGAGCGAGATCGCGCCTGTCGGCGTGTTGTCCGAGTTGCCCATCCACACGCCGACCACGAGGCCCGGGAGCGACGGGTCGGCGGGCGGTGGCAGGTAGCCGGCGGCGAGCACGTCGCGAGTGTCCTGGGTGGTGCCCGTCTTGTAAGCGGCCGGGCGGTTGACCGATGAGCTCACGCCGTCGGTGACCTTCCACTCGGCCCAGTAGGGGTTGATCTTGGGGTTGGTGTTGCCGGACAGGATGTCGGTGATGATGTACGCCGTCTGATGGGAGATCACGCGCGTCCCGGCGACCTTCACGCCGGGCAACGGCCACACCTGGTTGCCGGACGAGTCCAGGATCTTGAGGATCGTCGTGCGCGGCATCAGCACCCCGCCGTTGGCGATCGCGCCGAACGCGCTGACCAACTCGATCGGGTGCGTTACCAGCGTCCCCAGGCTCTGCGAGATCACGGGCGCCGTTCCGCTGGGGAACTCGAGCCCGAAGTCCCGGAACCGGCTGAGCTCATGGTCGAGCCCGATCAGGATGCCGGCCTTCACGGCCGGGATGTTCAGCGAGTACTGGAGCGCTTCGCGCAGCCGGACGGGCCCCCGCTCCAGGCCGTCGTCCTGGGTCGGCTCGTACGGCTTGGCCCCGGAGGACGCGAAGTTCGTGACGACCTCCATGAACATCGAGGCGGCCGTGAACGTGCGGTCCTCGATCCCGGTGGCATAGATGAGCGGCTTGGTCGCCGAACCCGTCTGGCGCCAGCCGTCCGAGAGCACGTCGAACTGGGGCTGGAGCTTCTTGGTGGCCCTGCCGTTGTAGTTTGCGGAGCCGACGTACGCGAGGATCTGACCGGTCCGGTAATCGACCACGCCCGCCGCCGCGTTGTGGACGTGGGCGTTCTTGGAGAGGGTGCAGCCGGCATGGGGCCGCAGGCACAGGATCCAGGACCATTGGCTGCGTTGGATCCCGCGCGCCTTGAGCAGCGCCGTAGGGCTCTTCGCCTGGGGGATCACGGCGGCCGCGTAGACCCATTTTTCGACCTTGCGCTGCATGTCGTAGTCGAGGGTCGTGATGATCTTGTAGCCGCCGGTGTCGATCTTCTGGCACTGCGTGGGATCGCCGCACAGGATCTGTCCGAGCTCGTTACGCGCCTGCCACACGAACTGAGGTGCCCGCCACGTGTCCGCGGCCTGCGAGGCGAGGATGACGGGCTCGGTCTTGGCGGCTTCGAAGTCGGCCTCGGTGTAGGCGGGGTACTGCTGGCCATCGAACGTGAACGGGTGCGACGTCAGCACGCTGCGCGTCTTCATCAGGTCCAGGATGAAGTTCCGGCGCTGGACGACCTCGCTCGTCGGCGGCACCACGAGATGCGTCTGTTCGTTGCCCTTGGCGTCGGTGTACGTCTCCGCCATGGCGTTCTTGACCAGGTCGAACCGGGTGGGCGACTGGGGGATGGCCGCGAGCAGCGCCATCTGGGCCAGGCTGAGGTCCTTGAGGTCCTTGCGCCAGTAGCTCTTCGCGGCGGCGGCGACCCCGTAGCTGCGGTTGCCGTAGAAGTTCTGGTTGAGATAGTTCTCCATGATCGCCTGCTTGCCGGCGGTTCCGGGGTACGCCTCGGTCAGGCGGATCGACTGGATGATCTCCTTTGCCTTGCGGATGTAGACGCCCTCGGCAAACGCGCTCTCGGGCAGCAGCCGCGCCCGGACGAGCTGCTGCGTGATCGTCGAGGCGCCCCGGTCGTTGCCGTTGATCGTGTCGATGGCCGCCGAGACGAAGCCCAGCGGATCGAACCCGGAGTTGTCCCAGAAGGTCTTGTCCTCGACCGCCGTCGTGGCGTCCACCAGGGCGGGCGGGATGTGGTCGAACGTCACCACGTCGCGGCGGTCGTCTCCGAGCTTGGCCAGCAGGACGTTGCCCGTGCGGTCGTAGACCGCCGATTGCGAGGTGAACGTGATCTGCTCGAACGCCTGCTTGGGATCCGGCAGGTCCTTCGAGAGGTACGTGTACGCCGCCACGGACCCCATCGCGCCGGCTGTGCCGAGCAGCACGAGCGTCCCGAACAGGAAGAGCGGAAGGGTGATGGCGGCCGCTCGGGCGGCTCCGCTGCCGCGGGGGCGGCGGTTGCCGAGCCGGCGCTGCCGCTGCCTCCGGGCGAGGCTGGTCTGCATTGCGGGCGGAACGATACCATGCGGGGGATGGAAGCCCGATCCCCCCGCCGGGCCGGTCCCACGACGGTTCCGGCACCGTGTCTGTGACGCTGCGACCGCGACCGGAGCCCCGCTGATGGCGGCCGGGACGAGGATGGGGCCTGTCGCCCAGGGCGACGCGCCGGGCCTTGCCGGGCTCCTCGAGGAGCTGGAGTGGCGGGGCATCCTGCACGCCACCACACCCGGGCTGGCGGAGCGGCTGGCGACGGGAAGAAGGATCGCCGCCTACAACGGCTTCGATCCGTCCGCAGATTCGCTCCACGTCGGGCACCTGGTACCAGTGTTCGGGCTGATCCGGCTCCAGCAACGCGGTGGCAAGCCGATCGCGCTGGTCGGCGGTGGCACGGGGATGATCGGCGATCCCTCGGGGCGGTCGTCGGAGCGGAACCTGCTCGATGCCGCCACGATCGACCGCAACGTCGCCGCCATCGGAACCCAGCTGGAGCGCTTCCTCGACTTCTCGCCCGGTCCGTCGCAGGCGGTGATGGCCAACAACATGGACTGGCTGGGCGAGCTGTCGCTGATCGAGTACCTGCGCGACGTCGGCAAGCACTTCACGGTCCCGTACATGCTGGCCAAGGACTCGGTCCAGCAGCGCCTCGACCGGGGACTCTCGTTCACCGAGTTCAGCTACATGACGCTCCAGGCGTTCGACTTCGCCAACCTCTACCGGGAGCATGGCGTCGAGATGCAGATGGGCGGGGCGGACCAGTGGGGCAACATCACCGCCGGTCTCGAGCTCATCCGCCGGACGCACGCCGCCGATCGCGACCAGAGCCCGGCCCACGGGATCGCCTACAAGCTGCTGCTCGCCCCATCGGGTGCCAAGTTCGGCAAGAGCGACGAGGGCGAGTCGGTCTGGCTCGACGCGGACCGGACGACGCCCTACGCGTTCTACCAGTACTGGATCCAGGCCGACGATCACGACGTGCCCGTCTACATGCGCTGGTTCACGCTCTGGTCGCGCGAACAGATCGAGGCGCTGGACGCGGAGATCGTCGCGCACCCGGAGGGACGTGAGGCGCAGCGGCGCCTCGCGCTCGACGTGACGGCGCGGGTTCACGGGGAAGACGCGGCCAACGAGGCGGTCCGCGTGTCGGAGGCGCTGTTCCGGCGCGAGCCCGTCGTTGACCCCGGGCTGCTGGCGACGATCCATGCCGCGACGCGGGGGCCCGAGGTGGCGGCCGCCACCGTCGACGAAGGGGTCGTCGCCCTGCTGGCCGAGGCCGGCCTCGCGCCCTCGCGCGGGGAGGTCCGGCGGCTGGTCGCGGGCGGCGCGATCACGATCAACGGCGAACGCGTTTCCGACGCCGGGGCGCCGCCGCCGGCAGCCATCGACGGTGAGTGGCTCGAGGTGCGGGTGGGCAAGCGTCAGCGAGCGATCGTCAGGGTCCGGCGAGGCCCCTAGCGAGGTCACGTTCGCACCGGCGCCGGCCGGCGATCGGTGCCGGCGATCCGGGGGCCGGGGCCGGGTCTCGCGCTCAGCCGCGGCCGGCGTCGCCGTGGCGGCCGCGGAGCACCTCGATCACGGCCGCTGGCCCCATGCCCCGCTCGGCGAGGAGCACCATGGCGTGGTACACGAGATCGGCGGTCTCGTTCGCCATCAGCACGCGGGTCTCGCCCCGATCGGCACCGGCGGCCTCGGTCGCCTCGTCGTTCTTGGCGGCGAGCAGCACCTCGGTCGCCTCTTCGGCCACCTTGCGCCCGGCGAGATCGACGCCGCCGTCGAGCAGGGTGACGGTGTAGGAGCCGGGCGGGCGTTCCGCGGCGCGTTCCGCGATCGTCGCCCACAGGGACTCGAGCCAGGCGAACCCCTGGCGTGCGGCCGTGACCTCGCCGGCACGCGGTGCGCCGTCGGCATCGAAGCAGGAGCGGGTTCCGCGATGGCAGGTGGGGCCGGCCGGATCGACGCCGATGAGCAGCGCGTCGCCGTCGCAGTCGAGGGCGAGCGACCGCAGCCGGAGCACGTTGCCGGAGGTCTCGCCCTTCCGCCACAGCCGACCGCGCGCGCGCGAGTGGAAGTGCACCTCTCCGGTCGCGAGCGTGGCCGCCAGCGCCTCCGTATCGAGCCAGCCGACCATCAGGACCCGACCGTCGGTGTCGTCCTGGACCACGCCCGCCACGAGGTCATCCGGACCCCAGGCGACGCGGGCGGGATCGAGGCCACGGTCGAGCTCGACGGGACCGGGCATGGCCGTCACGCGGCGACCTCCGATGGGGTCCCTCGCACCGGCAGCCCGGCAGCGGCCATCCCGGCCTTGACGTCGGCGATCGACACCTCACGCCGGTGGAAGATGCCGGCTGCGAGCACCGCATCGGCGCCGCCCTCCCGGACCGCGGCCACGAAGTCGGCCGGACCGGCGGCGCCGCCCGACGCGATCACCGGTACCTCGACCCGATCGGCGATGGACCGCAGGAGATCGGTGTCGAAGCCCGCGCCGGTCCCGTCTCGGTCGATCGAGGTCACCAGCAGCTCGCCGGCCCCGAGCTCGACCGCCCGGACCGCCCAGGCCACCGCATCGAGGCCGACGGGGTCCCGGCCGCCGCGCACGACAACCTCGAAGCCCGACGCGACGGCGTTCCCGCCTGCATCGCGGGGACCGTCCCCGGTCACCCGTCGCGCATCGATCGCCACCACCACGGCCTGGCTGCCAAACCGCGCCGCACACCGGCTGACCAGGTCGGGCTCGGCGACCGCACGGGTGTTGAGGCTGACCTTGTCAGCTCCCGCACGGAGCACGTCGCGCATCTCGTCCACGCTGCGCACGCCACCACCCACCGTGAGCGGGATGAACGCGCGGCGCGCCGTGCGCTCCACGATGTCGAGCAGCGTGCCGCGCTCCTCCGGGGCGGCCGTGATGTCCAGGTAGACGAGCTCGTCCGCCCCCTCGCGTGCGTAGCGCTCCGCAAGCTCGGGCGGGTCGCCCGCATCGACCAGGTCGACGAACCGGGTGCCCTTGACCACCCGGCCGTGGGCGACGTCGAGGCACGGGATGACGCGCCGGCGGAGCATCAGGCTGCGCTCGAGCTCGGGGTCGCCGGCGATCGTTCGCCCGCCGCGAGCCTGACCACGTTGGCCACCAGGCGCAGGCCGTCGACGCCGGACCGCTCGGGATGGAACTGGACGCCCAGGAGCCGTCCGCGGGCGACCGCAGACACGAACGATGAGCCGTGGGTGGTGCGGGCCAGGATCGCCTCGTCGTCCTGGTCCGGCAGGACCCCGACGTAGGAGTGGACGAAGTAGAAGTCCGCGCCTTCGTCGATGCCGTCGAATGCCGGATGCGGCCGCGTCCGCGACACCTGGTTCCAGCCGATATGCGGCAGGGTCGGCGCGTCGGCGAGCCGCTCCGTCCGGCCGGGCAGCACGCCGAGCGTCCCGGCACCGTCCTCGTCGCTGCCCTCGAACAGGAGCTGGAGCCCGAGGCAGATGCCAAGGAACGGGCGATCGGCGGCGATCCAGCCGAGGATCGGCTCGATGAACCCGGCTGCCCCGAGGCGGTCCATGGCCGGTGCCGCCGCCCCGACGCCCGGGACGACCAGCAGGTCGGCGCCGTCGATGTCCGCACCGCGGGTAACGCACCGGACCTGGGCGCCGGCCGTCGCCAGCGCCTGGTCGATGGACACGAGGTTGCCCGCGCCGTAGTCGACGACGGCTGCCAGCGGACCGTCACTCATCCCAGGGCTCCCTTGGTCGAGGCCACGCCGATCCGGCGCGGATCCGGCTCACACGCCTCGCGCAGGGCACGCCCGAGGGCCTTGAACGCGGCCTCCGCGAGGTGATGATCGTTGCGCCCCGTGCCGCGGCAGTGGAGGGTGCTGCCCGCCGTGCGGGCGAATGCCTCGAGGGCATGCTCGACGAGCTGGAGCGGCAGCGTGCCCGCCCGCTCGGCCCGGAACGGGAGGTCGATGACGGCATACGGTCGGCCGCCGACGTCGATCACCGCCGTGGCCAGCGCCTCGTCCATGGGCACCGAGCTGTCGCCGAAACGGCGGATGCCGGCCCGGTCGCCCAGCGCCTCCGCGAACGCCGCGCCGATGACGAGGGCGACGTCCTCCACGGTGTGGTGCTCGTCGATGTGGAGGTCGCCGGTCGCCGAGATCTCCAGGTCGAACAGGCCGTGGTGCGCCAGGGACGACAGCAGGTGGTCGTAGAAGCCGACGCCCGTGGAGACGTCGGCCGTGCCGGTCCCGTCGAGGTCGAGGGAAACGGTCACGTCCGTCTCGCGGGTGTGCCGCGTCACGCGCACCCCACGAGGTGCACGCTCGATCACCTCGAGGCTGCCCAACGGACTGGTCATGACGATCCTCTCGATTCGGTGCTCGTGATCTCGCGAACGGCGTCGAGCAGCCTGTCGTTCTCGGCCTGCGCACGCACCGTGACCCGCAGGCAGCGCGCCAGCGAATGCCCGGCGGGGAACGTCCGCGGCACCAGACCGCGGCGCATGAGCGCCTCGGCGGTCGTGCCGGCGCGCCCCGGCGAGCCGAGATCGGACAGGATGAAGTTGGCCACCGACGGGTAGGGCTGCCAGCCGGCTGCGGCCAGGCCCTCCGCGAGGCGCTCGCGCTCGCGCTCGACCCGGGCAACGTTCTCGCGCATCTCCTCGCCATCGCGCAACGCCCGGGTGACCACGGTCTCGGAGATGGTGCCGACCGAGCCCGGCGGGCGGTACAGGGCGATTCGCGCCAGGGTCGCGGGGGCGGCGATGGCGAAGCCGACCCGGAGCCCGGCGAGCGCGTACGCCTTCGACGCCGTGCGGACGATCGCGAGGTTGGGATAGCGCGCACGCAGCGGGATCGAGCTGCGGCCGGTGAACTCGGCGTACGCCTCGTCGATCACGACCCAGGCGGGTTGCCGGCCATCAGCCCCGGCGTCGGCCACGATCCCGGCCAGGAGCGCCTCGATCGT
>Ga0307418_1000216_pt1 | contig 16876 bp, 12 predicted proteins | sample SalMarWE160220MG_2_FD_202160 | JGI IMG/M metagenome (GOLD analysis project Ga0307418, IMG submission 202160) | Salt marsh sediment microbial communities from the Plum Island Ecosystem LTER, Massachusetts, United States - WE1602-20 | ecosystem: Environmental > Aquatic > Marine > Intertidal zone >...
AGCGCCTCATGACCTGCCTCGGGAGCGTGGGACATTCGACATGTGTGGGGGAAAGTCGGCGCCGGAGCGGAGGTGCGCCAGGGTCGGGAGTGCTCCTCTTGCGGTTCTACCAGCCGGCCGAGATCCCGAACAGCGTCTGGCCGTCGTTGTTGGTCCGCGAGCCCCGCGACATGGCGCCGCTGTCGTAGTTGTCGGTGAAGACAACCGAGAGCGACACGGTGCTGTTCATCTTCAAGCGCAGCTCGGTGCTGGAGGCCACCAGATACTGTGACACCGCGTTCGCCGCGGGCTGCCAGGACGTCGAATGGGAGATCCGAACGCGGTCGTCGAACGAATGGTGGAACGTGAGCCCCCAGGAGAAGCGGGCGATCCACTGCTCGGGAAAGCTCACCGTGCTGTCGCGCGCGACGGTGTGCTCGCCCGAGAGCGCCAGGCTGAGGCCGGCGTCGGTGGTCGAGGTCTGGTGGATGTTCCACTTCGCACCCCCGCCCACGCTGTACCGTGACGCGATGCGCTTTTCCAGGTTCGACTGGTAGCTCCCGGTGACGAAGCCCGACACCCGGGCCAGAGGCCTGAAGTTCGCCGTGAGCGTGCCCATCCAGATGCGCTTGGTCACGATGCGGGGAGCGGAGTTGGTCGAGGCCTCTCCGTAGACCGACTGCAGCTCCCCGGCGATGCCGAAGGCCGAGTCCACGCGTGCCAGCTTGGCGTCGGCGCCGAACACCTGTTGCTGGGTGTTGCCGAAGAAGACGCTGGCGTTGGCCAGAGCCCTCCCCTGCCAGAGCTTGGGTGTGGATTTCGGGGCCGGATGTGGTGTCGTCTGAGCCGACAGGGACGCCACGGAGAGCGCGGCGCACAGCAGAAGGGCCGGCACGTGAGCGCCGGCCCTCGAGAGCATTTGGGTTGACGTCATGGTCTCAATCATAAACGGACCGTGCGTCAGGTAAACCCGGCTCGGTCTGCTACTTGATGCCCATCTTCGCCCTGACGTCCGGGGGCAGGCCGTCCTTGTTGAGCATGAGCATGTCGAACTTGGCGCGGAGATAGTTCTCCGACATGTAGATGTAGCCGTGGTAGGGGCCGACGTCTCCCCACGAGTTCTTCACGCGGTAGAACGTCGTGCCGTTCTGGTCCTTGGCGATGCCCACCACGTGCATGCCGTGGTCGTCGGTGGTGGTCCACCGATCCCAACCGGCCTCCCGCGCCTCGGGCGTGATGGTCGTGCCTTCCTCCCACGTGGCGTACCCGTCCTTCTGGTCGAAGCTGTGCTCGCTCACATCGGCGCCGATCGCCACCGTGTACCCATGCTCGATGGCGTACTTCAGCACCCGCATGGCGTCGTCCAGCGGCAGGTTCCACGACTTCTCGTTGTGCACCCAGTTGTCGGGCGTCTCGAGGGCTCCCTGCTTCCAGTAGGGCATGTCGGTGAACGACATGATCTCGACATAGTCGGCCGGGTTGAGGCCGAGGACGTTCCTGGAGAAGTCCAGCGGCGTCATCCACTTGCCCTCGACCTGGATGGAATCGGGGAGCGGGCCCAGGTATGCATCGAGGATGGCGTCGAAGCCGGCCTTCCACTTCGGAGACGGGCCCGGGCGGCTCTTCAGCACCGCGTCCAGGTCGGCCTGGAGCACGCTCTGGAGCTCGTCATGGTCGTATCCCTTCTCGTACGGCCAGAGGCCCGTGAAGTCCTTCTGCGGCACGATGCCCCACTTCGCGATCTCCGTGAGGACGTCGTGGTCCAGGCCTCCGGGCCCGAACTGGTTCTTACCGTGCATGCGATAGTATTCCTCCGCCTTCTCGCGATACACGTGGTCCACCACGTACATCTCAGAGAGGTCCCACTTGCCCTTGCCCATGCGCAGGAGCTCCGACTCCAGCATGCTGAGCGCCGAGAAGTCCCAGCACGTGCCGGTACGCCCCTGGTCCTTGACGGACGTGGCGGGGAGGACCTTCACGTCGGTGAAGGTCTCGGTGGGCTTCTTCTCCTGCGTGGGCTGCTGGGCGCTCAGGGCCGCGGGCATCGCGACGGTCAGGGCCAAGAGGAGGGACGAGAGTATGGGGAGGGGACGACGAGACGGGTTGCTCTTCATGCAGCGTTGACCTCTGCCCGGACCTACGGGGCCGGGACACGTAGGGCCGGCGCAAGGCCCGATGGCACGCCGACCGGGGAACGGAACGGCCCCGTCCGCGCACCCGCCTGACGCCGGCCCGGGGTCCCGAAACTCGTGGGGAATCTACGGGCTCGGGGCTTCGGGGAGAACCGGTGGGCACGCCGGGTGGCCTCGAAGCCCCCGTCGCCCGACGTGCCCGAAAGACGTCGGTCAGCCTCCGGCAAGCGCTCTCTCGATGGCTTCCCTCACGTGAACGCGGGTCTCCGTCGCCAGGGCGGCCCGGAGCCTCGCCCGCGCCTCCGGTGTGCCCAGCCGCGCGAGGGCCTGGACGGCCACCCGGGCATAGAGCGGATCGTAGTCCTTCAGCCCGGCACTGGCGGTGGCGACGGCCTCTGTGGTGTCACCGATGGCGAACAGGCCGCGCAGCCCCACGTCGCGAAGATCGCGGACCTCGGAGGGGTCGGTGAGCCGCTCGAGGGCGTCCGCCACGTCCGGTTGGTCCGGCGCCCGCGAGAGCACGCGAGCGGCGGCCCGCCGGATCGCGAGGGGTCGTCCCGGCGCGCTGGCCGCGACCACCGTGGACAGCGCAGTGCCTCCGCCCGCGCGTCCGTACAGGGCCAGGGCCCTGGCCCGCACGCTCGGCGAGGGGTCGTACCGGTACATGGTGAGGGCCGTCGCGGCGAGGCCCGCGGAGTCCAGCCCGTCGAGGGTCGTCAGCGCCTGGACGCGCACGGAGGGATCGGGATCCCGAAGTGCCGAGCGCACGATGGCCACGGCATCGCGGGTCGAATCGTGGGTCATCTGGCGCAGGGCCGCGACACGCAGGGGCCCCTCGTGCTCGTTCAGCACGATGAAGCGCCGCGCCTCCACCGCCGCGGTGTCCTGCGACTGCGCCAGAGCGTGCAGCGCCCACATCCGTGCGGACGTGTCGAGGTCGTGCTCGGCCATGCGCGCGAGCTCCACCGGGGTCTGGTCGGTGTGCACGGAGCCGAGGAGCCAACCACCCTCGTCGAAGCGGAACGACAGCGGCGGGCCCGGTAGCCGCATGTCGAAGGTCTGAGACCTTTCCGGCTGCACCATCACGCTGTCCCGGACCACGGAGTCGGCCGTGATCACGCGGATGGTCGTGGGGAACCTGAAGAGGGGACGCCACCCGCTCGCTTCGCTCGCGGGTGCGCCGTCCACGGGCTGCACCTGCTTCACGGTGACGTGGAGAGTCTTCGCCGCGGGATCCCACCTCCGCGTCACATCGAGTTGCGGGTACCCGACGCCGTACACCCACTGGTTGAAGAACCAGCCGAGATCGCAGTGGCAGGTCTCCTCGAAGGCGTCTGCGAAGTCCTTGGTCGTGACGGGCTCATGGGCGTTGTCGATGAGGAAGCGGTGAATACCGGCCCAGAAGAGCTTGTCGCCGAGAAGGCGTCGCAGTTGATGCGCGACCTGGGCTCCCTTCTGGTACACGTGGCCGGTGAAGAACAACGCGATGGGATCGGTGCCCTTGTACTTGCCCCACACTACGGGACGGGCCTCGCGGCGGTCCGCGGCCATCGCCTGCTGCTGCTGCCCCCACCACTCGAGCTGTGCCGCGTCCCAGCCGCGCGTCTTCTCGTTCTGCACGGACTCCATGTACGTGGCCATCCCTTCGTTCAGCCACGCGTTGGCCCAGTTCGCCGTCGTGATGAGATCGCCGAACCACTGGTGTGCGAGCTCGTGTGCCACCAGGCTGCGGCTGCCTTCCATGGGGTCGTTGCCCGGCCCTTCGAGGGCGAAGTCCGTCTGCGTGGTGGCGGACACGTTCTCCATGCCCCCGTACGTGAAGTCCGGGATCGCCGACTGGTCGTACTTGTCCCATGGGAACGGCACCCCCGTGAGGCGGGAGTAGAGCTCGATCATCGAGGGCGTCTCGCCGAAGGCGCGCCAGGCCGCGTCCACGGTGTCCGGGTACACCCAGTAGTCCACCGGGCGGCCACGCCACTGGTCGTGGAGGATCGTGAAGGGGCCCACCACGACCGAGTACAGATAGGTGGACGCCGGCTCCTCCTGCGACCAGTGCCACACCTTCTCCCGCCCCCCGTCCACCGGCTTCACCGAGAGGAGCTTGCCGTTGGAGAGCACCTTGTACGCCGAGTCGGCGGTGACGAGGAACTCCCACGTGGTCTTGTCGTTGGCGTTGTCGTACGTGGGCACCCACGCACGGGTCTCCGTGGCCTCACCCTGGGACCAGACGACGTGGCGTCGGGGCACGAAGTAGATGCCCCGCTCCGGATGGGTGTGGTAGGCCAGGGTGAAGACCACCGTGTCGCCGGCCGCGGCCCGTCGGCGGAGCCGCACCGTGACGTGCGCGGTGTCGAACGAGAAGCGCAGGCGCCGCCCGTGAGCGTCGGTGGCCCGGTCGATGGTCATGTCCTCGGCGTCGAGGCGGACCGTGTCCGTGGCCCGGTCGGGGATGAGCGTCGTGGTGACGACTCCCGTGACCAGGCGCTTGGTCTCATCGAAGCGCACGTGGATGGTCTGGTGCAGGAGGTTGAAGTCGTGGACGCCCTGGGGCCACGTCCGCGGGGGCACGTACCGACCGATGGCGCCCGTGGGTCGCTGGGCAGCGGCGGGGGTGGCGAGCGCTGCGAGCAGCGCGGCGGCGGCGAGCAGGTTCTTCATCGACATGCGCTCCGGAGGACTGGTGGAGTATCGGCGATGGATCGGCGCTCGAATGTGATCGCAACAGCGGAGACCCTTCACCGTGGTACAGCGATGTGACGTTGCGGGGCGCAGGCAGGGTTGTGCCGCCTGCCACGAGCGGTGCGTCGGAGTTGGATGGTCGTGCCGACACAACATGACGCCGACCGACCGGCGCTGCCGGTCGGGCTGGGGAGAAAGCGGCTCTGCGGTCAGTTGCTCCCGACGTGCTGCACCAACTCGAACTGCGCGATGGCGTCCACGTAGTTGATCACCGCGTTCAGCTCCGAGACGCGCGCGGTGGTCAGCGTATTCTGGGCCTGAACGACCTCGTAGTTGGTGGCGGCTCCCACGCCGAAGCTCTGAACCACCCCCTGGTAGCTGAGCTGCGCCGCCTCCACCGAGCGCTGCGCGGCCTGGAGCTGGAGATAGGCGTTGCGCACGGCGTACCCGGCGTTGGTCACCTGGGTGATGATGGTGAGCTCCTGGCTCTTCAGGGCGAGGTCGCTCTGCTGGAGCTGGAGCTTGGCCCGCTCGAGGTTCGTCTTGTTGGGGTTCGTGCCGATGGGGTAGGAGCCCGAGAGCGAGATATTCCACGTCGGGGCGTCGAAGTTCCTGATGTTCGTGAGCGCGTCGGTGTAGCCGCCGGGGGAGACCAGGGTCGCCGCCCCTTCGATCCCGTTGCGGCTGTACAGGTCACCGCCCACGCCCGAGAGCGAGTACCCCGCCGTCAGGTCGAGGGTCGGCAGGGTGTTGGACTTGGACACCTTGAGGTTCACCTGGGAGATGTCACGCTGCTGGCGCTGCTCCCGGATGTCGGTGCGGTCCTTGAGGGCGACCTGGATGGCCGCCTGGATGTCCACGTTCTGCTGCGCTTCCGTGGGACGGTCCGTGGGGTTGATGATGTCGTTCAGGAGCGGATCGGTCGGGCCGCTCACCAGGAGGCTCTTGAACGTCAGGTCCTGGGTGTGCCACTGGACCTGGGCGTTGAGCAGGGCCTGTTCGGCGGTGGCCACCTGGGCGGCCGCCTGGAGCATCTGGCTGGTCGTCATGCGGCCGAGCTTCACCTGGAGGGAGTCCTGCCGGAGGAGCTCGGTGGCCTGCTCCAGGTTGCGCCTCTGGATCTCGATCTGCTCGATGGCGTAGCGAAGCGCCCAGTACGCGCGCCTCACCTGGTTGGTGATGTTCGCCACCTGCGCCTTCACCTGGAGATCCGTAATCTGCGTCTGGATCTGCTGGGTCTGCAGCGCCGCCCGCTGGTTGTCCATGGTGAGGCCCGCGAGGAGGGGCTGCGAGTAGTTGAGGCTCAACGTCGAGTTGTAGCTCGGGTTCCGGATCGAGAACTGGCTGTTGTTGTCGTCGCGGCTGTTGTTGAAGGAAGCGCTGAACTGCCCGCCGAGCCACCGCATCGGCTTGTTGAACCCCGCGCTGAACGTGTACGTGTTGGACTTGTTCAGGGTGATTCCCGAGCCGGCCTGGATCGTGCTTGTCGAGATCCTGGTCGAGCTCCTGTAACCCAGACCGGTGATGCTGAACGTCGGCGTGAACGCCGCCTCCGCCGAGAGCAGCGAGTAGTGCTGGATCTCCGGGTTCAGGTTCGCCGTCTGGATGTTGAGGTTCGCCTTGAGCGCCCGTTGGATGGCGTCGTTCAGCGACATCGGCAGGAGCGTCTGCCCCTGCTCCACCGGCGGCAGCGCCTCGCCCACGACGTACGGCTTCAGTCCCGGCTGGGTCGTGTCGGCCGGCTGCTGGCCGGACAGAGCCGCCGGGCCGACCAGCGCGAGCATCAATCCCCACGTCGAGAGACCATTCCTGTGCTTCAGCATGTCACTTCCCCTGTTCATCCCTGGGACCAACCGGCCGACCGTCCGGGATCGGGGGCGGCGAAGCCGCTCACCGGGACCCCGGCGAACGGCTCCGGACCCGTTCTCGAATCGGGCGCTTACGACTTCAGGACACGCGAGGGGCCCCGGGTGTTAGCGGGGGTGGGCGGCGGCGGCGGGCCGCGGGCTCGCTCGGAGCCGTGCGTGTCGGGGGGCCGGTCGAGGCGCGGCCCCTTCGCCCGGAGCCACGCGCCGTCTGACCGGTAGCGCCATACGGATGCGCGAGGGGCGCGCGGAATCGTCGCTCAGGGACCGCGCCTCTTCCGCCTCCACCGCGTTGCTACCGCCCCCGCATCCACTCCTCCCAGCGCCGCCGGTACTCGGCCTTGTAGTCCTGGACGGCGGCCTGATAGCTGAGCGCCGGGGCGTCCGGGCGGCGGGTCCAATGCAGGGTGAGGGTACGCACCCCTGGCGACAGGGTGATGGCCCCGTTGCGGGCCCGCACCGTACGGCCGTCCGCCTCCGCGCGGCGCAGCTCCATGAACCAGGGTACGTGCACGACCACGCGCTTCGGCGCGGCGGCGAAGCCCGGCGACAGGCTGAGCAGCGCCGTGGTGTCGGAGCGCACCTCCAGCCGGTAGCCGACGGGGCCGAAGTCGGTGGGCGCGTTGCGCACGGCGATGCTGTCCCCCGGCGAGAGCCACGCCGGGGACACCACCGAGAGCAGGTGCAGCTCGTCCCCCTGCTCCCTCACCAGCATGTCGCGGACCAGGGTGCGGTAGTTGGCCGCGTACCAGCCGTGGGGGGTCAGGTTGCCTCCGAAGTCCCGGTTCCCCCACGGACGTATGGACGTCTCGAAGCCCGCCTGTGTGGAGCTCGTGTGCACGAGCACGGCGTAGAGCTCCCGCAGGGCCTGCTCCTGGTCGCCCCGGATGACCTCGGTCTCGGTGTTCTTCATGGTCAGGTAGTCGTGGAGCCAGTAGCCGTCGCCGTACGTCATGATGCCCTCGGCGTACTTGGCGCGGGTGCTGTCCAGGGTGGCCGTGACCATGGGGTCGTGGGGGCCCAGAACCTCCTCGGGGTAGACCGCCATCATGTTGCCCCAGTCCTGGCCGCCCGGCGTGTCCAGGCCCGGCGGGATGTAGCCGCCGGTCTTCGCCGTCACGCGCTTCAGCTGCGTCAGCAGAGCCTTCTTCAGAGCGTCGTACTCCCGGCTGTCCGTGCGGGCCGCGTCCCGGTCGCCCGCGGCCTCGGCGAGGGTGACGGCTCCGTGGAGACCCGCCAGTGCCCAGAAATCGTGGCCGGTGACGTGGCCCGTGATGTCCTCGTTGTCGCCGGGTGTCGTCGCCGGGACGAGGTGCATGGGATCCGCCGCGCGGGCCGAGTCGAGCCAGGCGACGGCGCGTTGCACCGCCGGCAGGACGCTCCGGGCGAAGGCGGTGTCCCGGGTGAGGCGGTAGTGCTGGCCGTACGCCCACAGCGTCTGGCCCCAGCCGTCGTACTGGCCTCCCTGGCTGACGAAGTTGCCGTCGGGCCGCTGCCATCCGGCGAAGAAGTCCAGCGCCTGGCGCGCAATCTCCGGGTATCCCGTCACGTCGTACGCGTGCACGATGTACGAGGCGTCCCGAAGCCAGAACGCGTGGTAGTGGAGCTCGTTCACGGTCTGGATGTAGTCGTCGCCCTTCTTGTCCCGCGCCATGAGATCGTAGACGAGGCTGGCGCGGAAGGTGTTCACCACCTTGGGCTCGGCCACGGACACGTGCATCCCGCGCCCCACCACGTCACGCCAGAACGACTCGGTCCTCGCCAGGTATGTGTCGAAGTCGGCGGCACGTACCTGCTCCAGCCACGGGTCCCCCGGTTCGGTGGGGGTGTAGGGGAGCTTCACCACCACTGTCTGCGAGGCGCCCGGCGCCAGCACCACGTCGTACAGCGCGACGCCCACCGGAGTGGTCCGCTGCACCTGCAGCCGCCGGGCCCGCACGCTGTCCACGCGCTGCCCGGCGGCGTCCAGCGTGAGGCGCAGCTCGGGTGAAAGCTCCGTGGGAAACACGTAGAAGACCTTGCCGCCGCGCACGAACGCCCCGTGGGCGAACCCGTACGTCCAGGCGGTGTCGAAGACGGCGCCGGGCTGGTCGTACTGGCCCTCGCGCCGGGCGGTGACCGGACGGCGGAAGCGGTTGTCCCCCCGAGCGGAGCCCGTGTTGGACGGGCCCGTGTAGCGCACCGCGAAGGCGAGCCGGGCGCGTGTGTCTTCGGTGCCCGCATTCGTCATGGTCACGCGCACGAAGTCCACCACGGGGCTCTCCGGCCGGCCGTCGAGGGTCGCCGCGAAGAGGGTGAACCGATAGCCGACGTCGCCGCGGCGGGCGCCGTACTCCACCACGGGAAGCCACCCGTCCTCCAGGGTGCGCACGCGCTCGCTCACCGGGGTCAGCATGGGCCCCGCCAGGAACATGAGCTCGCCGTACCCCGTGTACAGGTAGCCCTCCGGCGTCACCTCCGTGCCGCGGCCGTCCATGATGCCGATCTCGTCGGTGGGGTGGCTGTAGTACGAGAACGGGCCCGGACCGTCGTCCATGGCGGGATCCACCATGTCGGGGCGCTGGACCGCCGCGGTGGAGGCGGCCTGTCCGGCGAGGGGGAGCGGGAGGAGGGAGACGACGCCCGCCAGGAGCGCCGCGCGCACGGGGAACTTCGAAGGGCCGCTCGACATAAGCCGATGCCTGTGGCAAGGGACGGAGGTGGTGTACGGAGAGAGACTAGAGGGGCCCGTGTCGAGGGACAAGGAAGCCGGGCCCTCAGCCCTTCAGCACCCCCAGCGGCCTGAGACGCGCGACCTTCCGCCCGATGCCCGCGTGATGCACGACCCCGACGACGTCCGCGACGTCCTTGTAGGCCTCGGGCACCTCCTCGGCCACCGTGGCTCCGGAGAGCGCCCGGACCTCGATGCCCTGCTCCTTGAACTCCCGCTTCAGGTCCCGTCCCCGCGTCTGCCGCTTCGCCTGATGGCGGCTCATCGTCCGCCCCGCGCCGTGACAGGTGGAGCCGAACGTCTCGTCGTACGCGCCCTGCGTGCCGAGGAGCACGTACGAGTAGCGTCCCATGTCGCCGGGGATGAGGACCGGCTGCCCCAGCGCGCGGAAGCGCTCTCCGAGGTCCGGATGTCCCGGCGGGAAGGCCCGGGTGGCGCCTTTCCTGTGCACGCACAGGGTCCGCTCGCGTCCGTCCACCACATGACGCTCGAACTTGGCGTTGTTGTGTGACACGTCGTAGACGAGCTCCATGCCGAGGTCGCCCTCGGAGCGCCCGAAGGTCTTTTCGAAGGCGGCGCGCACCCGGTGGCCCATCATCTGCCGGTTGGCGAAGGCGAAGTTGGCCGCGGCGCGCATGGCGCCCAGATACCGCTTCGCCTCCGCCGTGTGGAGGGGGGCGCAGGCGAGCTGACGGTCCGGCAGCTCGATGCCGTAGGACCGGGCGGAGCGCAGCATGACGTCCAGGTAGTCGTCGCATACCTGGTATCCCAGACCCCGGGAGCCGGAGTGGATGAAGACGGTCACGGTGTCCGGGTCGAGGCCCAGGGCGTGAGCCGCCGACTCATCGTAGACCTCGTCCACCCGACCCACCTCGATGAAGTGGTTGCCGCTCCCCACGGTGCCCACCTGATCCCTGCCGCGCTGGATGGCCCGCTCGCTCACCTGGTCCGGATCGGCGCCGTCCAGGGCCCCGCCGCTCTCGATGCGCTGGAGGTCCTCCTTGCGGCCGAAGCCCTCGTCCACGGCCCAACGGGCCCCCCGGGTGAGGATCTTCCGGATGACGCCGGGCCCGAGCACGAACTTGTCGTATCCGCGGCCCACGCCGGCCGGTATGGTGCGGAAGAGCTCGTCCATGAGCGTCGATATGCGGGCGCGCACGTCCTCCACGGCCACGTCCGAGCGAAGCAGGCGCACGCCACAGTTGATGTCGTAGCCGACGCCGCCGGGGGAGATGACGCCGCCCTGCTCCGGATCGAAGGCGGCGACGCCCCCTATGGCGAAGCCGTACCCCCAGTGGATGTCGGGCATGCCGATGGAGCGACCGACGATCCCGGGGAGCATGGCCACGTTCGCGACCTGGCGAACGGCCTCGTCACCGCGGATCTGCTCCATGAGCCGCCCGTCGGCGAAGATCAGCCCTTCGACGAGCATCGCGCCCTGACGGGGGATCAGCCAGCGGTATGGGTCCAGCCTGCGGACCTCGAGGGCCGGCTCGCTCTTGCTCATCGAGCGCCTCCTCCGGCGTCCGGCGTGTCCGGTTCGCGTCAATGCGTCATACGTCGAAGATCACCCGGCCCGTCCACTCCGCTCCACGGTGCTCGGCCACGAGGCCATGGAGCGTCACGCCCTTAATCTCGCGAATCGGCTCGCGGGTGTCCGGGGCCAGGTCCACCACGGCCTCCAGGCGCGTCCCGGTGAGCTCGTCGAAGCGGGCGGCGCGGAGGGCGAGCCCCTCCGTTTCCAGCCAGCCGAGGAGCGGGCGAAGCCATGCCCGCAGGAGCGTCGGCACGTCCTCCGCGGAGAGCGAGAGGACCCGCCGGACCGGGGCGCCGGCCGAAGCTCTCTCCCCGGCGGCCAGCGGTGCCGGCGCGGTCGGGGGGGTGGGCCGGGCCATGGCCGTGTCGGCCTCCGCGCCCAAGTCGGCCCCGTACACGAGGCTCGCCATCCCCAGCGCCGCGAGAATGAACAGGTCGGGAAGGCTCGAGGCGTGGACCTCCACCCCCACGTCGGCGGTGTGGTCGAGGAACGTGATCCCCCGAGGAACGGACTCCGAGCTCATGGGACCTCCTCGGCCGCGTGCACCATCTCCACCGGCGGGTCGTGGCCCCGACAGGGACGGGTCGCACGGGCAGCTACCGGTCAAAGCTCGCCCCCGAAGGTCGTCACGACCAGGTTCTCCGGGCGCGCGGTTGCGCACATACCGCCCACGCCTGAGTATGGCGACCGGAAGCCGCGATTCCCGCGATCCCCCACCGGGGGAGCGGGATCGCCCTCGTCCCTGGCCCCCCGCCGAGGCCTGAGAGGGGTGTATGAGCGCAATCGCTTTGCTCGTCGTCGGCCTGGCCGCGTTCCTCACCGGGTATCGCTTCTACTCCCGGTACGTCTCCGAGCGCATCTACCGCCTCGACCCGGACTTCGTCACGCCGGCACACCAGTTCGAGGACGGCACCGACTACGTGCCCACGAACAAGCACGTCCTGTTCGGTCACCACTTCACCTCGGTGGCCGGCGCCGCGCCCATCGTGGGCCCGGCCATCGCGGTGATCTGGGGATGGCTGCCCGCCTTCCTGTGGGTGGTCCTGGGCACCATCTTCGCCGGTGCGGTTCACGACTTCGGCGCGCTCTGGCTCTCCGTGCGTCACCGCGGCCACTCCATCGGCACCGTGACGCAGTCCGTGCTGGGCTCCCGCGCACGCGTCCTCTTCCTGTTCATCATCTTCTTCCTGCTCCTGATGGTGAACGCGGTGTTCGCGGTGGTCATCGCGAACCTCTTCATCGCGAATCCGGGCTCGATCTTCCCGGTCTGGATGGCCATGCCCACGGCGGTCGCGGTGGGGCTCCTCGTCTACAAGACCCGGGCGGGGATCCTGTGGCCGAGCATCATCGCCCTGCTGCTGCTCTACGGCTACATCTGGATCGGACAGTACGTCCAACCGCAGCTGCCGGACTTCTTCCACTTCGCCCCCACCCTGGCGCAGCTCCACGCGGCGGGGGGCAACACGGTGGCGGCGCAAGTCGCGGCTACGACGGACGGGATCCGGGCGGGGTGGGTGATCACCATGCTGATCTACTGCATCTTCGCGTCCACGCTCCCCGTCTGGTTCCTGCTGCAGCCCCGGGACTACATCAACAGCCACCAGCTCTTCGTGGCGCTGGCGGTGATCTTCGCGGCCGTGCTCGTGGTGCACCCCGTGGTGGTGGCACCCGCCATCAACCACCACCTGCCGGCGGACAGCCCCAGCTGGTTCCCGTTGCTCTTCATCACCATCGCGTGCGGGGCCATCTCGGGCTTTCACGGCCTGGTGGCCTCGGGAACCACGTCGAAGCAGCTCGACAAGGAGACCGACGCGCGGTACGTGGGTTACGGGGGCATGGTGGGCGAGGGGCTGCTGGCGCTGACCTCGATCCTGGCCACCACCGCGGGCTTCGCGCTGTACGTGGGCGTCGACGGCTGGCACGAGCACTACGCCTCGTTCGCCAGCGCATCCACCGGGGGCGTGAATGCGTTCGTGGACGGCGTGGGCTCGCTGTGCGAGGGGATCGGCATCCCCCACGAGGTGGCTGCCATCTTCGCGGCGGTGGTGGTCATCTCGTTCGCGGTGACCACCATGGACACCGGTGTACGCCTCCAGCGCTACATCCTCGAGGAGCTGGGCTCGCAGTACCGGATCAAGGTGTTGAGGAACGGGATCGTCGCGACCCTGGCGGCCGCCCTGTGCATCGGCGTCCTCGCCCTCGGCGTCGACCGCGGCGCCGGCGGCATGCGCATCTGGCCGCTCTTCGGTACCACCAACCAGCTCACCGGCGCTCTCACGCTTCTGGTGGTGAGCGCGTTCCTCTGGCGGCTCAAGAGGAACGTCTGGGTGACCGCGGTGCCCATGGTCTTCCTGTTCGTCATGACCACCTGGGCGATGCTCGAGCAGCTCGCGGGCTTCTTCCGCCACCAGTGGATGCTCTTCGGCGTGGGCGCGCTCATCTTCGTGCTGGAGGTCTGGTTGATCCTCGAGGCCATCGTGGCGTTCCGGAAGATGTTCGGCGGGGGCGACCCCGGCACGCCAGAGGAGAACGTGGTGTACGACGCCCTAGGGACGGAGTGACGAGCCAGAGCAGAGCTTCCGGGAGGCGGACGAAGACATGTGGGGGCGGATACGACGCGCCCTGCGCGCGTTTCGCGACATCTACGAGGCGGTCTACTTCGCCCCCTACAGATCGCAGATCCACCGCGAGTACGCGCACCAGCACGACCTCTTCCTGCTGCTGACGACGTCGGACCTGTTGGGCGTGCCCAACCCCGTGGAGTTCTACACCCTGGAGCTGCTGCCCGAGGCCATGGAGCAGTTCCACAAATGGCACCTCCGCATGGGACTGGAGAGCGCCCCGGAGGGCGGGTTCCGGTGCTGCTGAACCTCCCCGCCACCCCCATCGTCTTCTTCGGCGGCAAGGGCGGTGTGGGCAAGACCACGCTGGCCGCGGCGTTCGCGTTGCATTCGGCGGAGCAGGGCGCCCGCACGCTGCTGGTGTCCACCGACCCGGCCCATTCCGCGGGCGATATGTTGGAAGTGCCCCTGGGCGACGAGACGTCGGAGGTGCTCCCCGGGCTCCACGCGGTGGAGATCGACCCCGAGGCCGAGGCCGAGCGCTACATCGCCGACGTCAAGGAGCGCGTCCGGCAGGTGGCGTCGCCGAGGATCCTCGACGAGGTGGAGCGGGAGATCGACCTGGCGCGCTCCTCACCCGGCGCCGAGGAGGCCGCGCTCCTGGACCGGTTCGCCGAGCTCATGCGTACCGCGGGGGGTACGTACGACCGGGTCGTGTTCGACACGGCCCCGACGGGCCACACCGTGCGGTTGCTGTCGCTGCCCGAGCTCATGGGCCGGTGGATCGACGGCCTCGTGTCGCGGCGGCGCAAGGTGCGCTCCCTGGGCCGCATGTGGCGGAACGTGGCGGGGGCCGCCGCGGGCACCGCCGGGCGGGAGGAGGATCCCGTGCTGGACGCGTTGGAGGAGCGTCAGGCCCGGTTCCGCGCGGCTCGCGAGATCGTGACGGACCCGAAGCGCACGGCGTTCACGTTCGTGCTGACGCCGGAGCGGCTCCCCATCCTGGAGACGCGCAAGGCGGCGGCGGCACTCGAGAGGTCCAGGATTCCCGTGGCAGCGGTCATCGTGAACCGGGTGCTCCCCCCCGACGCCCGGGGCGCGTTCCTGACCCGGCGGCGGGAGCGGGAGGCGCGATACCTGGACGACATCGACCGCGAGCTTGCCGCCTATCCCCGCGTGCTCGTGCCGCTCTTCGACTCGGATGTCCAGGGCGTGGAGGGGTTGAGGCGGGTCATCGCCGCGCTGGAGGACGGAGCCTGAGCTCGAGCAGGCGGACGGATATGCCGACGGCTCCGAGCCGGATCGCCCGGGTGGGGACACCCCGGGCGGCCCCGGACAAGAGCCGAGGCGCCCGAGCGGGAGCCCGCTCGGCCCCCGGATCCGGACCCTCTCGGGTCACTGACTTCCGCCGATGATGATGTCCGGATCGATGACCTGCGTGGATCCGTCCTTGCACCCGATGGTGACCTTGTACCGGTAAGGGTGGTTGACCTTCGCCGAGGCCAGCGGCTCCGGCGTGGTCGCCGGTGCCTCGGGCGTGCCGGTGAAGGTGCTCTGGGTCCACGGCCAATCAAGCGTGTCCTTGGGAGCGATGGTCCACGACACGGCGTTGGGCGACGTGGAGCCCCACACGACGTTGTCCGTCCTCTTCATCGCGATGGTCGCCGGCGTCACCTGGGCCTGGGCTCTCGGTGTGCACGCGGACGTGACGTTGGCCTGTTGGGGCACGGGTAGGGCCGGCGCACGCACCGCGGCGACGGCCGCGGTCCCGAGCACGGCCAGGAGCGGCAGGGTCATGATACGAGGGGTCATGGGAAACCTCCTGGAGGGTCCTCGGGGGCAGAATGACCGGGTGACAGTGGTCGCACTATGGTGCGTGGCGGCTGCGCGGACAAGGAAGAGGCATTTCACGAGAGAGGCGACCACCCGCCCTACAACCCCGATCGAGAATCTCCCGACTGGACGAATTCGGCCACTCCTGGAACGCTGAAGTCATTCTCATTGCCCTGCCGGAAGGAGTTCGATATGCGTGCCACCATCCACTTCCGGCTGAACGGCCGGGACACGACGCTCGAGACCGACGGCAACCGGCGCCTCCTCTGGGTCTTGCGGTCCGACCTCGGCCTCACGGGGCCCAAGTTCGGCTGCGGGATCACCCAGTGCGGCGCCTGCACGGTTCTCGTGAACGGCAACCCCGTTCGTTCATGCCAATACCCGGCATCGGACATCGAGGGCACGGAGGTCACCACCATCGAGGGCCTGGCCAAGGGAGACGAGCTCCATCCCCTCCAGGAGGAGTTCGCCGACCGAGGGGCCTTCCAGTGCGGCTACTGCACGTCCGGAATGATCCTGGAGGCATACAGCCTCCTCCAGAGGAACCCTCATCCCACCCGGTCGCAGATCGTGAGCGGGATGAACCGCAACCTGTGCCGCTGCGGCGCCCACAAGAGGATCGTGGAGGCCATCGAAGCCGCAGCCGCCCGACTGTGAGGAGGGGATCATGAACAGGAACGATCTGGGGTCGATGGCGGTGGACCGGCGGGACTTCCTCAAGTTCACCGGTGGCGGGATCGCCGTCTTCGTGACGCTGAAGGACCACGACCTCTTCAAGGAGGCACTGGAGCAGCAGCGGGGATATCCCTCGGACTTCAACGCGTATCTGCGTATCGGCGAGGACGGGCGCGTCACGGTGCTCTCGGGCAAGATCGAGATGGGGCAGGGCGTCGAGACGTCTCTGGCTCAGGAGGCGGCCGAGGAGCTGCGGGTGCCGCTGGGCTCCATCGACATGGTCATGGGCGACACCGACGTGTGCGTATGGGACGCGGGCACGTGGGGCTCGCTCACCACCCGGGTCTTCGGGCCCGCCCTGCGGAGGGCGGCGGCGGAGGCCCACTCCGTGCTCCTCGATCTCGCGGCGGAGCGGCTGCACGTGCCGAGGGCGAGGCTCAAGGCCGAGAACGGCGTGGTCACGGTGGTCGGCGGACAGGGCCGCGTGACGTACGGCGAGTTGGCCAAGGGGCAGAAGATCCAGCGCACCGTGCGCGGCAAGGTCGAGCCCCGGGACGTGAAGGACTTCACGGTCATGGGCACGTCGCCGAAGCGCTTCGACCGCATCGACAAGGTGACGGGCAAGGCCAAGTACGCCGGCGACATCCGCGTTCCGGGGATGCTGCGGGCCAGGCTGCTGCGCCCGCCGGCACATGGTGCCACGTTGAAGAGCGTGGACACCAAGGCGGCCGAGGCGGTGCCGGGGGTGGTCGTGGTCAACCAGGACGGGCTCGTGGCGGTCCTTCACGAGGATCGGGACACCGCGGACCGGGCTCTGGGGATGATCCGCGCGAACTGGGACACGCCGCAGTCCACGGTGGACGACACCAACATCTGGAGCCACTTCCTCCAAGTGGCGCCCACGG
>Ga0307418_1000217_pt1 | contig 16845 bp, 14 predicted proteins | sample SalMarWE160220MG_2_FD_202160 | JGI IMG/M metagenome (GOLD analysis project Ga0307418, IMG submission 202160) | Salt marsh sediment microbial communities from the Plum Island Ecosystem LTER, Massachusetts, United States - WE1602-20 | ecosystem: Environmental > Aquatic > Marine > Intertidal zone >...
GCATCGCGCTTGGGCGCATCGCGCTTGGGCGCATCGCGGGCAGCGGCGTCGTCGCCGCGACCTGCCGCTCCGGCGCGGCCGGCGCGTAGCAGCGCCGCGATCCGCGACGCGAGGTCACCATCCCGTCCGGCCCCGGCAGAGGATGAGGCCGAGCCCTCGCCCCCGTGGCCGACGCGGGGCGCCAGCGGCGCGTGCTCGGCGGCGGCCTCCAGGAAGCCCTGCGCCGCGACGAGCAGCGGATCGGCCACGGGCGCGTCACCCGCGGGCGTGCCGCCCTCAGGCACGGCGGCCTGCGGAGCAGCGGCCGCATCGAGCAGCGCGAGGAAGCGCTCGCGAACCAGACGGTGCCGCCAGTCGAGGCGCGCCGCCTCCAGGTCGGGCACCCCGGCACCCGCCAGCGCCGACGCCAGGCCCGCGTAGCTGCCATCCTCGTCCTCGACTTCGTGCACGCCTACGAACACCTGGGCCTGGAAGCCGTCCAGGTCGAACGACAGGCCGCTCTCGAAGAGCTCCTCGGAGGGCCGCAGGTAGCTCAGCCCGGTGACGCCATCGGGGAGCACCGTGAAGCGCCTCGCGCCGCCCGCCAACCCCAGCGCCTGGTGCACCGTCTCGCGACGGGTGCCGCCGCCGGCCCACGGCTCGGCGAAGGCCACGCTCCACTTCACGCGCCCGCTGGCGCGCGGGTAGCGATTGTTGTAGAGCACCAGCGACACCGACCGGCCGGCACGGTTGCTGTAGGCGAAGACGTCCTCGTTCACGCGTCCGTGCTCGTCCACCGCGTCGAACAGGCGGAAGGTCTCGGCCCCGGCGAAGTCGCGCCGGCGGTTCAGCAGCGGGGCGATCTGCCGCTGATGGCGCTCGACCAGCCGCTGGTCGGGCCGCTCGTCGAAGGTCGGGGCGCTGTACTCCATGCCGTACTTCTCCCGGAACCCCTCCACCTGACCGTGACCGAACATCGGCAGGCCGGGCATGGTCGCCATCAACACGCACACCCCGAAGTACTTGTCGCCGTCGCCGAACTGGGCGATCGCCGTCTCCTCGTCGGGGTTGTTCATGAAGTTGACGAAACGCCCCAGGATGCGCGGGTCGAACGCCAACACGTTCTTCACCAGCTGGCGGTACTCGGCATTGTCCTCGCGCTTGAGCATGTTCATGAAGGCGCTGTTGTACACACGGTGCATGCCCAGCGTCCGCACGAAGTAGCCCTCCATCATCCAGAACGCCTCTGCCAGCAGCAGCGTGCCTGGCGCCTCGGCGCTCACGCGGTCGACCACCTCGCGCCAGAACTCGACCGGCAGGAGGCGCTCGAACTCCTCGTCGTCGATCGCGCCGTAGGTGCTGCGCGAGGGGATGGCGCCGCCCTCGCCGGGCGGCGGGTACCATAGCCGCTGGATGTGGCGCTTGGCGAGCGTCATGGCGGCGTCGAAGCGGATGATGGGCACCAGCCGCGCCACGTGGAGGATCGTCTGAATCACCGCCTCGCGCACCTCGGGCTTGAGGTAGTCGAGCTGCGCGGTGTCGTTCCAGGGCATGGCGGTGCCGTCGTTGCCATGGTAGATGAAGCGCGCCTCGCCGCTGCCGCGGTCGACGCGTTTGAACACCACCGCCGCGTCGCTGTCATCCCAGTAGTGGTCCTCGATGATCACCGCCATGGCGGAATGGGAGGACACGTCGGGGCCGTCGAAGCGGTACCCCGGGTAGGGCGCGTGCCCGAGCTGGATGAACCAATCGGGATGCTCTGCCACCCAACGGCCGTCGACGCCCACGTGGTTGGGCACCATGTCGCCTGCCAGCCGGATGCCGTGGCCACGCGCTCGCTCCTTGAGGTCGGCGAAGGCTGGCTCGCCACCGAGGTCCTCGGCGATGACGTAGTCGTACAGGGCATAGGCGCTCGCCAGTGCGCCTGGCTGGCCGCGACGCTGCTTGATGCGCCTGGACGCCTCGCTGCGCTCCCACAGGCCGATGAGCCACAGCCCGTTGAAGCCGCGCTCGGCGAGCTCGGCGAGCGCCTCGTCGGGGATCTGATCGAGCCGGCGGACCTCGCGTCCGAGGCTGCTCTCCAGCTGCGCCAGCCACACGTAGGTGCTCTTGGCGACGAGCACCACGCTGCCCATCCAGTCGCTGTCGGAGCTGAAGGCCTCGTGCTCGCCGTACTGCCGCAGGCTGGCGGCGTCGAGCACGGGCGCCGGCCCGGGGCCGCCGGGGCCCCGGCCCCGCTCCTCCTTGAGGGCGTCGATCGAGCGCACCAGGCGCGCCAGCAGCTCCGCGTAGCGATCGCCGAGCAGCGGCCCCCAGCGGTCCCGGGCGACGCGCAGCTGACCCTCGAGCGAGGTGGGGCTGGAGCGCTGCGGAGCCCACAGCAGCGCCATCAGGCTGTCGTCACCCGGGGCCCCGCCCTCCTCGGAGACCCGCTCCCGCTCCATGGACCTCTCCAGCAGCTCGAGCGCCCGTGTGTAGCCACCGCGCTCGCGCAAGGGCGCGTCGTCGCACAGCTCCCGGAGTCGCTCGAGCGCGGGGTTGGCGTTGGCGAGCCGCACCAGCAGCGCCTCCTCGAGCGCCACCTCGAGGTTGGGCGTGCCCTCGGTCTCGTCCCTCAGGTAGGCATCCACGGGCCGGCCGCCGCTCGCCACCACCGGTGCCGGGAAGCGCTGGGCGAAGGCGCCGAGCTCGGCGGTCGCCGGGCCGCTGCCGAGCTCGTCCTGTACCTGGCGCCAGGCTGTCGCCATCGGACGCGTCGCCGTCCGGGCGCCGTAGCTCTCGATGAGCGCGTGCATGAGCTCGTGCAGCAGCACCGCCGCGAACAGCTCGCCGCCGCCGACCGCCAGCTCGGGGTAGCGATCGGCCTGCCGCACCTCGTTGATCCGCCAGGCCAGTGCGTACGCGTCCCTTGCGTCCCCGAACAGCAGCCTGCCACGCAGCCCGAAGGGCGCCGCGGCCAGGTCGTAGCGGCGGCGCGCGTCCGCGGTGACATGCAGGTACCGCGGGCGGCCCGGCCCACGCGCCGGCGGGGCCGCTGCCTGGGGGGACACGTCCTTGCGGCTGCTCACGCTCTCACCCTCCCGGAGCCGTCACTCTGCACGCCGGCCCGGCCCCAGGACGCGGCGCCGCCGCGAAGGGCGTGCGTGCCAACGCGGATCGTCAGATCGGTTGGAGCTTAGCACGCCGGCTGCGCGCCAGCCGTCCCGCCAGGGACGTCCCCGCGCGCACCGGCGGCGGTGTGCGGCGCCTGCGCCGCCACCCTCGAGGTTGCGGTTACAATTCCATCGTCGCGCTCCAGGGCGCCGGCGCCGGGATGGAGGGCGGAACACGACATGGTGGTACCCGAGCACCCGCAGCAAGGCCGCAGCCGCCGCGCGCAGCGCGCACAGCCCCGGCCCGCAGCGCGGTTGTGGCTGCTCGCGGGGCTGGCGGCTCTCCTCCTGGCCGGCTGCACCGGCAACGTCACCACGCCCGGTGAGGCGCTGCGCATCCTCGGAACCACCCTCCCGAACGCCTACCTGGCCGAGCCCTACGACCAGGCCGTCCAGGCGGTGGGCGGCTTGCGCCCCTACGACTTCAAGCTGGCCGAGGGCTCGCTGCCTCCCGGCATCGAGCTGCAAGGCGGCTCGCTTCGCGGCACCCCTAGCAAGATCGGTCAATATACCTTCACCTTGCAGGTCTCCGACGCCAACCTCTCCAGCACCGTGCAACAGTACACGCTGACCGTCGCACGGGTCCCCCCTCCCACGCTCGACTTCAACGCTCCCAACACCGAGGTCGCGCGGCCCGTGACACTGCGGGTACAGCTCAACAATGCACGCCAGCTGGAGGGGCTCCGCACCCAGGTGCGCTGGAACCCCGCCGCCTTCGCGCTCGTGCAGGACAGCGTACGGGCGTCACGGCCCGGCCTGGCATTGCTCCACAAGGCCTCCAAGGGCGAGCTCCAGGTGGCGCTGGTACCGCTCGGCACCCGTATCGACGGTCAGGCGAACCTCTTCGAGTTCCAGCTGAAGCCCGTGGCAGGCGCCGCCGCGCTCGACCTGAACGCCCAGACCGAGTACATCTCGGCCGGCGGGCACGCCTTCGACCGCAGCAGCGCTCGGGGCCAGGCGGCCTCGGCACCGTCCTCCACGACGTCGGGCGGGTCGTCGAGTTCGGGCTCGGACTCGGGAGGGCTGCCGGGCGGCCTCGGCAGGCCGGTCGGCCAGGGCGGAGGATCGCCATGACACCCGCCGATCGCACCAGCGCCCGGCGCTGGCCGGCAGCTGCCGCGCTGCTCGTGGCGCTGCTGGCCGCACCGTTGCCGTGGACGGCCGCCCGCGCCACCACCTACCTGCGGCTCGGCCCCGACCAGATGCTCGACAAGGCCGACATCGTGTTCGTGGGCACCGTGTCGAGCGTGAGCGTGTCGGTCAAGAACGGCCGCCCCTGGACCGCCGTCACCTTCGACGTCGGGACCCCTATCGAGGGCATCGCCACCGACGCCAACGGCAAGGCCACCGGCCCCAAGGTGCTCTCCTTCCTGGGCGGCGACGCGACGGGTGGGCCGGCCCTCACCGTCAGCGGCATGCCCAGCTTCAAGGACGGCGAGCGGGTGCTCGTCTTCGCCTACGACCAGGCCTACGCCTCCCCCATCGTCGGCTTCCGGCAAGGCCTGTGGCAGGTCACCGACGCCGGGCTGGTCGGCCTGGACGGGCGGCGGCTGTCGCTCGACGCCAACGGCGACCTGGTGGCGGGCGGCGCGGGCGCGCCGCTGCAACAGATCATCGCCGCCATCGTCAAGCATCTCGGCGCCAAGGCGGGCGGCCAGTGAAGCGCGGTGCGCGCCCGATCTCGAGCGCCGGGAGGACGCCGCGGGCGCGCCGCCGCAGGCTGGCGGGCGCTCTCGAGCCGCGCCTGCTGGCGCTCCTGCTCGCCTGGGTGCTGGCACTCTCGAGCGGGGTGCTGGCACAGACGCAGAGCGATTCCGGAGCCTCCGGCTCGGCGTCGGGCAGCGGCAACGGGACCACGCCGTCGGGGCCCGGCACCGCGGGTCCCTCCTCGACGGGCCCCGCGTCTCCCGGCCCCTCCTCGGCGGGCAGCGGGCAGGCCGCCACCACGACGGTCCCGACCCCGAAGATCGGAGTGACGGTGGAGGCCTCCGGCGGCCCGAGCAGCCTGCCTGACGACGTCACGGCCGCCATCGACGCATGGCACCGGGCGGCCGCCGCGCTGGTCGATGTGACCGTCGAGCCCTCGGCCCCCTCCACCATCCGCTATGCGCCGCCGGCGCTGCTGGGCCCGGACACGCTCTCGCTCGATCTGCGAACGCCTGGTCGGAGCGGCCTCGACATCCAGGTCTCGCCCACGGCCGTCAAGGACCACCCGATGGTTCTGCTTCACGAGATCGGCGTCTTGCTGGGGCTCCCCGAGGGCAGCGGGGACGTGATGGCCTACGCGGTGCCGTCCAGCGGCGAGCCGGACGCGCCCTCCACCACCGACGTGACGAACCTCCGGACCCAGCGGACCTACGCGCCCGAGGACCTCAACCACGACGGAACGGTGGACTTCTACGACCTCGTGCGCTTCGGCCAGGCGTTCGGCGATCAGGGCGTCAACCTCCCTGCCGACTTCAACCACGACGGCCGCGTCGACAACCAGGATCTCGCCCTGCTGCGGAAGGCCTACGCCTTCACGCCACCTTCGCAGACCGCACCTACCGGCACGCCCGGGGGGTCCGCCGGTCAGGGGGCCGGCTCTTCCTCAGCGCCGGGCGGCGGCGCGGCGGCAACCGGCGGCGCCTCCGCCGGCGGTGGAGCATCGTCGTCGACCCCCGGCTCCAACGCCTCGCCTCCCGCCTCCGGCGGTGGGACGAGCGGCGACAAGAGCCCCTAGCCGAGCGACCCGGGCGCCGAGCCGCCGGGCGCGGCGGCAGCGCGGCCTGCTAGCTCAGCGCGGCGATGGCGCGGGCCATCTCCAGGTCGGCGTCCGTGACGCCGCCGGCGTCGTGGCTCACCAGCTCGATGACGACGGTTCGGTAGCTGTTCCTGATCTCGGGGTGGTGGCCGTGCTTCTCGGCGAGGAGCGCCACCCTGGTGAGGAACCCGAAGGCTTCGGAGAAGTCCGCGAAGGCGAGCTCTCGGTGGAGCTTGCCGTCCTGCAGGGTCCAGCCCGCCAGCCCGCCGAGGCGGTCGCGGATGGTCGCGTCGTCCAGGATCTGAGGCATGCCGCTCCTTCCCGGGAGGCGGGGCCGCGGCCGGGCGCCCGCCGAGCGTCGCTCGCCCGGCCAGGCCTAGTGGGCGTGGCCGCTCTCGACGTCGAGGCCTGGCACGTGCAGCACGGCAAGCTCCTGCTCGCCGCGTACCAGGACCAGGGTACCGTTGCCCATGGGGGCCAGCAGGTAGTCGGTGAACGACCCCAGCACCTGGCCCGGGAGCATGGCGACGAGGCTCTCCGGCACGTCCTTGCTGCGCCCCCGGTACTGACGGACCGTTACCTTCTGGCCGCCCAGGTCGAGCGTCAGCGGCTCGCCGGTGAGCTGGCGCACGCCGGACTCCGCCCCATGCACCCGCTCGAGCACCTTGGCGACGTCGGTAGGGTCGACCGTCATGGTGTCCAGAAAGCGCTGCACCAGCCCCACCAGGGTGGCCTCCTCGAGGGTGACGCCAGCCGCGCGGACCGCGCCGCGAAGCAGCCCCTCCACCGCTCGCCGCCGGTCGGGAGCCCGGGCGCTCACCGACGCCGTTCGCGCCACCGCACGCTCCACCAGGTCTTGCGGCTCCCCCTGCACGGAGTTCGTCAGCACGCGCAGCATCGTCAGGATGTCTTCGCGCTGGCGGTCGGCCAGGACGTAGAGCGCCACCAGCGCTTCGCTCAGCCGCACCGACAGGCTCCTACCCTGGTCCCGGTAACGCACGTGCATGTAGTCGCCTTCGGTGAAGGCCGACAGCCGGCTGTGGCCGAGCTCCAGCACCAGCCGTCCCTGCAGCGGCTGCTCGCGCTCGTCCACGAACAGCGAGCGCGCGGCTCCCGCGCCCGTGACGGCCACGCTGTGGCCGGCGAGCTGGAAGCGTACCGGCCCGACCAGGTGCACCGTCAGCGAGGTGGTCTCCGGCGGCACCCGCTCCCATCGCAGGGCCGGGTTGACGGCGAAGAGCACGCCGCCCTCGAGCTGGGGGCCGCCGGCGTGTCCCCCCACCGAGGTCGGCAGGTAGTCGGCCAGACGGTCGAAGAAGGCGTGGACCAGGTCGGTGAACTGCAGCACGTCGCGCTGGAACATCTGGCGCTGGTTGCGCTCCAGGGCCAGCGTCTCCGCCAGGCGGTTCTCCAGCTCGCGCCGGTGGGCGCTGCGCTGACCGTCGGGAAGGCGTTCCTTGCCGATCTCCTGGATCGCCAGCCGCAGCTGCTTGCTGCTGGGGCCCTGGTGCGGCACCAGCGACAGCTTGCCGGCGTACGGGTCCTCCGCCAGCGCCAGCGCCGCCTGGCGTACGTAGGCCAGGGAGTTCGACTCGCGCACCTCGAGGTCGGCGTAGGCGCCGCCGGACTTGCCCAGCGTCATCACCACGTTGATGAGCTCACGCACGATCTCGGCCAGCGAGTCGAGGTCGGAGAGCGACACCAGCGGATCGTTGACCTGGGGCATGGGCTCGAGCACCTGAAAGCCGCGCAGGTTCACGTCCTGCGAGAAGGTGGAGCGGGCACTGTTGCGCTGCAGGTTCTGCAACGTGGCGTAGATGAGTCGCGCCGTCTGCCGCTCGCGCTCCGCCCGCCAGCCCGCGGCCACCTTGAGCACGAACTCGTCCACCTCGTCCCACCACACCCGGCGGGCGAGGCGTTGAAGCATCGCCTGCTCCTCGCGCACCTCGGGCCGCTGCACCGGACCGGCGGCGGCCTCGCTCGTCGCGGTGAGCTCCTCCTCGTCGGCCAGCTCCACGGCCGCGGCGTCCTCGCCGAGCACCAGGCTGTCGATGTCAAGGGGGGCGGGCGTGGCGTTCTTGCCGTCGTCGGAGAGCACCTGCAGGCTGTCCGAGATGGCCTCGAACCGGCCACGCTCCTCTTGCGACAGCGCGCTGCTCTGCCGGTTGAGGTGGGCGTAGAGCTCCCACATGCCCGCCAGGCCGCCACGGACCTTCCGAGTAGCGCGATACTCCGCCACCTTGTACTCGAGGAGCTCGAGAGCCACGCTCTCCAACTTGAGCATACGCTCGTCAGTATACGGCCGCACGGTCCGCCCCGCCTGCCGGAAACCTCACGCGCCATCCGTCCAGGACGGCCAAAGTGACGCGAAACATGAAGCTTCGGTGAGGCCGCGCGAGGTGACGCTTACCGCCGCCTCATCCGGCCTCGCCGCCGCGACCTGCGAGCTCGACCAGCGCCGCCCGCAGGACGGCCACGGCCTTGCGGTACTCGTCGAGGTCGAGCCGCTCCTCCGGAGTGTGGTCGAGCGAGCTGTCGCCCGGCCCGTAGGCGAGCGTAGGGACCGGCCAGTGCGGCGCCACCACATTCATGTCGGAGGTGCCGGTCTTGAGCTTGCCGCGCGGACGCCCACCCACCCGGCGGATGGCCGCGCGGAAGGCGCGGGCCACGGGCGAGTCGCGTTCGGCCCGCACCGCCGCCTCCAGGCCGTGGCCGCTCAGCCGACATCCTTCCGGCAGTGACAGCGTCAGCAGCCGCTCGAGCAGTGCGTCGGGCGGCCAGCGCGGCGGCAAGCGCAACGACAGGCTGGCGCGGCAACGCTGCTCGAGGCCGTCGTTGGACGAGTCGAGCGCCTGGAGCGACAGCTGCAGGGCGTCGAAGCGGCCGCGAGCGCCGGCGCTGCTGGCCGCGGCCCCGTCCGCGACGCGGCCCGGCCCGCCGCCCGCTGCCGCCTCGTTGTCGGCATGCACGAAGGCGCGCAGGGTGGCGCAGGCCGCCACCGCCAGCTCGGCCGCGGTAGCGTCGTCGCGCGAGGAGTGAGCGTTGTCGCGGCGCGCGTCGAGCTCCACCACCAGTCGCCCCTTGTAGCCGAGGGTGTAGCCGTCCCAGCCGCTCGGCTCGCCGACGATCAGGATGTCCGGCCGCTCGTAGGCCCGCACCGCATGCCGGGCGCCCTTGCTGCTCGGGGCTTCCTCCTCGACGGCACCGATGAGCCGCACCCGCAAGCGCGCCTTCAGCCCGCTGTCCAGCCCGGACACGGCGGCCACGGCGGCGCAGAAGCTTCCCTTGGCATCGACGCTGCCACGGCCATGGAGCTCGCCCCCCGCCTCACGCACCTCGATGGCGCCGGGCACGGTATCGATGTGGCCCAGGACGGTCACCGTGCGAGGCCCCCCGCCCCACACCGCCACCGCGTTGCCGGCCTCGTCCACGAAGGCCTCGTCGGCGAAGCCCGCCATCCTCGCCACCAGCAGCGCGGCGAGCCGGGCCTCCTGGCCCGAGGGGCTGGGGCAGGCCACCGCCTCGCGCAGCAGCGCGACCGGGTCGAGCCTGGCGCTCACGACGCCAGCACGTCACCCACGCGCCGGACCACCTCGTCGACCTGCGCCTGGCTGATGACCAGCGGCGGCAGGAAGCGCACCACGGTGGCGCCGCCGGCGATGGTGAGCACGCCGGCGCTCCTTAGCGCCGCGATCACGGGCGCCGCCTTCTCCTTGAGCTCCATGCCGACCATCAGGCCCCGGCCGCGCACCTCGCGCACGCGCTCCCCGCCCGCCCGGCGCAGCCCGTCCATCAGGCGCTCGCCCATGGCGCGAGCGTGGGCCATCAGTCGCCGTTCCTCGATCTCCTCCAGCACGGCCAGGCCGGCGGCGCTGGCGAGCGGGTTGCCGCCGAAGGTGCTGCCGTGCCCCCCCTTGGGCATGGTGGCGGCCACGGTGTCGGTCATCAGCAGCGCTCCGATCGGCACGCCGCCCGCCAGGCCCTTCGCCAGGGTGGCCATGTCGGGCGTCACGCCGTAGGCCTCGCTCGCCAGGAAGGTGCCCGTGCGGCCGACGCCACACTGGATCTCGTCGAAGATCAACATGGCGCCCGCGTTCTCGGTGGTCTCGCGTGCAGCCTCCAGATACTCCTGGTCGGCCGGGTGGATGCCGCCTTCGCCCTGGACCGGCTCGAGCAGCAGCGCCGCCACGCTCTCGTCCACCACCGCCCGCAGCTCGTCGGCATCGTTGTAGCGCACGAAGGTGACGTCCATGCCGTAGGGGCCGAAGGGCTCGCGGTACTTCGGCTCCCAGGTCATGGGCAGCACGCCCAGCGTGCGGCCGGAGAACCCGCGCTTGGCGGCAACGAACCGCCGCCGCCCGGTGGCCGCGCGCGCCCACTTGAGCGCCGCCTCGTTCGCCTCGCTCCCCGAGTTGACGAGGAACACGCGGTTGAGCGGCGGCTGCACGAAGCTGAACAGCTTGTCCACGAAGGCGGTGCGGGTGTCGTTGCCCAGGTTCTGCGGGCACACGATGAGCCGCTGCGCCTGCTCGGCGAGCGCGCGCGCCAGCCTGGGGTTGGCGTGCCCCACGCTAGCCACCGCGATGCCGGCCATGCAGTCGATGACCTCGCCGCCGTCGGCGTCGAAGAGCAGGGCGCCGTCGCCGCGCACGTAGGCCACCTCCGGCCGCCACAGCCCGGAGCGGTGGGCGGCGTCGCGCGCCAGCAGCTCGGAGGTGGCGCTCGCCTGATCGCGCTGCGTCGTGTCCGTCATGGTCCTCCGTCCTTCCCGCCGGCCTCGCGCCGGCCCGTACCGCTAGGCGACGACCGTGCCTTCGCCGCGCAGCGCGCGGGTCAACGGCTCGGGCACGCGCGCGTCGGCGAGGATCACCCGGCCTACACCGCCCGCGACGGCCTCCGCCGCGCCCAGCACCTTCTTCTTCATGCGCCCCTGGGCAACCTCCAGGTAAGCCTGGACCTCGTCCGCGCGAATCTCGCGGATGAGGCTGGCCTCGTCGGGGAACGCGCCGAGCAGACCGGGAACGTTGGAGAGCAGCACCAGCGCGTCGGCACCCAGCGCGACCGCGACGGCGGCCGCCGCCCGGTCTCCGTCGACGTTGACGGCCACGCCCTGGTAGCTGGCGCCCGGCGGCGTCAGCACCGGCAGGTAGCCGGCTCCCAGCAGCAGCCGCAGCAGCCCGTCGTTCACGCGCTCGACGGTGCCGGTGTGATCCCCCCGAAGGATGATCGTCTTGCCGTTCTCCACGCTGCGGACGCTGCTCTTGTGGCGCCCTTCGAAGATGCGGCCGTCCAGCCCGGACAACCCCACCGCGGCTACCCCGCGGCGTTGCAGGCGCTCCACCAGCTGCTTGTTCATCTTGCCGCAGTAGACCATCTCGAAGATCTCCAGCGTCTCGCGATCGGTGAAGCGGCTGGTGAAGCCGCTGGGGCTGGTGACGAAGCGCGGCGGGTGACCGAGCCTCTCGGCGACCCGGTTGGTCTCGGCGCTCCCGCCGTGGACCAGCACCAGCTCCGTCCCTGCGCCCGCCAGAGCGGCCAGATCGTCGCAGACGGCGTCGTAATCGATGCCTTGGGAGCCGCCCACCTTCGCCACCACCAGCCCGGGCGCCGGCGCGTCGCCGCTCACGAGCCCGGCTCCGGAGTGGCGGCGCCATCCTGGTAGCGGATCATGAACCGGGCACTGCGCTCGCCGCTCAGCGAGTCGAAGCCGAAGCGCCGGTAGAGCGCCTGGGCGTCGCGGGTGAAGAGCGTCCAGTAGCGCACCGTGCGTGTCTCCGGGGCGTCGAGGACGCAGCGCATCAGGAAGCTGCCGAGGCCGCGGCCGCGCTCCGGCTCCAGCACGAAGACGTCGGCGAGGTAGGCGAAGGTGAGCCGGTCGGTGACCACCCGCGCGAAGCCCACCTGCCGCCCCTCCAGGTAGAGGCCGAACGCCAGGCTGTTGGCGACCGCCACCTCCAGCTCCTCGCGCGAGCGGCCGCGCGCCCAGTAGCTGTCCGCCAGGAAGGCCAGCATCATCTCCAGGTCGAGGCGTGCGGGGTCGTTGTCGACCTCGGCCGCGCCCTGCCGCCACACCGTCATGCCGTCACCCCGCGCTCGAGCGCGCCCCGGGTGCGCGCGTCGACCGTGTCGGCCACGCGGACACCGCCGGCTCCCAGGTAGCGGGCGAAGCGCCGCGCCGCTGCTGACAACGCCTGGAGCGCCGCCGCGTTCGGCCGACGCTCCCAGTCGAAGCGCGTCACGCGCCACAGCGAGGCCCCGCCGTCCTCGTCGAGCCGCGAGTCGAAGCGGCCGACGAGCCGGCCTCGGTACCACACGGGCAGCACGTAGTAGCCCCAGCGCCGCTTGGCCTGCGGCTTGTAGACCTCCCACACGTAGTCGAAGCCGAACAGCCGCCGCACCCCCAGACGGTCCCAGAGCATGCCGTCGAGTGGCGCCAGGAAGCGCATGCCCCGCGGCATCGCCGCCTCGGCGGCGGCGAGCGTCGCAGGCAGGGCGAGGAAGCGGGTACCGTCGACGTCGACCTCGCGGAGGCTCCCCTCGGCCACCAGGTCGCGAAGCGTCCGGCGGCGCCGCTCGTCCTCCACCGGCACCGACCACACCGACTTGTTGGCGCCGGGCCGGAGCAACCCGGCCGCGCGCACCCGCAAGGTGAGCAGGTAGCGCAAGCTGGCGTCCTCGCCGGGGTCCGCCTGCGCCAGCACGGCCGCAGGCAGCACCCGCTCGGGCAGGTCGTAGACGTGCCGCCCCTTGTCCCGGTGGTGGGTGACGATCTCACCGCTCATCCACAGCCCCCGGAGCAGGTGCTTCACCAGCTTGTCGCCGTACCAGCTGCCGCGGACGTGCTCCGGCCGGTGGTCGTCGAAGAGCTCGTCGGCGAAGTCGAGGCTGGAGAGCGGCCCGCGGGCCTCGAGCTCCGCGACGGTGCGGCGTGCCTCGTCCGGGTAGCGGTCGAGCACCCGCTCTCCCCACAGCCGCCGGAAGTGGCGGTGGTAGACGCGCCGGAAGGGCCAGTCCTGCACCCCCGTGAGGCACACCTGCTTGTCCCAGGCGTCATAGACCGTGCGCCGGCGGTAGGCCAGGCGCTGCCAGCCGTCCACCCGGTAGCCGGCCACGCGCGCTTGCAGCACCAGGTCGGGGTTGCAGCCGAGCGGCCTGAGAGGATCGTACTGCACGCTGCCGAGGTGGGCGAAGACCTCCTCGAGCCGCCGCGGGGTGAGGTGGTAGGCGCCAAGAAGCCGCCGCGCCTCCTCGGGGCGCAGCCGCTGCGGGCCGGACCGCGAGGTCGACGGGCCGTGCCGCGCGGGGGCCGGCTCGGCGCTCGCGCTCATGGGTGCAACCCGGCGAAGCCCAGGCCCAGCGTCTCGTCCCAGCCCATGGCGATGTTGAGCGCCTGCAGCGCGTGGCCCGCGGTGCCCTTGACCAGGTTGTCGATGGCGGTCATCACCACCACGCGGCCGCTGTCGGGGTCGAGCTCGAAGCCGACGTCGGCCCAGTTGGTGCCGTCGAGGATCTTGGGGTCAGGCACCCGGTGGATTCCCTTGCGCGCCTGCACGATGCGCACGAACGGCTCGTCGTCGTACGCCTCGTGGAGCGCGGCCGCGACGTCGCGCTCGCTGGTCCCGTCGGGCACGAAGACGTGAGCGGTGGCGAGGATGCCGCGCACCCGCTCCACGGCGGTGGCGGTGAGGTGCACCCGCAGCTGCCCCGGCAGCTCCTGCTCGATCTCCGCCGTATGCCGGTGGCGCGTGGGCGCGTAGGTGCGCACCACGCCCATGCGCTCGGGATGATGGCCCGCGGCCGAGGCCTGGTTGCCGGCCGCGCTCGAGCCGATCTTGGCCTCCACCACGACATCCTGGCGGGCCACCAGACCGCTGGCGAGCAGCGGGTAGAGGCCGATGATGCCCGCCGTGGCGATGCAGCCGCCGCCGGAGATGCGCGTGGCGCCCGGCAGCTGGCTGCGGTGCAGCTCCGGGTTGCCGTAGACGAAGCTGCCCAGCAGCTCGGGACGGGGGTGGTCCTCTCCGTAGTAGCGCCGGTAGACGGCGGCATCCTTGAGGCGGAAGTCCGACGACAGGTCGATGAGGCGCTCCGCCTTGAGCGCGACCTCGTCGATGCGCCCCGCCAGGCGCTTGTGCGGCAACCCGCTGACGAGCACGTCGGCGGGTTGCAGCTCCTCGGCCCGCACGAACCGCAGGCGCGTGACGCTCCGAAGGTTGGGGTGCACGAGCGGCACCGGCAGGCCGGCGTTGCGCTCGCTGGTGACCTGCGCCACCTCGAGTCGCGGGTGGCCCAGTGCGAGCCGCAGGAACTCCCCGCCGGCGTAGCCGGAGGCACCCAGGATGGCCACGCGGAGCCTGTCGGGTGGAGTGGTGCCGGAGGACATGGCTGGCATTCTATCCGTAGGGGTCAGATTGGCTCAGGCCGCCACGAGCCGCTCGGCGGCGTAGCGCACCACGCGCGCCGGGATGTCCACGCCGGTGGTCGCCACGGAGTTGCGGAACTCCATGGTGTGGTTGACCTCCACCACCAGCATGCCGCGCTCGGACTCGATCACGTCCACCGCCAGCACGCCTCCGCCGACGGCCCGAGCGGCAGCCGACACCACCTCGACCAGCTCGCCCGTGAGCGGGCAGTTGCTGGCGCTGCCGCCACGGGCGGTGTTGGTGATCCAGTGCTCGCTGGAGCGGTAGATGGCGGCGATGACCTCGTCGCCGACCACGAAGGCGCGGATGTCGCGGCCCGGCTTGGGCACGAACTCCTGCACGTAGAAGACCTTGTGCTGCGGGCCACCCAGGATCTCCTTGTGCTCGAGCACGGCTTCGACGGCGTCGCGGTCGGAGAGGCGTGAGACCATGCGGCCCCAGCTTCCTACGACCGGCTTGAGCACCACCGGGTAGCCGAAGCGCTCGCACAGCGCCAGCACGGCCTCCACCGTGAAGGCCACGCCGGTCCGTGGCGTGGGCACGCCGGCCTCCGCCAGCACCGCGTTGGTGGCGAGCTTGTCGCCGCACACCTCGATCACCTCGGGTCGGTTGATCACCGTGGCGCCGGCGGCGGTGTACACCCGGCTCAGGGCCAGCCCGCGCGTCTGCGACAGGCAGCGCTCGATCACGACGTCGTGGGGCGAGCGCTCGAAGGCGCTGAAGTCGATCACCTGGTGCGGGGCGTAGACCTGCTCGAAGGCCACCCCGCCACGCTCGAAGGCCTCGAAGAGCATGCGCTCCTCCACCCTCAGGCGGTCGTAGACCACGGCGATGCGCGGCGCGACGCTCACGCTTCCCAAGCTACTCGCCCCAGTCCTCGTCCTCTTCGGGTGCGGGCTCGAAGCGCAGCGGGTCGAGGCTGATCACCTCGAGCTCGGCGCCCTCGTCGGTCACCACGAGCTCGCCGAGCGTCAGGCTGGCGGGGTCGACGTCCACGCGTCCGTAGGGGGTGTCGAAGGTCTGCATCGGTGCTCCCTTTCCTCGGGCGGGCGCCGAGCCCGCCGCCGTGACCCGGGTCTCGTGCTCTGCGGCGCCGCCCGTCCGGGTCGCTGACGGGACGCGCGGGAAGACGGCCTGGCTCAGCTGTCGGGCTCGTCGGGCCGCTCGCCGCCCGGCACCTCGCCGGGGAAGCGGCCGTGCTTCTTGAAGAAGGCCAGCACCGAGCCCTCCTCGAGCACCTCCCGCAGGAAGCCGGGCACCTCGGGCAACGCCAGGCTCTCCTGCTCGCCGCCGGCTCGCCGCCACAGCAGGCGTCCGCGGTCCAGCTCCAGCCGCACCGCGTCGCCGTCCTGCAGGAGATCGACCAGCTCGGGCGCGGCGAAGGCGGGGATGCCCAGGTTGAGCAGGTTGCGGTAGTGGATACGTGCGAACGAGCGCGCCACGATCCCGCCCACGCCCAGCAGCTTGAGCGCCTGGGGGGCGTACTCGCGGCTCGAGCCCAGGCCCCAGTTGCGTCCCCCCACCAGCAGGTCGCCGGGCCGCACCGCCGCCGCGAACTCCGGTCGCAGGTGAGCGAACGCGTAGCGCTGGAAGACGTCCTCTCCCACCATCAGCGGAGCGTACTTCCCCGGCAGGATGTCGTCGGTATTGACCGCGTCGCCGAAGCGCCATACCCGGCTCCAGGCGCCGGTCCCGCTCGCGCCGCCACGCGCGGGGCCGCTCATGCGTCCACCGCCGGCGCCTGCGGCGCCCGTCCCGGCAACGCCACCACGCCGGCCGCGGCCGAGGCCGCCGCCACCGCCGGGCTCGCCAGGTAGACGCGCGCCTCGGCGCTGCCCATGCGCCCCACGAAGTTGCGGTTGCTGGTGCTCACGCACACCTCGCCGGGCGCCAGCACCCCCATGTGCCTGCCCATGCAGGGGCCGCATCCGGGGACCCCGATGCTGGCGCCGGCCGCCACCAGCGCGGCGATGGTGCCGTCCGCCAGGGCGTCCTGGAGCACCTGGCTGCTCGCCGGGATGACCAGCAGGCGGGTTCCCTCGGCGACCGGCCGGCCGGCGAGCACGCGCACCACCTCGCGCAAGTCCTCCAGCCGGCCGTTGGTGCAGGTGCCCACGAAGACCTGGTCGACGGGTACCCCCAGGTGCTCCTCCACCGGGTGCACGTTGTCCACCTGGAAGGGCACGCTGAGCACCGGCCCCACCCCCGCGAGATCGATCTCCGTCTCGCCGGTCACCTGGGCGCCTTCGTCCACCGCCAGCCAGGGCGGAACCTGGTAGCGCTCTCGCAGCGCCTCGTCGGGCGCCACCAGGCCGACCTTGGCGCCGGCCTCCACCGCCAGGTTGGCCAGCGTCATGCGCTCGCCCGCACCGAACGCGGTCGCCCCCAGGATCTCGATGCTGGCGTAGGTGGCGCCGTCGGCCGTCAATCTGCGGACGATCTCCAGGGCCACGTCCTTGGCCGCGACGCCCGGCCGCCGCCGGCCGCTGAGGCGCACCCGGACCGTCTCCGGGACCTTGAGCCAGGTCCGCCCCGTGACCATGGCCAG
>Ga0307418_1000218_pt1 | contig 16822 bp, 14 predicted proteins | sample SalMarWE160220MG_2_FD_202160 | JGI IMG/M metagenome (GOLD analysis project Ga0307418, IMG submission 202160) | Salt marsh sediment microbial communities from the Plum Island Ecosystem LTER, Massachusetts, United States - WE1602-20 | ecosystem: Environmental > Aquatic > Marine > Intertidal zone >...
CGACCCGTGCCTCCGTCGGGCGAGCGCTGGCCGCCGGCGATGCCGCCGAGGTCTGGGCGCGCCTGATTGCGCCGGCCACGGCGCTCGACCACCTCGACCCCCGGACCCTGCTCGTGCTCGACGAGCCGGGCGATCTCGCTGATGCCGCCGAGTTCCTGTGGCGCCAGGCGGACGAGCGTCACGCGGAGATGGTGGAGACAGACGAGCTGCCGCGGGGCTGGCCGCCCGGGTACCTCGCTCCGCGTGACTGGAAGGCACGCCTCCACGGGGCGAGAACACTCGAGCTCACCTGGGAATCTGAAGCCATTGCGGCCGAGGGGATGGCATACGCGTCAAAGGGCCTGACGTCGGGCGATCTGTTCGGCTGGCGCGAGCCCGTGCTGCCGCCCGGACGAACGGAGCGGCTCGTGGACGGCGTCGAGCACTGGCTGTCGGAGGGTGCGCGTGTCGTGCTCGCCTCGGATCAGGCGCCACGCCTCGCGGAGCTGCTGGGCGAGGCCGGGCATGCGGTCGGCATCGTCCACCGCGTGTCGGAAGCGCCACCACCGGGTGCCATCGCCCTCGTCGAACGGAGCCTCAACGGCGGATTCGAAGGGGGGCCGGACGGGCTGGCGGTGGTCACCGACCAGGAGCTGTTCGGGTCGGTCCGGGTCCGCCGGCCCAAGGCGTTGCGGCGGATCGTCCCGCGCGACATCCTCGAGCGGCTGACCCCGGGCGACCTCGTCGTCCACATCGACCACGGAATCGCCCGCTACGAGCAGATGTTGCGGCGCGGCGGGGAGGGCCAGGAGCGCGACTACCTCGAGCTCTCGTTCGCGGCAGGGGACCGGATCTTCGTCCCGGTCGAGCAGATCAACCGGGTCACCCGCTACTCGGGCGGCGAGCACCCGACGCTGTCGCGCCTGGGCGGCACCGACTGGCTGCGGACGAAGCAGCGAGTGCGTCGCGCCGTCGGCGATCTGGCCGAGGAGCTGCTCGCGCTGTACGCGAAGCGCGAGGCGGCGCGGGGGTTCGCCTATGCGATGGACACGCCGTGGCAGGGCGAGATGGAGGCGTCGTTTCCGTACGAGGAGACGCCCGACCAGCTGCGCGCTTCCGCCGAGGTCAAGGACGACATGGAGACGCTGCGCCCGATGGACCGGCTGGTCGTGGGCGACGTCGGGTACGGCAAGACCGAGGTCGCGCTGCGGTCCGCGTTCAAGGCGATGCAGGACGGCAAGCAGGTTGCGGTCCTCGTGCCCACCACCGTGCTGGCGGGGCAGCACTTCGCCACGTTCTCACAGCGGTTCGCGGCCTTCCCCTTGACCGTGCGGCTGCTGTCCCGGTTCGTCGGCGCGCGCGAGCAGGCAGCGACGCTCGCCGGACTGGCCAACGGTACCGTCGACCTGGTCATCGGGACGCATCGCCTGCTATCGAAGGACGTGGCGTTCCGGGACCTCGGGCTCGTGGTCGTGGACGAGGAGCAGCGGTTCGGCGTCGCGGCCAAGGAGCGGCTCAAGCAGCTGCGGGCCGCCGTCGACGTGCTCACCCTTTCGGCGACGCCGATCCCGCGCACGCTGAACCTGGCGCTCGCCGGGATCCGGGATCTCTCGGTCATCGAGACTCCGCCGGAGGACCGGCTGCCGATCCAGACGCGGGTGGCGGAAGCGTCGGCCGGTCTGGTCCGCGACGCGATCCTGCGCGAGCTGGACCGTGGCGGCCAGGTGTTCTATGTCCACAACCGGGTCGAGACGATCGAGGCGCAGGCCGAGCAGCTGCGGCGCCTCCTGCCATCGGCCCGGATCGTGGTCGGTCACGGGCAGATGCCCGAGGGTCAGCTCGAGCGGGTGATGCTCTCGTTCGCCGAAGGCGAAGCGGACGTCCTGGTCTGCACGACCATCATCGAATCGGGGCTCGACATCCCCAACGCGAACACGATCGTCATCGACCGGGCGGACGCGCTCGGGCTCGCGCAGCTCTACCAGCTCCGCGGCCGCGTGGGGCGCTCGTCGCGGCGGGCGTACGCCTACCTGCTGTACCGGCGGCGCGAGCGGATGAGCGAGGAGGCCCGCAAGCGGCTCCAGGCGATCTTCAATGCCTCCGAGCTGGGCGCCGGCTTCCAGATCGCCCTCGCCGACCTCGAGATCCGAGGGGCCGGCAACATCCTGGGCGGCGAGCAGTCGGGACACATGGCGGCGGTCGGGTTCGACCTTTACAGCCGGCTGCTTGCGGAGGCCGTGGAGGTGGCGAAGGCGCGGCGCGAGGAGCGCGAGCCGGTGCGGGATGCGCCGCAGGCGGTGGTGGATCTCCCCGTGGATGCGCATCTCCCCGACGACTACGTGCCCGACGAGGCCCAGAAGCTGGAGCTCTACCGGCGACTCGCCCGGGCGCGAAGCGTTGGCGACGTGGCTGCGTTCCGCCAGGAGGTCACCGACCGCTATGGCCCCATGCCGGCACCGGTCCTGCGGCTGGCCGAGGTGGCCGAGCTGCGGCTCGCCGCCGAGGGCGCTGGCGTGGTCTCCCTGGCGCGCGAGGAGGGGTGGCTGGTCGTCAGGTTCGGCGGCGGGCTGTCGCGGGCGACGGCGATGCAGCTTCTCGCGCCGGGTGCCGCCGGGGGTGCCGCCCCGCTGCCGGGCGTTCGTCCGGGCGACATGACGTTCGCGTCGAACCAGGTGCGGATCCGGCTCCCGCGTGACCCACTCAAGGGCTGGATCCTGACGCAGGCGGTGGTGTCCCGGCTGGTCGCCGCTGCCGGAGCGGGCGCGGTCGTCTGAGCACCATCCCCCGACCCCGGCCGACCCCGGCCGACCCCGGCCGACCCCGACCACGACCACGACCGATTTCCGTCATCCAGTCAGAGGACGCGTGCTCGGCACCAGATCCTGAGCACATCGGGCCGTTGCGGCTGGATCCACCGCGGATTCGATGCCATGCAGTCGTGCCCTGACTGACTGGCACGGGATCGGGTCGGAGGGTGGCCAGAGCGCCGCCGCGCAGTCGTGCTTTGACTAGTTGTCGGAGGAGGACCCAGCGGGAAGCTTACGAATCGCGTCGCCGGTGCGGACCGTGCCGCCGCGGACGATCCGGCAGTTGATCCCGCGCATCCGGAGCTCTCGACCGATCGGACCGTTGATCCAACGCAAGGCATCGCTTCCGAAGCGCGCGCTGAACTTCGAGCACCCCGTGTGTGGCTTCGCACTTACCTCCGCCTCCGCCTCGCCGATCGCAAGCCGCGTGCCAGCCGGCAGGTGCTCGACGCTGAGATCGAAGTCCACATACAGCTGGTCACCGGCGAGTGGCCACCTGGACCGATCCGGCTCGATCGCGGCAAGGACGCGCGTGCTGATCACGGTCAGCTGCGACGAAGGGTCCGGCGAGCGATCGGGCGTGGAGCCGCTTCGCCGGCGGATCCAGTCGTCGCCGTCGAGCCCGCGGGCCGGATCGAGCAGCGCCTCTTCGAGCAGGACGCGCTCATCCTCGGCTGGTCGAAGCACGATCAGCTCGAGCGAGCCGATGTCGCGCGGTGCGGATCGAACCGTGGGCAGATGCTGGTCGAGGTCGCGGTCGAGATCAGTGCGCATGTGCGCAGTGTCGCCGATCATGTCCAGCATGGGTTCGCGAACACGGCCTGAACGCATGATCGACATCGACCTCCGTCCATGGCGGCCCGACGACATTGGTCTGATGGAGCGACTCCTCGGTGACCCGGCGATGACCGAGCATCTGGGCGGTCCGGAGTCGCCGGAGCGGCTGCGTGCGCGCCTCACCCGGTACGTCGAGATGGGCCCCGAGTCCGGGCGGATGTTCGTGATCACCGTCGGGCCGGATCGGGTGGACGCAGGTTCCGTCGGGTTCTGGCCGCATGCCATCGGTGGTGAGCCCGCGCTCGAGACGGGCTGGAGTGTGCTGCCCGAGTTCCAGGGCCGCGGGCTCGCAACCCGGGCGACCGCCCGCTGCCTCGAGATCGCCGCCGAGGCAGGCGGGTACCAGACCGTTCACGCCTATCCGTCGGCGGACAATGTGGCCTCCAATGCGCTCTGTCGCAAGCTTGGCTTCGAGCTCCTTGGCGCGATGGATTTCGAGTACCCGAAGGGCCACTGGATGACCTGCAACGACTGGTCGCTCGATCTCGGCGATTGGCGTGGGGTCCGTTCGTGACCGCCGATCGGGCTCGATCATGACCGCCGACGAGGCGCATGGTCACCGCAGGGGCTGGTTCCATCGCCGACGGCGGCGCGCGGCTCGCGTGGTGCTGCTCGACGCCGACGGTCGGGTGCTGCTGTTTCGCCTCGACGCCGGCCGGGACCCCGATGGTCGTGGCTACTGGTACCTGCCGGGCGGCGGGATCCGGATGCGCGAATCGATCGAGGCGGCGGCGCGGCGCGAGCTCCGCGAGGAGACGGGGCTCCGCGAGGTAACGATCGGCCCCGTGGTGGGAACGCGTACCGGCGTCCGCTTCTGGTTCGCAGGCCGTGAGATCGTCCAGGACGAGTGGTACGTGGCCGGGCGGGTGGCCGCGACCTCCATCGCGAGTGGTCGGCTCCCCGGTCGCGAGCGCGACGCGGTAGAGGCGGCCAGGTGGTGGTCGGCGGAGGAGCTGGCGGCGACCCACGAGGTCGTGTATCCGCCCGGCCTGCGAGACTTGATCGACCGGGTCGCGACGGCCTGACCGCTGGATGCGAGCAGCGTCACGACTACCGGCCTGAGGAGACCCCCGGCGCAGCATGAGCGCTACGGCGCGGGCTGGAGGCCGCCGGTCCAGACGACCGCCCGATCGCCGCCTGCCCCTGTTCCGAGCGTGCAGCCCACCAGCACGACCCGTGACCCACTGACTGCGAGGCTCGAGGGCGCGACGGCGTCGCCGAGGGCCTTGCCGGCGTCCGTGATCGGAACACGCTGCCAGGCGCTGCTCGCCGAGGCGATCCACGCCCGCAGCCCGTCGCTAACCCAGTGAGCGCCCCGAGCAGGATCGCCACCGCCGCACCACAGCCCACGGCTATGTTGGGTCGGCTGCGCTGCCCAGCATTGGAGCGTCCCATGCCACGATCTCGGCCAGCTGTACTGTTCGCCGTGGCCGCCCTGATCGGCGGCTGCTCCGCCGGACCGACCGCGTTGTCAGCCACGAGTCCGCCTGTCGTTGCCAGCAACGTGGAAGCGACCCCGTCGACACCTCCGCCGACGGAGAGGCAGACACCGACCGAGGGGCCGACACCGACCGAGGGGCCGACACCGACCGAGGGGCCGACACCGACCGAGGGGCCGACACCGACCGAGGGGCCGACACCGATCGGGACGTCACTGGTCCAGCACCAGCTCAGCGAGCTCCGGTCCCTCGCGGGGTTCCACGAAATCAACGTCTACGGTCGGCCGGACTGGCAGGCGATCTCTGCTGACGCGGTCTGGGTGGGGGACGAGGGCCTGCGCCAGATCCACCGCATCGACCCGGCGACCGGAAATCTCACTGATCTCGACGTCGGCTTCGGTCCGTGCAACGGCCTGGCGGTGGGTTTCCACTCGCTGTGGTCGGCAGACTGCTTCCGCGGGCGCCTCGTGCGGATCGCGCTTGAAAGCCAGAAAAAGGAGGGATCAGTCAAGACATCGATCGCCAGCGGCGGCGAGGGCCTGACGGCGGCCGGCGAGGGGTACGTCTGGCTCATCGGCGATCCGGGGACGCTGATTGCCGTGGACCCATCCAGCATGAAGATCGCGGCCCCGGTCGCTGTGCCCTCTGGGGCCACGTCGGTCGCCACCGGCTTTGGCTCCGCCTGGGTTGCGGATCCCGACAATGGGACCGTCAGCCGCGTCGATCCGACGACCATGAAGGTCGTCGCGACGGTGGACCTGGGCGGTGCGCCGCGTTTCCTCGCGGCGGGTGAGGGCGCCGTCTGGGTGCTCGACCAAGCGGACGGTACCGTGGCGCGCATCGACCCCGATTCGAACGAGGTCGCAGCCACCATCGCCGCCGACTCAGCCGGGGAGGGCGGGTGCATCGCCGCCGACTCAGCCGGGGAGGGCGGGCGCATCGCCACTGGGGCAGGGGCGGTCTGGACCTCGACGTTCGCCCGCCCTGTCACGTGGATCGATGCCGCGACGAACGAGGTCGTCCTCCAGTTCTCGGGGGTATCGGGCGGGGACTGCATCGATGCCGGGCTCGGGGCGGCGTGGCTCTCAAACGTGACGCTGGGACGATATGGCAGGTCCCGCTGGCCGGCCTCCAGGCGCTTGCCGAAGCGCCGTAAGCCGGTCTTCCCCTCGTGCTCCGGGGTCGCGTTGAGGACAGGCAGGGCCGGCGTCAAGGCCCGCCGCAGCGGCGCGGTTGAAACACCCCGGCAGACAGGGGGCGCAGCAGGATCTCGATGACGTCGATCGCGACCCTGCCATCGAGACCCGTGCGTCCCGCCGGCACGTCCCGCTCTCGGTGGGCAAGGTGACGCGGGGAGCTCGCAGGCGTGCCGGCATCACGGGGCTTCCCGTACCGTCACCGGGAGCCACTGGATGACCTGCAACGACTGGTCGCTCGACCTCGGCGATTGGCGTGGGGTCCGTCCGTGACCGCCGATCGGGCTCTCGGCGCAATCGGATGAACCCGTTCCCCCACCGGCGGCGGGCGGCGCGGGTCATCCAGCTCGCGCTACGTCGAGGAGGACGGCCTCTCGCCGTACGAGGCCGGGATCCTCGACGCGACGCCGCATGCCGGGACGCCAGTCATCGGGGCCGATCCCAGCGCTGCGGCGCGCAGGTCACGAGACCGCTCAGGTGGCCGCTTCGCGCTCGTACGGCTGGCCGTCGGCGGCGGGCGGGATGCTCCGCCCGATCAGTCCCGCCAGCACGATGATCGTGATGAGGTAGGGGAGTGCGTCCCAGAGCTGGGTCGGCAGGCTCACGAGCAGACTGCCCAGCTCACCGCTCGGTGGGCCGATCACGATTGCCGTGCTGAGCGCCGTTGCCGATGCGAACAGCAGCGCCGCACCGAACGCGCCGATGGGTGTCCAGCGCCCCACGATCATCGCGGCCAGCCCGATGAAGCCGCGGCCCGCGGTCATGTTCGGCTGGAAGGCGCTGTATTGCTCCATGCTCAGCCATGCCCCGCCCAGTGCGGCCAGCGCGCCCGAAAGCACGACGTTCCGGTAGCGCAGCCAGATCACGTCGATGCCGACGGTCTCGGCGGCGCGCGGATGCTCGCCCACCGCCCGCGTGCGCAGTCCCCATCGCGACCGGAACAGCCATACCTGGAGCACGACCACGATGACAACGGTGGCGATGCCGATGGGGCCCTGGCTGAACAGCGCGTTGAGGAGCCAGCCGACCACTGGCAGGTTGGCGACCTCGGATGGAACCTGGAACGGGGTGAAGTTGCCGGCGCCGACCGGCGACTGGCGCGAGATTAGGTTGTTCACGTAACCGGTCAGGCCGACGGCTCCGATGTTGATGATCGTTCCGCTGATGATCTGATCAACGCGCAGCGAGATCGACAGCCAGGCGTGCAGCAATGAAACCAACATGCCTGCGACGATCGCGCACATGAGCGCGATGAGCAGCGCTGGAGTCAAACCGAAGACCGCCGTGGGCTGGCCGGGGAAGATACCAATCGCGACGATGCCGGCGGCCCAGCCGACGAACGCCGCGATCAGCATGATTCCTTCGAGACCGATGTTGATCACCCCAGAGCGCTCGCACATGACGCCGCACAGAGCCGCGAGCGTGATGGGGACGGCGACGGCGACGGTGGTCTGGGACATGATCGGGAGATTGGCGAGGATGTACCCGATCAGCTGGAAGATGTACCCGAGGACCGGCAGGGAGGAGAGCCAGTTCGCGATGTCGACCATCACACGCTCTCCCGGCCGTACGTTCGCGTCACCGTCTCGAGTTCTGCCATCGCGGTGTCGCGAACGGCACGCGCTCCGAGGATGCGTCGAAGGACGTTGATGACAAGGAACAACAGGATGATCGCCTGGAGCGCGTCGACGAGCTCTCTCGGCACGCCGGCCTGGATCTGCATGGGCCCGGACCCGGCCCGCATCCCGCCGAGCAGTAGCGCGGAGAAGAACACGCCCATCGGGTTGGAGCGACCGAGCAGGGCCACGGTGATCGCGTCCCAGCCGACCGTGGTGTCGTAGCCCGGCGTTATCTGGTGGTCGAGGCCGAGCAGGTTGATCGCCCCGGCGAGACCGACGAGCAGACCCGACATCGTCATCGTCAGGACGATGAGGCGGCGCGGCTTCATCCCGCCGTAGCGTGCGGCATCAGGGTTCGCCCCGGCGGTCCTGATCTCGAAGCCGAGCGTCGTGCGATAGAGCAGGACCCAGACGACCGGCACCATCGCGATGGCGATGAGGAAGCCGAGATTGATGTCCGTGGCGGGCAGGGTCGGAATGAAAGCGTTCGAGCTGTCGCGGACGTTGATCGTGATCGGCTGCGGCGCGAGCGCCGGCACCAGCGGTCCGCTGACCGCCCAGTACAGCACGTCGGCGAGGATGTAGTTGAGCATGATCGTCGTGACGACCTCGTGCGCGCCCGATGTCGCCTTCAGCGCGCCAGGAATGAAGCCGGCGGCCGCGCCGAGCGCCAGGCCGACGAGCAGTGCCAGCGGGATCTCCACGATCGCCGGTAGCGAGGTGCCGAGCCACGTGGCGACGGTCATCGTCCCGAGTGCGCCCATGAGGAACTGGCCGCGGCCACCGATATTGAAGAGGCCGCCCTTGAAGCCGACCGCAAGACCGAGCCCGGCGAGGATGAGCGGCGTCGCATAGGTGAACGTCGACGTGCTGATCGCGCCACTGAACAGCGCGGCATATGCCTGTACGGGCAGTCCGAGGTCGAATGGCTTGCCGGCCGGGAGCAGGCCGCTGAACAGGACAATCCCGACGGCGCCCACGAGCAGGGCGAGCGCGACGGCTGTGACCGGGCCGATCAACAACCCGGCGATCTCACGCAGCATCTGCTCGATCCGTTGAGAGCGGCCGAGGTCGGCCTCCGGCTCGCTCATGCGCTCGCCTTCTCCGTTCGTTCCCGGTCAGATGCACCCGTTGCCATCAGCAGGCCGACCTCGCTCTTGTCGGCCGTCCGTCCGTCGAGGGTGGCGACGATCTGCCCCCGATACATCACTGCGATCCTGTCAGACATCTCCATCACCTCGTCGAGCTCGGCGGAGACGAGCAGCACTGCCGTGCCCGCGTCGCGCCGGGCGAGGATCTGGTGGTGGATGAACTCGATGCTACCGACGTCGAGACCCCGCGTCGGCTGGTCCAGGACGAGCAGCTTGAGGGGGCGATCAAACTCGCGGGCGACGACGAGCTTCTGCTGGTTCCCGCCGGAGAGAGTGCCCACCGTCGCAGTCACTGTCGGGGTCCGGATGTCGAACCGTTCCACCTTCTCCTGCGCGGCCTTCAGGATCGCCGCATCGTCGCGGAGGAAGTGGTGAGCGAACGGGGGTCGGTAGTAGCTGGTCAGCACCAGGTTGTCGTAGATCGTGAAGGCCGAGATCATCCCGAAGCGATGGCGGTCGCCGGGCACGTACCCCACGTCCGCTTCGTTCATCTGCCGTGGTGAGAAGCCGGTGACGTCTCGTCCGTCGAGCGTCACCGTGCCCGCCGCGTGCTGCCGCAGCCCGACCAGCGCCTGGACCAGCTCGTCCTGCCCGTTCCCCGCGACGCCCGCGACGCCGAGGATCTCGCCGGCGCGGATCTCGAGATCGAGGCTCGGGATGATGTCGCGACCGTGGTTGCCGACCACTCGCAGCCCGGCCACCAGCAGCATGACCCCCCCCGCGTGCGACTCTCCGCGGTCGATGGTGAGCTCGACCTCCCGGCCGACCATGAGCTCCGCGAGGTCCTCCTCGCTCGTCTCTCCCGGCCGGCGCTCGCCGATCACCCGGCCACGCCGGATGACGGTGATCCGGTCGGCGATCTCGAGCACCTCGTAGAGCTTGTGGCTGATGAAGATGATCGACGTGCCATCGGCGGCGAGACGGCGGAGGAGCACGAAGATCTGTTCGGTCTCCTGGGGTGTCAGGACCGCCGTCGGCTCGTCGAGCACGAGGATCTTGGCCTGCCGATAGAGCGCCTTGAGGATCTCGACCCGCTGTTGCTGCCCCACCGACAGGTTGGCGACCTTCTCATTCGGGTCGAGGTCGAACCCGAACCGGCCTGCCAGCTCCGCGATCCTGCGGTTCGCCTCGCGCCGATCGACGAAGACCGGATTGGCCATCGTCTCGGCCCCGAGGACGACGTTCTCGGCCACCGAGAGGACGGGCACCAACATGAAATGCTGGTGGACCATCGTGATGCCGCGCCGGATCGCATCGGCAGGGCTGGCGATCTCGACGGGCTTCCCGTCCAGCAGGATCTGTCCGTCGTTGGGCCGGGCCAGGCCATAGAGGACATTCATCAGCGTGGTCTTGCCCGCGCCGTTCTCTCCGAGAAGGGCGTGGATCTCGCCGGCACGGACGTCGATGGTGATGCCGTCGTTGGCAACGACGCCGGGATAGATCTTGGTGATCCCGCGCATCTCCAGGGCGGGGACCTGCGTGACCTCCGCCTCGCCCGTCATCTCGCCCTCGAACTCCGTGTTGGGTCATGCAGCGAGCGGGCCGACCAGGATGGTGCGGCCCGCTCGCCGGCGGGGCGTCAGGTAGCCCTTACGGACCGGTCCACGTCCCGCACTTGTCGGGGCAGGTCGTGAGCGTGCCCGCCTTCATCCCCGCGAGCGCCTCGTCGAGTTTGCCCTGAACATCGGACGGGATGGTGACCGAGGAGTTCTGGAACGCTGAGAGGCCGATGCCGTCGTTCGACGCGTCGAACTTGGCGATGCCGCCCTTCGCCGTGCCGCCGGCGATCGAGACGATCGTGTCCGAGACGGCCTTGACGAGCTTCTTCTCGGCAGACGTCACGATGCACTTGTCCGCGGTCGGGTAGGACTGGTACTGATCCACGTCCACGCCGATCGCCCAGATGCCGGCGTCGCACGCCGCGTCGAGGGCGCCATTGCCCGTCTTCCCGGCTACCTGGAAGAGGACGTCGACGCCCTTCTGTTCGATGAACTGCGCGCTGAAGGTCTTGCCCCACACGGGGTCGTTGTATGCCTTGTTGGTGTCACCGGTGGAGAAGAACGCGGTCTCGACCTTGATGTTCGGGTTATACGACTGGGCACCGAGGATGTACCCCTGCAGGTACTTCACGACCGCGGGGTTGTTGTTGATCCCGCCGATCTGGCCGATGACGCCAGTCTTGCTGATGCTCGCGGCGACGATGCCCGCCAGGTATCCCGCCTGGTCTTCCTGGAACTGGATCCCGATGAGCTTCGGAAGGAGTGTCGCGGCATCGCCCTCGCACTTGAAGGCTGAGTCGGGGTCGCCCTGCGGGTCCACGCACGGCGCCACGTCCACGGCGATGAACCAGATGTTCGGGTTCGCCTTGGCCGCCTTGATCGTGTCGGTGCCCAGGTTGAAGCCGACCGTGACGATGACGTCGTAGTTCTGGTCGACGAAGCCCTGGATGTCCTTCGCGTAGTCGGATGCGCCGGCCGGCACGACGTACTGGGGGGTCGGCGCGCCCAGCTTCTGGGCCGCGTCGGTCGCGCCCTTGAACGAGTACTCGTTGAAGTTCTTGTCGTTGATGGTACCGACGTCCGTGACGACGCCGATCTTCAGGCCGGCGGACGGGCTGGGGGTCGCGCCGCTTGAACAGGCGGACAGGACGAGAGCCAGCCCGACCACCAGGCTCGGTGCCAGCAGGCGAGTGCGCATGCTTCCTCCTCCACAGCACAACCGGAGCGTCCGTGTCGGGCCGCTGCCCATGGATCGCGACGGCCGGGCCGATCAGGCGACCCCGGGGGACCGTGGGTGCCAATGTCGCGCATCCTAGCGACGCACCTGAGCCGGAGCAACCCGACACCGGCGGCCACGCGATGCGCCTCGGATTAGGATAGGTCGCCCGCGGGTCCGTGTCCCGGCCCGTTCGCGGTCACCGAATCGGCCGGGCGACCCTTGACGAGTACGCAAAGCGTGGTCCGGCCGGCTCCCCCGGCGTCCGGCCGCGACCCCGCGCAGCCTCCCGTCGCTGATCCCGAAGTGATGCGCGATCTCGTGCCTATGATCACGCTTGTGACCACGTCGAACGCCGTGGCTGGCCTGCCTCGCTGGGGCTTCGCATCGCCGGGGCCGCTGCGTGACCAGTTGACCAGAGCCACCTTGGCCGGCATCAAGACGGCCAAGGTGGCGCTGCTGGTCGAGCACCAGCTGGCCGGTGACGAGGTGCCGAAGGCCGGTGACCGGCAGGTCCTGGTCGACAGCGCCGAGCACCCGGTCGCGGTCGTGGAGACTGTCAGCACCCGCATCGTCCGCCTGGCCGATGTCGACGACCGGCACGCCATCGACGAGGGCGAGGGGTACGCGAACTCGGCCGAGCTCCGAGCCGCCCACGAGCACCTCTGGGGCGGGGAGCTCGGCGACATCAGGGCGGGACTAGGGGATCCATCGTTCGCGATCACCGACGACACGCCGGTGGTCGCCAAGCGCTTCCGGGTCACCCGGGTCCTCGGTCCGGCCGAGGATACCGGGATCGCCGTACGCCCCGCGCTGCCTGCCGATCGACGCGCGGTCGATACGTTCCTTGCGGAGCACGAGGCCGACGTCGTTGCGCGCCGGGACGAGCTCGTCGATGCTCGGCGCCATCCTGCGCTCATCGCCGAGGGGGACGGTGCGTTGGCCGGCGTCGCCACCTGGCTCGCCGGCGACGGATCGCTCGAGATCCTCACCCTCCACGCAGCCCGGCGGTGGCGAGGCATCGGCAGTGCGCTGATCGCAGCCTCCCGGACCGTTGCGCGTGCCATCGGCGCCCGCCGCCTGTGGCTGATCACCACCAATGACAACCTCGATGCGCTGCGCTTCTATCAGCGGCGCGGGTTCCGGGTCGACCGCGTCCACGCCCGGGCGGTCGATCGCAGCCGGGCCGCCCTCAAGCCCGGGATCCCGAAGGTCGGCTGCTTCGGCATCCCGATCCGCGACGAGCTCGAGCTCGAGCTGGATATCAACGTGGCCGAGTGACGCCGATCGTCCGCGAGGTCACGACGGCCGACCTCACAACGACCGAGATCGCCGATCTCTGGTCGCTGTTCTCCACCGCCTGGCCTGCCGGCCGGTTCGACCAGCACGACTTTGACCACGCCATGGGCGGCCGGCACTGGATCATCGGGATCGACGGCCGGATCGTGAGCCACGCCGCCGTGGTGCCGCGGCTCCTGTTTCTGGCCGACCTGCCGTTGCGCGCCGGCTACGTCGAGGCCGTCGGAACGCTGCCAGAGCTCGAGAATCGCGGCCTCGGCAGCGCCGTGGTCGCCGCGGCCGATGAGCACATCCGGGCAACCTGCGAGCTCGGGGCGCTGAGCACCGGCCGGTTTGCCTTCTACGAGCGGCTCGGCTGGCATCGCTGGCTGGGCCCGACCTTCGTACGCACCCACGATGGCCCGGTTCGTACCGAAGACGACGACGGATCGATCCTGGTGCTGCCCACAGCTACGACGCCGCCGCTCGACCTCAGGGCCTCGCTGACCTGCGACTGGCGCGACGGCGACGTCTGGTAGCGGAATCTGGTGAGCCAGGGGCCGTCGGAGCGGCCATTCTCTTGGTATCGCGTCCAATGCAGGACCGGGTGGCGCTTGCTGTGCCCGCGGGCCGTGGCCAGGATGCGCCAGGGCCGCCCTGGAGGAGTTGGGCAGGCCAGGTTCAACGGGAACGCGTCCAGCACGGGCCGCACGTCGCTGTGCAGCCGCTCCAGGACGGCTTCGTCGGGGAGGGCGGTTCCGAGCTCCGGCCAATCGTAGATGTAGCGATCCTCCGCCTCGATCCCGAGGAGCGCCTTGAGACCGCGGTACGGCACAGATGGATGCCGGTCGCGTTGATGGCCCCGAGCACTATCGGGACACGGTCGGGTTCCTCGTGGGCAACCGTCGCCCGGACGCGGTCGCGTGGGGTCATGGACACGATGGACCTCCCAGGTGGCCAGCCGCGGCGAGCGATCTCGCCGGCGACAGGTGGGACAGCACGCTCCGAGCATGCCCCCGCGAGATCCGTCGCGACGTTTCCCAGATGGCCGGCGAGCTCTCGAGGATGGCGTCTGGAGTACCGTGCGCTTCGTGGTCGGGATGCCGGAACGTCGATCGGCAGCTCCCGAAGGTTCGCTCGCCGCCGCCGGCCTTGGACGCCCTACGGTCGAGCTTGGACACGATCATGGAGGTGCGCGATGCTCGACCCTCGATCGACCTCTTGGCGATCGATTGTGTACGGGACTCCGGTCAGCGCGAGCGGCGGCGAACGCCTGGGCGAGGTGCGCGAGGTCCTCGGCTCGGATGCTGAGGACATCTTCCACGGCCTGCGGGTCCATCTTGCGGATCAGCGACGTGACGTGATGGTTGCCGCCGACGATGTCGCCGACATGTCCGGTGACCTGGTGCGGACGAGCCTGTCCAGGCAGGATCTCGAAGCGCTGCCGACGTTCGACGAGCGGGCCACATACCACCTCGCGTCTGTCGGCTGGCTGCGAAAGCACCTCGGCTGGGAGCGTGATTCGAAGGGAGACGAAGAGCCGGGGTGAAACAGCCCGCCGACGTCCTCGCGATGCGGGCCGCGGACAGCGATCGCGGTGACGACGATTCTGAGGCGGGCCCCGATCCACTGGCCGGCCGTGGCTCGTCACCGGTCCTTCCCTGGCCCGTGCTGCTGGTCGCCGGTCTCATGGTCGCCCTGTTGCTGGCCGTGGCGGGTCAGTACGGGTTCCACGGCGACGAGATGTACTTCGTCGTCGCGGGCCAGCACCCGGCCTTCGGCTACGTCGATCAACCGCCTCTGACCCCGCTCCTATCCGCCGCGTCGGTGGCCCTGCTGGGAGTCTCGCCGACCGCCGTTCGTGTGCTGCCCGCACTTGAGATGGCGACGGTCGTCCTGCTGATCGCCCTGATCGCGCGAGATCTGGGTGGCCCGCCGCGGGCCCAGGTCCTGGCGGCGCTCACGGCTGCCCTCTCCGGCTATCTCGGCGCGGGCCACCTCGACACCACCACCGAGCCCGACCTGCTTGCCTGGGCGATCGTGCTGTGGCTGCTGGTCAGGCTGCTCGCGGGCGGTGACCGGCGCCTCTGGCTGGCCCTCGGCGTCACGACCGGGATCGGCCTCGAGAACAAGGACACCTTGCTGTTCCTCGGAGCTGGCCTCGCGGCCGGGCTCGTGCTGGCCCGACGCTGGGACGTCGTGCGCTCGCCGTGGGCGTGGAGCGCCATCGGGATCGCGCTGCTGGTCTGGGCGCCGAACCTCGCCTGGCAGGCGGCCAACGGCTGGCCGCAGCTCACCATGGCCTCGCAGATCTCCGGCTACGCCGCCGACAACCGCGCGCAGGTCGTGCCGCTCCTGTGGCTGTTCACGGGGCCGCTGCTGTTCCCGGTCAGCGCCGCCGGTCTCGGCTGGCTGCTGCTGGCGCGAGCCGCAGCACCGTGGCGCGCGATCGGGATCGCCGCCGTCGTCGCGCTCGTCCTCGTCTTTGCCATCGGTGGCAAGGCCTACTACGCGATCGGCACCGTGTCCGCGTGCATGGCGGCCGGCGGAGTCATGCTCGATCGCTGGCTGGCCCGCGGCCACGCGCGCCTGAAGGCGTCCGGCTTCACCGTTGCTGCCGCCCTCTCGATGGCGCTCATCGTGCTGCTCACGCTGCCGATCCTGCCTGTTGCCACGTACGCGACCACCTCGCTCCCGGCAACCGTCCAGGACACGGCCAACCAGGTCGGCTGGCCGCAGTTCGTCGCGACGGTGGAGCAGGTCGTGGCGGCCCTGCCGCCTGACGAGCAGGCTCGTGCCGTGATCCTGACCAACGACTACAGCGAGGCGAGCCCGCTGGTGCTGCTCGGCACCGGGCTGCCCCCGGTCTACTCGGGCCACAACAGCTACTGGGACTGGGGTCCACCGCCGGACGATCGCACCATCATCGTCCACGTCGGTGACTGGCGCCCAACGGATTACGGCAGCTACTTCACCGGCTGCCGCGATGTCGCCCGGATCGACAACGGACTCGCGATCGACAACGCGGAGCAGGGCAAGGCGGTCTCCGTGTGCACCGGCCTGCGCGCGCCGTGGTCCGTGATGTGGCCGCAGCTTCGGACGATCAGCTAGCTCGGACGCGCCACGCCCGCGCCGTTGACGCGGGTACCCGAGAGCCGGACCTCCGTCCCGCCCCGGAGCGAGTTCGGGATCTCCGCGACCCGGTCGACGAGGTGGATCAGCTCCACCAGCCGCTCCGTCGGGGCCTCGCCGTCGAGCTCGACCTCTACGTCGATCGGGCCGGAGACCGTGGGCCTGCCGCCGTACTCGCTGTGGGCGGTGACGCGAACGCGACGGAGCTCGATGCCCGCCCGCGCAGCCTCGCGAAACAGGTCGTTCGAGATGCAGGCGGTGACCGCGAGGTTCAGCAGCTGGCCGCCGTTGAACCCGAGGCCGCGGCCACCGGCATCGGTCGGCCGATCCACCACCAGGGTGAACGGGCCTGCCGAACCCAGCGCCGTTGCGCGCCCGTCCACGCTGATCGTCTCGACGTCGTAACCCATGCTGCACCTCCTGATCGCAGGATGGCCCACGGACGGAATGTGCGCTCGGAACCGGTGCCCGGCGAGAGCGCATTGCCACGGACGCTCCCTGCCGTAGATTCGGGCCATGGACGATGGCTATTTCGGCGAGGAGGTCGCCGCCCGCTACGACGATCCCAGCGACCAGATGAACGAGGCTGCCGCGGTCGATCCGGTCGTGGCCGTTCTCGCCGACCTCGCCGGCGGTGGGCGGGCGCTCGAGCTGGGGATCGGGACCGGC
>Ga0307418_1000219_pt1 | contig 16798 bp, 20 predicted proteins | sample SalMarWE160220MG_2_FD_202160 | JGI IMG/M metagenome (GOLD analysis project Ga0307418, IMG submission 202160) | Salt marsh sediment microbial communities from the Plum Island Ecosystem LTER, Massachusetts, United States - WE1602-20 | ecosystem: Environmental > Aquatic > Marine > Intertidal zone >...
GCCGAGAGCGGCGCGGCAGTGACCGTGCTGGCCGAGGAAACGCTGGGGCACCGTGGTAGGCTGGTCGCACTCCGCCTCGGGGGAGGACCTGCTTGCCGATCATCGGCGTGATCAACCAGAAGGGCGGTGTGGGAAAGACCACCACCGCGGTCAATCTGGCGTCGGCATTGGCGGAGCGGCGGCGGATCCTGGTGGTGGATCTGGACCCACAGGCGAACGCGAGCAGCGGGCTGGGCATCAACGCGCCGGTGCGAACGGTATACGACGTGGTGGTGGGGCGGGCGTCGGCGCGGCAGGCGCTGGTGCGCACGCTGCAGCCGAACCTCGCAGTGCTACCGGCGTCGGCCGATCTCGCCGGCGCGGCGGTGGAGCTCGACGCCACCGCCGACAACATGTTGCTGCTGTCACGGGCGCTCATCGGGGTGCGGCCGAACTTCGACTTCATCGTGGTGGACGCGCCGCCGTCGATGGGGGCGTTGACGTTGAACGCGCTGGCCGCCGCCGACCGCCTCATCATCCCCCTGCAGTGCGAGTACTATGCGCTGGAGGGGATCGCCGGCATGATGGATACCGTGGAGCGCGTGCGGGGCTCGCTCAACCGGGAGCTGCGCATCCTCGGCATCTTGCTCACGATGTTTGACAGCCGCACGAAGCTCTCGCAACAGGTCGAGGAGAACGTGCGCCGGCACTTCAAGCAGCAGGTGTTCCGGACCGTGATCCCGCGCAGCGTGCGGCTGGCAGAGGCGCCGTCGTACGGGCAGGCGGTCATGGAGTATGCGCCGATGTCGGCCGGGGCGCTGGCCTACCAGAGCCTGGCAGAGGAGGTCATCGATCGTGTCAGCCAAGGCTAGAGGGCTCGGACGGGGGCTCGACGCGCTGCTGCCGAAGGCTCAGGGGGGCATCCAACAGGTGGCCCTTGACCGGTTGACACCGTCGCCAACGCAACCCCGTAGGCACGTGGACGACGTGGCCATCGCCGAGCTGGCGGCGTCCATCGCGGAGAAGGGGATGCTCCAGCCCATCCTGGTGCGACCGCGGGGCGAGGGGTTCGAGATCGTCGCCGGGGAGCGGCGCTTCCGGGCCGCCAGTCGCGCGGGCCTCGCCAGCGTGCCGGTCGTGGTTCGGGACCTGGACGATCGCGAGACCCTCGAGGTGGCGATCGTGGAGAACCTGCAGCGGGAGGATCTGAACCCGGTCGAGGAGGCTCGGGCCTTCAAGCAGTTGATGGACTTCGGCTCGAGCCAGGAGGAGGTGGGTCGCGCGGTTGGCCGGTCGCGCAGCGCCGTCGCCAACAGCCTGCGCCTGCTGACGTTGCCCGACGAGGCGTTGGCGGCTCTGGAAGCTGGTGAGATCAGCGCGGGTCACGGCCGAGCCATCCTCGCCCAGGCGGCTGGCGACCGCCTGTGGGCACTGGAGCGGATCGTGGGTCGCGGCCTGTCGGTTCGCGAGGCCGAGGCGTTGCGGCGGCCTGCACGGCCGGCGAGACCCGCGGGCGCGACCACGTCGGGGCGCTACGCGCAGCTGGAGGAGGATCTGAGCCGACACGCCGGCACGCGCGTGCGCATCCGGGGCGAGAAGCGAGGGCGCATCGAGCTCCAGTTCCACTCCGAGGACGAGCTGACCCGCTTGCTGGAGCTTCTCGGGTACCAGGCCTGAGGCGGCCGAAGCGGCTGCGGGTTTCACGTGAAACACTCAGCTCGTGTTGTCGCGCAGTCGTGCTGGGCGGCGCTTAGGCTGGCTCGGCCGGTGGTACGATGCCGAGTGGAGCCCGCGGGGCCCACCCCGCGGGCCGTGAGCGCCCTGGCTCGGATGCCACTTCGGCGCCGGCCGATCATGCCTGATCCAGGCGGGACGGCGGCCGTTCGGTGGCCCTCGTGATGGTAGTCCAAGGAGACCTAAATGAAAGACCCAGTTCGCGTAGCGGTGACAGGCGCGGCGGGACAGATCGGCTACGCGCTGCTCTTCCGCATCGCTTCCGGTGACATGTTGGGCTCCGACCAGCCGGTCATCCTGCAGTTGCTCGAGATCCCGCCGGCGATGAAGGCGCTGGAAGGCGTCGTGATGGAGCTCAACGACTGCGCCTTCCCGTTGCTTCACGGGGTGGAGACCTCGGACGACCCCAACGCGGCCTTCCGGAACGCCGACTACGCGCTCCTCGTCGGCTCGCGTCCCCGCGGGCCCGGCATGGAGCGGAAGGACCTGCTGGCAACCAATGGAGCGATCTTCACCGTGCAGGGCAAGGCGCTGAGCGACAACGCCACGCCCAACGTGAAGGTCTTGGTGGTCGGAAACCCTGCCAACAGCAACTGTTTGATCGCCCTCAACAATGCGCCCAACCTGAAGCCCGAGCAGTTCGCGGCCATGACGCGGTTGGACCACAATCGCGCCATCAGTCAGGTCGCCTCCAAGACGGGCGCGAAGGTGGCCGACGTGCGACGCATGATCATCTGGGGGAACCACTCGAGCACGCAGGTTCCCGACGTGACGCACGCCACTGTGAAGGGCACGCCCGTCAAGGACCTGGTCGACGACGCCTGGGTGACGGGCGAGTTCATTCCCACGGTGCAGAAGCGTGGCGCTGCCATCATCCAGGCCCGCGGGGCCTCGAGCGCCGCATCGGCGGCGAACGCCGCGGTGGATCACATGCGCAGCTGGGCGCTCGGCACGCCCGATGGCGACTGGGTGAGCATGGGCATCCCCAGCCGCGGTGACTACGGCGTCGCCGAGGGTGTGGTGTTCTCCTTCCCAGTCCGGGTGGCGAACGGCAAGATCGAGGTGGTGCAAGGGCTGGACATCCCGGCGGCCGTGCGCGAGCGCATCACCGCGACGGAGGCCGAGCTCAAGGAGGAGCGCGCCGCGGTCGAAACGCTGCTCTGACCACGGTTACGGGCCGGGCGGGACCGGACGGTTCCGGGCGCCGCCCCGCGACTGGCGCCGTGATACGGCCCCGCGGGACCGTATCACGGCGCCGTGCTGTCCCTGGCCGCCCCAGCGCGTGCCCAGGTTGCCGCGCGCGGCGCGCTCCTTCCGCGGCCGGCCTGCGGCGCCGTAGGGCCGGTAAATCGGAAGCGTTCCGATTATGCTATGCTTGTTGCGTGGGACACGGCATGTCACAGCCAGGCACGGTCGCTGGGCGGCAACGCGCGTGAGCGAGCACGACCGCACTAGCGTCCCATCGGTGGCGGCGGAGCCGGTGGGGGAGCCGGCAGCGGAGCGGGTCGCGGCGGAGCCGGTTGCCGGTGCCGGCGGCGCCCATGCGCCGGCCGACCCGCGTGCCGTGCTCAAGGAGCACGGGCTGCGCTTCAGCCGTCCGCGCGAGCTCATCCTCGGCCATCTGCTCGCCGAGAACCAGCACGTCAGCGCCGAGGGCCTCTACCTGGCGCTGAAGCAGCGGGGCGAGAATCTCAGCCTGTCGACCGTGTACCTGAACCTCGGCGTGCTCGCCGAGGCAGGGCTGGTACGCGAGTTCAAGGGCTCGGCCGGGCAGTCGCTCTACGACAGCAACGTGTCGGACCACTTCCACGTGGTCTGCCGCGAGACCGGGAGCATCCTCGATGTGCCGACGCCGATGGTCGACGGCAAGCCGCTGGGCCGCTACCTCAAAGAGGCCATCGAAGCCGCCACCGGTTGGCAGGTCGACGAGCCGCAGCTGAGCCTCACCGGGCTGAGCCCGCAGGCGCGCGAGGACACGGGCAGCTGATCCTGTAGCGACGGCGTCCGGCGGACGCCGAGCCGGTAGACTGACCACGACATGCGAACGCCACGGCAGGCCGCGGCCGGCGTCACGGTTCGCGAGCCGCGAGGGATCGAGGAGATGCGCGCGCTCGAGGCGCTGCAGCTCGAGGTGTGGGGGTTCGAGCCGCTCGAGGCCGTGCCCGCCGCCCATTTCCGGGCCGTGCAGCATGCGGGCGGCCTGGTCCTCGGCGCCTTCGCGGGCGAGCGCGTGGTGGGCTTCGCGTACGGGTTCGCCGCCCGCCCGCACGGTCCGTGGGAGCGGGGTACCGGCATCCACTCCCACATGGTGGCGGTGCGGCCGGCCTACCAGGGCGCCGGCGTCGGCCGGCAGCTGAAGTGGGCACAGCGGCGTTGGTGCCTGGAGCGCGGCCTCGACTGGATGACCTGGACCTTCGATCCCATGCAGGCCCGGAACGCGCGCCTCAACTTCCACCATCTCGGGGTGAGGAGCCGGGAGTACCTGCCGGACTTCTACGGGACGATGTCCGGGGCGCTCGGCGGCAACCAGGCCAGCGACCGGCTGCTGGCGTTCTGGGACCTGCGGGCGATCGAGGTGAGCCAGCGAGCAGAGCGCCACGGCATCGGGCTCGGCGCCGAGCCGGCGCCGCTACCGCGCTCGGCCTGGGCGCTCATGCGCGGCGACGCTGGCGAGCCCGTGCCGCAGGCGTTGCCGGAAGGCGCCGCTGCCGTGCGGGTCGCCGTCCCCGAGGATGCTACCCGGCTGCTGGCCCACGACCCCGAGGCTGCGGCGAGCTGGCGCCGTGCCGTACGGGAGGCGCTGGCGCCACGGGTGGGGCAGGGGTTCCAGGTGACGGCGTTCGAGGGCGGCGCCTACCTGTTGGAGCCTGAGGAGCGGGCGCATTCGCCAGCCTAGAAACCGCCAGCTTACATACTGGCAACTCCAACTTGACATTCTGATAACCCTGGCCTATGATTCGTGGCGAGGAGGCGATGACCGTGACCGGCATGAGCTACGAACGCGCAACGCGTGCCCGCCTCGCCGAGCTTCAGCGGCAGGCATACCTCACGGCACAACGCCGACAGGCGACGCGGCGACCACTGGCGCGCCTGGCCGCCGGCCTGCGGTGGCTCGCGGGCTGCCTCGAGCGGCCGCGTGTGGAGCCGACCGGGCCCTGGCGAGACGACTTCTGGCCGAGGGCGCAGGGCGCCTGACGGCCGGCGCGACCGCTTGGACGGGAGAACGTGAGCATGGACGAAACCGAACGCATCCGCAAGATGGTGGCCGCGGGGACGATCACCGACGAGGAGGCCGAGCGCCTTCTGAGCGTCCTGCGCGACATCGACAGCGCCGAGGCGGAGCTCGCGGCCAGCGCCGAGGCGATGGAGGTCGAGGCGCGGGCAGCTGCTGGCGAGCCGGTTGCCGGTGACGCGGCTGCTGGCGAGCCGGCCGCGGCCGTTCCTGGGGCCGCCGCGCCTCCTGGGGCCGCGGCCGAGAGTGCTGCGCCACAGGTCGCGGCGGCCGAGACGGCGTCAACCGCAGCGGCTGCCGCGCCGACCGGGCCGAAGGCCGCGGCCGAGGGCACGCGCTGGCTCCACCTCTCCCTGCTGGCCGGTGACATCGACGTTCGCAGCGACCCCGACGTCAGCGAGGTAACGCTATCTGGCGACGCCGAGTCGTTGCGGCTCGAGCCCGCCAGCGACGGTGCCACCCTGCGCTACCAGGGCGCCGGCGGGAGCGACTCCTGGGTCGACCGCTTCGTCAACCGGCTGCGCTCGACCCATGTGCGGGTCCGGCTGCCGGCGGACTACGGGGTGGACCTCAACGTCACCGCGGGCGACGTGAAGCTGTCCGGCGTCCCCTACCTGCGCGGCCGGCTCACCTCCGGCGACCTCGAAGCGCGCGGCCTCAAGGGCGTCGACCTGGTCACCTCGGCCGGCGACATCGACCTGGAGATGACCCTGACCGAGGGCCGGAACAGCCTCCGGGCCACGGCCGGCGATGTCGACATCCGACTTGGCGCCGACTCCAACGTGGCGATGAGCGGCTCCGTCTCCATCGGCAATGCCTCGGTGCGCGGGCACGGCTTCGAGGTGAGCCGGCACGGCGTCGGCCAGCGTTTCGAGGGGCGCCTCGGAGACGGCGCCGCCAGCCTCGACGTGCACGTCACCACCGGGAACCTCCATGTGAAGGTGGACGATGACAGCTAACGACGAGCGCCGCCGCATCCTGGACATGCTGGCCGCCGGGCAGATCTCCGCCGATCAGGCGGCCGAGCTGCTCGAAGCGATCGGTCCCGCCGGCCAGAAGCCGGCCGCGGCGCCGGCGCCGAAGGGCAAGGCGCAACTGCTCAGGATCACGGTGGACGCCACCCGCCCGGACGGCAGCAAGGAGGCGACCGTTCGGGTGAACGTGCCGATCGGCCTGGCGAAGTTCGCCGGCCGCTTCCTGCCGCCCGAAGCGCGCAAGCAGCTCGAGGAGCAGGGGATCGACATCGCCGGCATCCTGGACTCGCTGGGCAGCGACGTGCCCGGCGGACGCCTGGTCGACATCGACGCGAGCGACGACGACAAGGGCACGACCGCCAAGATCATCATCGAGGTGGCGTGATGCTGACGCCGCGCGAGCCCACCAGGGAGGGGCTGCGCGCCTACCTGGACGAGCTTCGGCCGCGCGTGCTGGTGCTGCGAGTGCGCGCCGGGCGCGTGCGCTTCGCCTGGGCGGCGCCGCTGTGGCCGTTCGGGGAGGTGCTCTCCTTCGCGGCCGGCGTGGTCCTGCTGGCGCGGGCGCTGCTGGCGGCCTGGGCCCGGCGCGGCGGACGCCTGCCGCAGTCCCTCGCCGAAGCGACCGCCTTCGCCGGGACGGGCGCCGTGGGGGACGCAACGCCCTCGCCCCTGGCCGCGCTCGACGCGCTCGCGGGGGCACGCTTCGGGGACCGGCTGCGGCTACCTCCAGGCGAGCCCTACCTGCGCGTGCGCACGCCGGAGGCGAGCGTGGAGCTGACCACCTACTGACGTCGATGCCGCCCGCGCCGGGCGCGCGGCGCCCGGCGGCCCACAGGGAGTGACCTGATGCCCAACCACCCGATGCCCACCGCCTGCCCCGTCACCGGCGAAGCTCTCACCGTCACGCGCCTGGAGTGCGAGGCCTCCGGCATCGTCATCGAGGGGCGGTTCGCGCCGAACGAGTTCGCCTTGCTACCGGAGGAGCAGCTCGAGTTCCTGCGCATCTTCGTCAGAGTGCGAGGCAACCTCAAGGAGGCCGAGCGCGTCCTCGGCGTCAGCTACCCGACGGTGCGGCTGCGCTTCGACACGTTGCTGCGCGCGCTTGGCTACGAGGCCGCGCCCGACACCGGCGAAGAACGCGCGGACGTGCTCGACCGCCTGGAGAAGGGCGACATCAGCGCCGAGGAAGCGGCCAAGCAGCTGCAATCCCTGCGACGCAGGGGGTGAGGCCGCGGGCGCCCGCGGGCGCCCTACCTCACTCCCGAGGCGGCGGCGCCCTTCGCCCGGCGGCGGCCCTGAGCCGGCGCCGGCGAGGAGCTCCAGGACCTTCCGCCGTCGCCGATGGGAACGTGCAATCCAGGCCACGGGGGCCGCTTCGCCCTTCGGTATACTGACCACCTGATGGCGGATTACTACGAGCTGCTGGGCGTGGACCGCGAGGCGGACGCGTCTCAGGTCAAGGCGGCCTACCGCCGGCTCGCGCTGCAGTATCACCCCGACCGCAACCCGGGCGACCACGAGGCGGAGGAACAGTTCAAGCGCATCAACGAGGCCTACGCGGTGCTCTCCGACCCGCAGAAGCGCGATCGCTACGATCGCTTCGGCTCGGCCGACGAGGGCGCGACCTTCACCGGCGACATCTTCGACATCTTCGCGTCGGTCTTCGGCGGCAACATGGCGGGCGCGCGCCCGCGGCAGCGCGGTCAGCCGGGCGAGGACCTGGAGGCGCAACTCACCGTGACGTTGGAGCAGGCGCGCCAGGGTGAGACGCTGACGGTCGACGTCAACCGCTACACCACCTGCGACCGCTGCCATGGCGACCGGGCCGATCCCGACGGCGAGGGCAAGAAGACCTGCCCGACCTGCCGGGGCGTGGGACAGGTCCGGGCCCAGGCGCAGTCCTTCTTCGGCACCGTCGTCACCACCCGCACCTGCCCGCAGTGCCAGGGGCTCGGACAAGTGGTCAACGACCCGTGCAAGAAGTGCGCCGGCCTCGGCCGGATGGAGAGCCGCGACGCGGTCGAGGTCAAGCTGCCGCGCGGCATCGATGGCGGCTACCGCTTGCGGGTCGCCGGAGCGGGCAATGCCGGCGTGGACGGCGGCCCACCCGGTGATCTCTACCTGTTCATCGACATGACGCCCCACGACGACTTCGTTCGGGAGGGCGACGACCTGCGCTACGACCTCCACCTGGGGATGGCGCAGGCGGCGCTGGGCTCGAGCTTCGAGGTGCCCACCATGGACGGACCCGAGGTCATCGACGTCGGGCCCGGCACCCAGTCCGGCAGCGAGGTGCGGCTGCGAGGCAAGGGCATGCCGCGGCTGCGCAGCGTGGGCCATGGCGACCAGGTGGTGCGCATCGTGGTGGATACGCCCGAGCGGCTGTCGCCCAGAGCCCGTGAGCTGCTGCTCGCCTACGCCGAGGAGGCGGGCGAGGCGATCCACGAACGCGAGACGCTGCTGGAGCGGGTGAAGAGCCTGTTCGGGGCGCGCCGCAAGGAGCGCGCGGCCTCCGATGGGTCCGGGCCAGCCGGGTCCGGGGCCGATGGGTCCGGGGCCGAGGCGTCGGGCGGCGGCAACGGCGGCGGCAACGGCGATGGCGCCCGCGACCAGGCTGGCGACCCCGAGCCTGGGTGCGGCGAGCCTGGGGGCGGCGAGCACGGGAACGGCGAGCACGGGGGCGGCGAGGCCGGCGCCCGGCGTGGCGGCAAGCGTGCCGTGGGGGCCGAGGGGCGCTGACGACGGCGCCCGCCGGCGTGGCCGCATGGCGGCCCAACCCGCCTAGCTGGCGGGCACCGCCTTGCGCCTCCACTGCAACCACACCCGCAGCTCGCCTTCCGCCCGCTCGGCCGGCAGCGGGATGCGGCGCGCCTCGGGCTCCTTGCGGAACCAGGTGCGTTGCCGGCGGGCGTACTGCAGCGTGGCGATGGTGACTGCCAGCTGCGCCTCCTCCAGGCTGCTGCGACCCGCGAGATGGGTGGCAACCTCCTTGTAGCCGATCGCCTGCAACGCCGTGGGGGCCTCGGGGTAGGCCTTCAGCAGCGCCTCGACCTCGGCCACCAGGCCCGCGTCGAACATGGCCCGGGTGCGCTCCCGGACGCGCGGCCGCAGCACCTCCAGCGTGGGGAGCAGCACCACCTTGTCGTAGCGGTAGGCGGGGGTGGTGCGGGGGAAGGCGCTCGGGGGGCGGCCGGTTCGGCGAAGCACCTCCAGCGCGCGGATCACGCGGCGCGGGTTGCGCTGCGCACGGGCGGCGTCGGTGGGGCTCAGACGCTTCAGCTCGGCCACCATGGGCTCGATCCCGGTCTCCGCGAGGGCTCGCCACAGCGGCGCTTGCGCCTCCGGGTCGGCCGCCGGGGCGGTCGGCAGCCCCTCGGTCAGCGAGCGGATGTAGAAGCCCGTGCCCCCCACGACCAGCGGCAGGCGACCGCGCGCCAGCACCTCGGCGACGGCCGCTTCGGCACGGGTGACGTAGTCCGCCACCGAGAAGCTCTCGGCAGGCGTGACCACGTCGATGAGATGGTGGGGCACGCGGCGGCGTTCCTCGGCGGTGGGCTTGGCCGTGCCCACGTCCATGCCACGGTAGACCTGCATGGCGTCCGCCGCGACGATCTCGAGGTCGAGCTCGGACGCCAGGGACAGCGCCACGGTGCTCTTCCCGGAGGCTGTCGGCCCGCCGAGAACAGGGATGAGCACGGCCGTGGAGGCCACGTGCCTACGCTAACAGACCCCCTCATGGCGGGTGCTAAACTCGCGCCATGGAGATCGAGAAGTTCGGCACGGCGGGCGATATCGAGGAGCTTCTGGCGGTCCGCGACCGCATCGAAGCGCTCGCCAATGCCGGGGCGTCGGGCGACGGCGTGCTGCCTCGCGTCGACCTGCTGGACGTTGGCGACGCCTACCAGCTTCTGGTGGAGGTCCCCGGGGTGCCGCAGTCCAGCCTGGAGATCGCGCTCCAGGGCCAGGATGTGGTGGTCGCCGGCATCCGCGAGAACCTTCCCGACGATACCGGCATCGTGTTCAGCGAGCGCCCCAACGGCCCCTTCCAGCGCACCGTGAAGCTGCCCGGCGCGGTAGAGCGCGAGAGTGCCACCGCGCACCTCGAGTCCGGGCTGCTCGTCGTCAACCTCCCCAAGGCCTGACCGCCCCGGAGGCGCCGGCGCGTCCGCCGTGGAGCCGCCCGTGATCCTGCCCGGCGAGCGCGTGCCGTTCCCGGTGACGCCGGTGTTCCGGGTCCGGCCCGACCTGCGCCGCTGGCCACGGGACGACCGCGGCCACCTGCGTCTCGACGCGCGCTACCCCAGCTACCTCGAGGCCAAGCTGGCGCTGCTCAGCAGCGATCCGGCAGGCTGCCGGGTGCCGGCTCCGGACGTGCGGCCCGCCGAGCTCCGCGGGGTGCTGCTGCGTGTGGCGGACGGGCTCAGCGAGGACGCCGCGGCAGCGGTGCCCCCGCAGCAGGGTGCCGCCCCTGGGCCGGTCGCTCCTCGGCCCGTTGCCGTGACCGCGCAGGAGGTGCGCTTCCCGCTGCTGGGGCTGGCGCTGCGACGGGACGACCTGGCCCTCGCTTCCCTGGCCGGCCCCGAGCTGCTACCGCCGCGGCTGGTGGCGCGCGTGCTGGCGCGCCTGGAGGGGCTCCCGCCCGTGGAGCGGCTGGCCGATGCGCTGGCGCTGGCGGTGCAGGAGGACCTGGTGATCATGCAGTCCGGAGCCGACGACGCCGGACGCGCGGAGCTACTGCAGGTGTGCTTCCCCAGCGGCTGGGATCCGGCCGCCCGAGCCGGCGCCGACTTCGCCGCCCTGCACGCCCCGGTGCCGCACGGCGAGATCCTCAGGCGGGCGGCGCCGCCGCTTGTGCGCGCGATGGTGGCCAGGGGGCCGTTCGTGCGTTACGTCTGGAGCCTCGCACCGGACGGCCGCCTCGACCGCAACCCGCGCCGAGTGCCTGCCAGTCCGGCGGTGCCGCCGGCGGCGCTGTGGTTCCGGGTCGAGCGGCAGACGGTCATGCCGATGCCCGAGCTTCGGCGGGCGCTCTTCACCATCCGCGTCTACGTAACGCCGCTGGCGGCGGTGCTCGGCAGCCGCGAGCGGCGGACCCGCCTCGCGGCCGCCGTCGCCTCGATGGACGAGGCGACGCTCGTCTACAAGGGCATCGGCTCGACGCGCGCCGAGCTGCTGCGCTGGCTGGGCGCGGCGCCGGCCGGCGGCTGAGCGGCACGCCGGCCAGCCGTGAGCCGGCGGCGCGGCTACGGCGACTCTATCTGGATGTCGCCCTTGACGCCGCCCAGCACCACCACGTCGTTGCTGTTGAGGTAGTAGCGCAGGGTGCTGCCCTGCAGCACGTCCTGCCCCTTGACGCTCTTGGCCGGCGAGCCGGTCAGCACGGCCAGGCCGGCCGCTTCGTCCAGCTGCAGCGTGCTGGCGGTGGTCACCCGGCCGGCCGAGGTGACGCGCACGTTGCCCGTCAGGGTGGTGTGGCGCGTCTGGGTGTCGAACGTCATTCTGTCGGCCGTGGCGTCGAGCGAGGGGGAGTCGCCCTTGGCCGCGCGCGTGAGCTCGATGGGTCCGTCCATGGTGCCGGTGTCGCTGCCCTGATCGAGGAAGAAGCGCGTGCCCTTGACCGTCGTCCGTCCCTGCACCAGCGTGACGCTCGGCTTGGTGGCGCGATCCGCGGTGGCGATGCAGCCCGCGCGGGAGATGGTGACGCTGCCGTCGAAGAGCTCGAGCGTCTGCTGCTCGGCGGGGTTGGTGCCGGCGGGGTTGGTGCCGGGGGGGTTGGTGCCGGGGGCACCGCTGCCGGCCGGGCCGCTGCTGGCGGGCGCCGTGCCCGCCGGGGTGCTCGGCTGGCCGGGTGCCGTCTGGCTTGAGCCGGGCTGAGTCGCCGCGCCCTGGCCGCTGCTGGTGGCCTGGCCGCTTGGCTGGCTGGCCGCCGTGTGGCTCGAGCCGGCCTGGGAGCCGCTCGCCGCCGTGCCCCCCTCCGGGCTGCGCACGACCGCGACGTTGGAGCGCAGCTCCGTGTCACTTCCGACCTTGGTGTCGACGAAGCCGGGGTCCGGACCGTAGAGCAGCGTCTGGCGCATGCCGTCGGCGCAATTGGGGTTGTTGCCGATGAAGCGCGCGCCGTTGGCGTACTGCGCCTTCAGCGTCACCACGATGGTGGTGTCCTTGCGTGTGAGGGTCACCTGCGACTCGGTCTGCCCCAGCGCCGCCGGGGCCAGCGTCAGGCAGGCGAGCGCGACGCCCGCTCGCCAGGCGTCACCGGCGCGGCGCAGGGCGGCCACGCTCAGCCACCCGCCGCCTGCCCGTTGCTCACGAGCCGCCCGCGGGCGTCATGGCGAACGCCGACCGGTCGAACTGGCTGGGCGCGGAGGCGTCGATGGCCTCGAAGTAGTCGTACTTGACGTCCTGCCGGATGCGGTCGGCACGCAGCGAGGAGCCGTTCTTGCTGTCCACGGCCGTCGCCGGGTGGCCGGGGCTGCCGAGGATCTCGGCCAGCGACTGGCTGTCGTCGAAGAACACGCTGGCGCCCTTGCTGGTGATGCTGCCGTCGATCACCGTGACGTTGCCCGTGGCGTAGAGCTTGTTCACGTCCGTGAGGACGCGGATCTCGTCGGCGGTGATGGTGAGCTTCTTGCCCTCGGCGCTCAGCCGGGTGATGGTCACCTGCTTCGCGGGGTCGGTGAGCTGGCCGAGGTTGCGCTTCTCCTCGTAGACGAGCTTGCCCGCCTTGGCCGACTGGTTGCCGTTCACCAGCGACACGTCGCCGGTGCTGGTGGAGCGATCTGTGTCGACCTCGAACGCCACCTGCGTGGCGGCGATCTTCACCGGCGCCTGCCCCGCCTTCGCCGGCTGCACCACGATGGCGACCCCGCCTTGCAGCGTGCCCAGGCCGGTCGCCTCGCTGTACTCGAGGCTGGGTCCGGTGGCCGTGAGCCGGTCGCGCACGACCTTCACCCCATCCGTGAAGGTGGCGGTCCGCTCCCCGCCCTTGAAGATGGAGGTGTTGGCGGGCGCCTTCAGCACGGCGTCGTGACCGTAGATGGTGAGCGTCGAGACGGTGGCCTTGATGCCGTAGGGGTCCGGGTTCAGGTACTCGATGGGGCCGAAGCGCAGGTTGCCGGACTGCGTCCCGCCGTTGTCGTCGATGGTGATGACCCGCTTCTGGTTCGTCTGGCTCGGGCCGCTCTGCTGCTTGGAGGCGTCGCCCGCCGTGGCCGGCTGCGAGGCGGGCTGATCCTGGGCCGAGCCGACCGCGGTCGCGGCCGCCACCAGCACGCCGGCCAGAAGCGCGAGCAGCACCCGTCGTAGGCTCAAGGGGACTCCTTCCCGGGCGGCGACACCACGAACGTCCCGTAGCCGACGGTGCCGGGACCGCCCGCCTGGAACGTGGTGAAGTCGAAGCCGATGCGCATGTCCTCGAACACGATGGTGTTGTTCTCGGGGTCCGTCACGGTGACGTGCGGCACGTCGAACTGCCCCTTCTGCTGGTCGATGAGCACCTCACGGCCGCCCTTGGCGACCATGTTGAGCGTCACGTCCTGCGACAGCAGGTGGGCGGTGATGTGCCGGCCGCGCAGGTTGTCGTTGCTGCCGATGACGACCTTGTCGGAGGCCAGGGTGAAGTCCGTCTTGCCATTCACCTCGCGCTTGCCGTTGGTGATGTCGAGCAGCGTGGTCTCCCGGAGCTGGGGGTCGAACGTCACGGTCGGCGCCTGGAAGGCCCACACCGCGTGGGGGTCGGCCTGCGGGTAGAGCGCGACATCGGCCTGGTGGAGGGTGATGATCGAGCTCGGCACCGTCCTGCGGTGCTGCGGCAGCAGGGCAACGATCGCGAGCACGGCGACCACGGCCAGGAACGCGATGAGGGCCAAGCGTGCCACACCAGAATCTACCAATCGTCACCGCTGAGAAGGGTGACGCCCGATGAACGCGGCCTTCAGGCCGGCTCGGCCGCAGCAGCCGCCGACGCCTGGGCGGGTGCCGCCGCAGGGCTACTCGAAGAAGACGGAGACCACCCGGTAGTTGACCTTGTGGGCGCCCAGCGGCAGCTCGATCTCGTCGCCGGCGCGTTTCCCCAGCAGGTTCTGCCCCAACGGCGACTCGTCGGAGATCTTGTTGTCCAGCACGTCGGCCTCGTGCGTCCCGACGAGGTGGAAGGTGATGCGCGTGCCGTCGTGGTCCTCCAGCTCCAGGCTGGCTCCCAGGCGGGCGGCCACGTCGTCGCCCTCGGCCGTATCCACGGTCACGGCCCGGTCGAGGATCTCCTCGAGGTCGGCGATGCGCGTCTCGTTGGCGCTCTGCAGCATGCGCGCCTCGTCGTAGGCCGCGCTCTCCCGCAGGTCGCCATCGGCAAGCGCCGCGCCCATGTAGTTGGAGAGCTCCTCGCGCTTCTCCTCCTTGAGGTAGCGCAGCTCCTCCTTGATCTTCTCTAGCCCCTTGGGCGTCAGATAGATGGGTTCCTTGGCCACCGTTCGCCTCACCTCACTGCTTCCTGGCCTGGCCCGGGCCATCACGCCCGGGCCGCGCCCGGCCGCCGCCGGCGCCGGGCCCAGGTACGGATTATACGACCGGCCCGCTGTCATCCGGGCGAGCCGGCTACCCGGCGCGGGTGACGGCTGGGCTGATGCCGGGCCGGAGGGGCCGCTGCCGGGCGCGGGCGGCCGCGGCCGCCCGCGCGCTCGGTTCGCGCCCGCCGCGCCCGCCGCGCCCGGCTCACCCCAGTTGCGCCCGCAACCACGCCACCAGCGGCTCGGCGTCTCCCAGCGCCTGCACGACGCGGTCGCCGGCCTCCGGGGTGAACAGCCACGGCTCGAGCCCCCAGACGCGCACCGACGCGATCCCCTTGCGGCGCAGCAGGTCGGCGCGCGGGTGGTCCGGCGAGGTGCCGTGCGGGGTGCGCTTGAGCTGCTCGCCGTGGATGGCGTAGCCCATGCTCGCCAGGCTGTCCACCACGGCGCGGAGCGCCTCGCCGGAGCGCTGCCGGTCCACGGCGCGGCGGTAGGCGGCGAGCGTCTCCCCCTCGAGACGGTACGCGCCCGCGGCCACGAACAGCCCGTCGGACCCGAGCTGGACGTGCCGCCCCGCCACCGCCCCGGGCCCGCGGCCGCCGAAGGAGACGGCGGCGTGCTCCTTGTAAGGCCGCTTGTCCTTGGTGAAGCGCAGGTCCCGGTAGGGGCGGTACAGGTGCGCGTGGCCGAAGAGCCCCTCGAGCGCGCGCGCGAGCTGCTCCATGGGGCCGTGCACATGCTCCTGGTAGACGTCACGATGCGCCTGCCAGAAGGCCTTGCTGTTGTCCTTCGCGAGATCCCGGTAGAAGTCGATGGCCTCGCGGTGGAAGCCGGAGAAGCCGCCCGCGTCACCCATGCCGCCAGCCTAGCCGAGACGGGCCCCGCCGAGGGCCGGGGGACGAGCCGACCCCTGGCACTCATGCCGGCGAGGAGTCGGCTGCGCGGCTCGCGGCAGGCGCGCGGGTGGCAGGCGCGCGGGTGGCAGGCGAGCGCATGCCAAGCGACCACGTGGTAAGCCTGGGCCGTGGAGGCCCGCCGCGCGCTCCTGCTGCGAGCCTCCAGGAGACCCCATGCCCGACCCCACCAGCGTCATCCTGCTCGACTTCCCGGAGGCGTTCGAGACCGAGCGCCTGGTGGTGCGCGCGCCGCGCTGGGGTGACGGCGCCGCCATGCACGAGGCGATCGCCGAGAGCATCGACGAGCTCAGGCCGTGGATGCCGTGGGCCCAGCAGGTGCCCACGCTCGAGGGCAGCGAGGCCAACTGCCGCCACGCCAGGCTCCGCTTCCTCGCCCGCAGCGACCTGCGGTTCCACCTGGTGCTCGCGGCAACGGACGAGCTGATCGGCAGCAGCGGGCTCCACCGCATCGACTGGGACGTCCGCAGGTTCGAGATCGGCTACTGGGTCCGCACCGGCTTCGGCGGCCGCGGCTACGTCACCGAGGCGGTGAACGGCCTGACGCGCTTCGCGCTCGAGCGCCTGGGCGCGCGCCGCCTTGAGATCCGCTGCGACGCCCGCAACCTTCGCAGCAGCCGCGTGGCCGAGCGCGCGGGCTTCACGCTCGAGGGCGTGCTGCGCTCCGAGCGGCTGGCCGTCGACGGGCGCCCGTCGGACACCATGGTGTACGCCAAGGTCCGGGGGCAAGAGCTCTGAGGCCGCGCCGCAGCGCCCGGTGCCGAGGCCGTGGCAGGCGCCAGCGCTGCGCTCCAGACGCCCGACACGGCGCGGTACAATCGACGTCGCACGGGCCCTTAGCTCAGGTGGTCAGAGCAGTCGACTCATAATCGATCGGTCGCTGGTTCAAGTCCAGCAGGGCCCACCAGTATCGTTCTCCACGGGGAAGCCGCGGCCTTCAGTTGGGCGCGGCTTCGCTTATGAGGGCCGTCGCGCGCTAGTCCGCATGGAGTTCGATGGTCCCCGCGCTCCCGTCGACCGTCACGATCATGCCGTCCCGGAGACGGCTCGTCGCGCCCTCGGCGGCGACCACGGCAGGGAGGCCGTACTCTCGGGCGACGAGCGAGGCGTGGGCCGCCACGGAGCCGCCGTCCGTCACCACGGCCAGCGCCCGTGCGAACAGCGGCGTCCAGGCGGGCGAGGTCATGGGCGCAACGAGGATCTCGCCGGCACGCAGCCGGTCGAACTCATCGGGCCCACGGATGATCCGCACCGGTCCTTTGGCGCGGCCCGGGCTCGCCGGCATGCCCACGATGTGCGCCTCCTCGACTGGATGGCTGCGCATCGCAAGAATCGCCGCGCTCTGGGTAGCCTCGAGGAGCTTGCTCGGCTTGCCGATCACCAGGGGGGGCGCGAGACGGCGTTGGCGCTCCCGTGTGCGGATGCGCTCGGTCACGTTGACCGGCACAGCGTGGCCGGACA